>ENA-OSEO01002977-OSEO01002977.1-sediment-metagenome-genome-assembly--contig:-NODE-2977-length-21598-cov-5.984248_pt1 | contig 21598 bp, 18 predicted proteins | sample MGYA00237883_ERZ534232 | MGnify/ENA metagenome assembly ERZ534232
TTCCTCCGTGCGTACCTTGCCCGCTATGTTGGTCCCGCAATGGCAAATGTAAAAACCGATTCGTGCTGCCATAGGCCAACCTCTTTGATTTCTGCTTGGATATTATCGAGTGTTTAGAAGCCCAAATTATTTCTTAATTTCACCGCAAAACCGAATTTTGCTTACTCTTTGTCGGCAGAGAGGAAAGATAAATCGATGCAGTTCAGCGATTGAGACGATCGGAATTAGCCAGGTTGAAGGGGCGACACACCACATCGGAGTCCTCCAGTCTATAGTGCAGCATCTTCACATGAGGTCTGTGCCAGGTAGTGATTGTGTGCTTTATTCCACAACGTTAATCGTAAATCGTTACAAAAAAAGCTTGACATCCCAGGTTAGTCCAACCTTTCACAAGCCTTTCTTAATGATTGCTGTGTTGAATGATAATTATTGTTAACACAAGTTTGTTAAGTTTAAAAGAAGTCTCGTTGTTTTTCAAGAATTAATCTTTCAAAATATGTACAGAATTTAGACAAGGTGGGAGATTCCCGTGTGCTGAGAGAGTGAGAAAATCTCACTCTCTCAGCACATTGCGGATTGGCAGGCGGGAGAGGATGTGACGAAAGTTAAGTTAGCAAAAACTCATGAACGAGCTGGTCCCATTTAATGTTTGGCAGATTGCCGTATATGTCATCCACAATTTCACCACCGGTAGCCGCCATGGACATTCCATAGGTGTCCGTCACCATAGCTTCCAACTTATTGAGCTCGGCCTGTACCCAGGCCCCGACTTCTTCGTCGAACAGCAAGTTTTTGAGATTTCTTTTCAAGTTACGCGGTTCGACGACCATGAGCCAGCCCTGGCCGTAAGGATGCTTCTTGGTGACATCGGGGTGGCCCAATGCCTTATGGTTTGTCGCTACCACAACCCCATCCACGGGAGCGAGCAGGCGCGCACTGTTTCTGCCTCTCTTGATTGACCAGCCGATTTCGGTTTGGTCAAGCTGGGAGCCGAGCTTGGGAAGATTGATCTCGGTTGGAGTGCCCAACAGCTTCAGCGCGAAATCATCTATCCCAATGCGAATGAGCCCGCCATGTTCGAGCCGTGCCCAACTGTGCCCTCGATGATAGTAATAGTTCTCCGCCACCTCAAATCCGGATACCTTTTTCGAATGTACAGCCCCGGGTGCCGTCTTGAGGTCGATTTCCTCCAGAGCCTGATCGAATTCACAAACATGACACCGATATGAGTTGGCACAGAGTCTATATTGAACTCTACCGGTAAGCATGTGGCGGCATTCTTTCTGGTTGTAAGACTTTTCCTTCATTGCCTGGCGCCAACTGATGATTTGTTCCGGCTTATGGGCAAGGCTTCGGCTCATTGCCTTATCAAAGGGACAGCTGAGACAGTCATAGGCGTTGTCACACAATTTGAAGTTCACCACTCCGGCTTTCATCCAGATGCATTGATTTTGTTCGGCGGAGAAAACCTGAACTTTGGGTTTCTTACGTACGGAAGTTTTGGTTTTCATGTTTTTCCTCCTGTATGGTATTAATTCTCTAAGAATTTAAATCTGCTCTATTCGCCGTTGTGGCTTATACTACTCAAGATATGTGCCAAAGATGGTGTAATGCCGATGACGCATCGAGTGCCGCCTGGTTCAACAATAGGCAATGTACTGATGGGGAAGCCGTGAGAGTGCGTCTGAGGCACAGAGCTTTTTTCAGGTTCATCAGGATTTTTCTGGTGGTGGCAAGGAAAGAGAGGTCAACCAGACCTTGTCCCTCTTCGACAGGTGACACTCCAACCGGCAGGCCGGACGAACGGACATACTGGCTGCAGGATATAAAGAAAGAGGGGCGGAGGTGACGGCGTACTTGAACGGATGAGTGACGAGTTTTTGGATAGCGAGCCTTCACATGTTCCGTGGAAGGCTGCAGTTCCTGGCTTTCAACCTTGTGTCCAAATTTTCGACAGGCTGCCTAATAAATACACATGGCAGTGAATTGCGCGGAGAAAACAACGATGACAAAGATTGGCAGGCAGATGAATATCGCCGTCATCGGCGGTGGCAGACGCTGCAAAGCCTTTCTGGAGATGCTTGATGCGAAGCGCTTTCCACGCCTCCAGGCTCAGATTGTGGCCGTTGCAGATAAAGACGAAAACGCTGTCGGCTTTCGAATGGCCCGTGAAAAGGGGATTTTCACCACCAGAGATTACCACGATTTTTTCAAACTGAAGCACCTCGATCTGATAATCGAATTAACCGGCAATGAAGCGTTACTGGAGGATTTTCTGCGACACAACCCTGCCAAGGTGAGGGTCCTCGAGGCTGCCATTTCAAGGCTTTTCAGTGACATGATCCGGTTCCGGGAGGAGTATCTTCTGGGCAGGCGTCAACTTGAATTGATTGAACGGATTGTTGAGAGCATTTTCGCCAGCATGCAAGATCGAGTCTTGATTATGCAGCCGAACCGCAAGATCCTGGATGCCAATGAAGCTCTTTTAAAGTCGATAGGCATGAGCAAGGATGAGGTCATCGGCAAATACTGCTATCAAGTCAGCCATCAGTCACTGAGCCCCTGTGACGAAAAAGGTTATCTCTGCCCGCTCAATGAGAGTCTTGAAACCGGAGGAGTTGCCCACGCCATCCATGAGCACTTTGATCGCAGTAACCAGACCTGGTATTGCGAAGTTACCACGGTGCCGTTGAAGAACGAGCGTGGGGAAGTGGAGCTTTTTCTGGAAATCATGCGAGACATAACCGATGAGCTGGAAAAGAGAGTGGAACAGCGGACCCGAATTCTTACCAGTAATCTGGCGCGGCTGGTACACGAAGACAAGATGATCGCCCTGGGAAAGCTGGTAGCCAGCGCAGTTCACGAAATAAACAATCCGCTCTCCGGCATAAATGCACTGGCACGTCTGATGCACCAGGGATTGGAGCAGGGACCGTTGAGTGAGGAGGATTTGCAGCAATATAGATACTACTTGCACCTTATTGACACAGAATCGGCCCGTTGCAGCAACATCGTCAAGAATCTCCTCTCTTTTTCCCGGCAGCAGCAAATGGAACACAAGCACATGCAACTGAACGAACTGGTGCACAAGGTTGCCCTGCTATTTAATCATAAGATGGAGCTTCAAAACATAAAGTTCAAAGCAGAACTGGATGAAGACCTTCCCCCATTACTGGGCGATCCCGGCCAGATTCAGCAGTGTCTGGTAAATCTTTACTTCAACGCGATGGAGGCAATGCCGGACGGCGGCGCAATTACGGTCAGAACGATTTATGAAGTCTCCCAAAATTTAATCCGCCTGGAAGTGGAGGATACCGGTGTGGGAATTCACCAAGACATGCTCTCCCAGATCTTCGAACCGTTTTTTTCCACCAAGAATCAAGACAAAGGCGTGGGCTTGGGATTATCGGTAGTCTACGGGATCATTAAGGAGCACCACGGTTCTATATATGTCAAGAGTGAAATGGGAAAAGGCTCGAATTTCATCATTCGCTTTTTCCCCACCTTGTCTCAGGAAGAGCAACATGCTGATTCGGCTCCTGATTGAAGGCTACAGCTTCTTGAACGCGCAGTGGATAAAGGATGAATACGGATATGATCGGGCGCATAAAGATCCTGGTTGTTGATGATGAGTTGATCGTCCGCGAATCACTTATCGGCTGGCTTAAAAAAACGGGCTATGAAGTGTCCGCCGCAGAAGGCGGACGCAGGGCCATAGAAATGCTGAGCGAGAAGGACTATGACCTCATTTTCCTGGATATTAAAATGCCGGATATGGGAGGTATCGAAGTACTCGATCACATCAAAGCAAATTTTCCGCAAACGATGGTGGTCATGATCACCGCTTACGGATCGGTGGAAAACTCCGTGGAAGCAATGAAACGGGGGGCAAACGACTACTTGATGAAGCCCTTCGACCCCGAACAGCTGACGCTGCTCGTGGAGAAGCTCGTTCAGCAAAAAAAAATCATCGATGAAAACATCCTGTTACGCGAACATGTGGCCACCCGAGTAAAATATGAGGATTTGGTGGGCGCGGCCAGGTGCATGCGGCAATTGTTTGATCTGATTGGGAAAGTGTCCAAGGTGGATTCGCCTATTTTGCTCAGGGGGGAAACCGGTACGGGAAAGGAACTGGTGGCCAAGGCCATTCATGCTAAAAGTGATCGCTGCTATGGCCCCTTTATCCCAATCAACTGCGGAGCCTTCACTGAGAGCCTGCTGGAGAGCGAATTGTTCGGCCATGAGAGCGGCTCCTTCACCGGAGCCACGAAAGCCAAAAGGGGTCGCCTCGAAATGGCTCAGGGGGGCACCTTTTTTCTCGATGAAATCGGCGAAATTCCCTTAAAGATGCAGGTTGACCTTTTACGGGTACTGGAGGAAAAGAAATTTCATCGAGTCGGCGGAACGAAAGAAATCCCACTGGATTTTCGCCTGATTAGCGCAACTCACCGGGACCTGGTGAAGGAGATCGAACGTAGTCATTTCCGGCAGGACTTCTATTTTCGCTTGAACGTGATCGAAATTGAGGTCCCCCCTCTGCGCAAGCGTAGGGAGGATATCTCTATCCTGGCGCAGCACTTCCTGGACAGATTTCGCAGAGAGACCAATAAGCCCATAACCGGGATTGAGCAAAAGGCCTTGGAGCTCTTGGAAGCTTATGAGTGGCCCGGCAATGTGCGCGAACTGGAAAATGCGATGGAACGTGCCGTGGTGCTTGCCAGAGGCCGCTCTCTGACAAGAGATGACTTCGCCTTCCTGCTTCGCTCTTCGGGCCAGGTGATGCCGCAATCCTTAAAAGAAATGGAGAAGATTCACATAAACCGCATTTTAAAACTGTGCCAGTGGAACATTTCCAAGGCAGCCAAACTATTGGAAGTGAATCGGACCACCCTGCACAATAAGATTGATAAATATGGTCTGCGCCCCTCCAATTAAGCACAGCTCATGAAGCAATCGAAATCGAGATCGACCCCCCCTACCATGGGCTTGATTTCACTTGGTCCAATGGGCGAGGTAGCGGTGCATGTGGTGGCTGCGAACATCCAGACAATCCTGGAAGTTCCGGTCGACCTGCTGGGCAGCATCGAGGTTCCGGCCCACAGTTTCCAACCGCAACGCCAGCAATATGATGCCGGGCTCATCCTAAAACATCTGGTCCGGTTGCCTTTTCCAAACCATGCACGGATTATCGCGCTGACCAGTGTGGACCTGTGTATACCGATTTTGACTCATGTTTTCGGCGAGGCGGAGTTGGGAGGAAGAGTGGCGGTTGTCTCCGATTTCAGACTACGGCACAATGATGATGGTACGTTTGCTCCACTTGACCGGTATTATGAGAGGTTGGCAAAAGTGGCTTTGCACGAGGTGGGCCATACCCTTTCCGTCTATCATTGCAGCGATTCGAAGTGTGTCATGAGATTCAGCGCAAAAGTGCGCCATTTGGACGAAGCGGGCCTGTACTTTTGTGAACGGTGTGAATTTATGGTGCGGGAGTCCCTGAAATCTGTGCGAACGGCCGTAGATGATTAACTCAAGCGACTACTGCATGATCCGTTTAACATCGGCTTGAAATTTCCGATAAATATTCACGGCAAGTTCGCTCAGAGGCTCTTCAATGCGCTCAGGCTTCGGCAACTGGAGGGGTTGGGGCACATCAAGCTTTTCAAATGCAACGGGATTCAAATGCAGCTTCTCATCGATTGAAGCCAATTCCCGGGCGGTGAAATTTTCACCAAGATAGATTTTTCTTTCTAAAGTTACGGTATCCAGGCTTTTGAGAAAGCTTATCATGGTGAGCAGATCGAAATTCTTCTGAAAATGCTTTATATTAGTATTCACCGCCTGGCAATCGGCTTTTAGATTATCGTAAGATTTCTGATAGGATTCCATGCGCTTGTAGAATCGGGTGTAGGATTCCAGAAAAAGCTTTTTAAATTTGGCCTTGTCTGTAAACGCCTTAACCCGAATGAAACGAACCCCCCGAGAAAACTGTTGCTTGACGCAATCACGCCAAAGGGACTGTTCGGGAATTCCAAGAAGCTGCACGAGCTTTTCCTGCATCTCCGTATGGACCACCAGGTAGCCTAATCGACTCAGTCGCCGGCCTGTCCTCAAAGCGTGCAACTTTGTCGCTTCGGCTTGGCTGGCAATGTCCTCCATTTGCAGTTCCAACAGACGCCTTTCCATCAAGTAATTTTCGACGACTTCTTCTTTAACCTGATGGGTCAAACTGGCAATTAAATCGTCTTCCATGAATTCCTCACAAACAATTCTTCTCCCAATAAAGAGAACTTAGCTCACTTGCAGCAGATAGGTTTGAGGGTTGAGGAAGACTGAAGGATATCCGGGCAAATAAGCATGGGCGTGCTTGAGCACCTTCAGTTGAATAGCCTGCGAGACCGGTTCAAGCAAAACTATGGCCTCGAATAAATCGTCCATTTCGTTGCAAGGGTAAGGGACTCCACGCTCGTTGGCGAGCGAGATATGGCGATGAGTCCGAGCAGACATCCAAATGGCAATGTTGTTGGTCTGGGCAAAGCTTTTCAGACTCTCGATGGTTGATCGAGTCACGTGATCGAAATCCATTCCATCCAAGATCACCATGGAGGGATTGAACTTGGCCTGATCCTTCAGGTTGCGCAGGCTTTGCTCCAATTTATCCGGACTGAAGGTCTGATGCAGGTAAGCCAAGATGAAGCGCAGCGGCTCGATGCGGTGTTGAAGCCCGGCAAGATCGGTACCAGGTTGGGAAGTCGCAATATTTTTTAGAAATTCAAGGTACCACAGTTTGATTTTTTCGGGGCTTTCATTAAGGCACACATGGAGCACAGGCAAGCCGCACAGAAGCTGTTCCAGTGCGATGTGAGTCAAGCATGCAGTTTTTCCGACACCAGCCCGTGCCAACATTACCCCCAGCTCCCCAGTTTGCAGCTGCGTCCCCAGAGCCTTTTGCACCAGTTCCACACCGTTCGGGCTTGTGGGCTGTTCCGTATCCATCGATCACCTCCAAATTCCAATTTATTTTGAATAAAGATAAATTTCAAATTCTTTCATCATATTGACCGCTCGATCAAGCTCCTGGCTTACCTTTGGTTCCATGCGGCAAATGCGATCATGATTTCTGGCTTTCTTTTTGGTCTTTAATGACTTGTTCGGCAATATTCTTGGGCGCGGCGTTGTAGCGTGCAAACTCCATCGTGAACTCGGCTTTGCCCTGGGTGGCTGAGCGCAACACGGTGGAATAGCCGAACATCTCGGCGAGCGGCACTTCCGCCTCTACACTGGTGAAAGCCCCATCTTCAGAGGTGCTTATGATCATACCACGCCGTTGATTGAGAGTTCCAAGGACGGTGCCCTGAAATTCGGCAGGCGCTTCGACCACGACCCGCATTAAAGGTTCGAGCAATATGGGCTGAGCTTTTGCATAGGCTTCCCGAAAGGCGCCAATAGCCGCCTGCTGAAAGGCCATGTCGGATGAATCAACCGAATGCGCGGCGCCGTCATTAATGGCAACTCTCACCCCGACAATGGGAAAGCCGGCAAGAGATCCTTTTTTTAGACATGCTTGAAAACCTTTGTCACAAGAAGGTATAAACTCCGTAGGAATGGCACCTCCTGTGATTTGATTTACAAACTCATAGTCGTCTGTGGAATTAGGCTCAACAAAACCTGCAACACGACCAAATTGGCCGGCGCCCCCGGTTTGCTTTTTGTGCGTGTAGTTGAAATCTGCTCGACGATTTATAGTCTCTCGGTAGGCCACTCTTGGCATTCCGACCGAGACTTCCGCCTGGTATTCGCGGCGCATCCGTTCCACATAGACATCCAGGTGCAATTCACCCATGCCGCAAATGATGGTCTCGTTGGTCTCTTCATCGAGATAAGTCCTGAACGTCGGATCTTCTTTGGTGAAGCGGGTGAGGGCTTTACTCACATTCATTTCCGCTTTGTTGTCTTTGGGTTTGATTGCGAGCGAAATGACGGGTGCCGGTACATACATGGACGACATCGAGTAGCGCACCTGTCCATCTGTAAAAGCATCTCCGGAGGCACAATCGATACCAAACAGGGCGACAATATCGCCGGCATATGCGCTGTCGATATCTTCCAACTGATCTGCATGCATCCGGATTATTCGACCCACTTTGGATTTTCTCCCGGTGCGCATGTTGATGATGGTATTTCCCTTCTGCAAGGTGCCCTGATAAATGCGCACATAGGTCAGCTGTCCATAACGGTTCACTTCCAGCTTGAATGTCAGCATGACCAGTGGAAGGTCCGTAGCAGTCTTCATCGAGACTTCTGCTTCTTCCTGATCCAAATCCAGAGCGGTGGTGACGGCGTCCAGAGGACTTGGGAGATATCTGCAAACCCCATCCAAAAGTTCCTGCACAGCTTTGTTCTTGTAGGCCGATCCAAGCAGAACCGGCGTCAGTTGAAGGGAGAGTGTTCCCTCGCGGATGGCGGCGTATATCAGTTCCGGGGTAATCTGCTCCTCCAGGATCGCCTCGGTGAGCTCATCGGAGAAAAGCGATACGGCATCGAGCATTTCATCCCGCTTGCTTCGGGCCAACTCCAGATGCTCCTCGGGAATTTCGGTTTCTACGATCTGTTCGCCGTGATCGCCTTCAAACGAAAGAGCTTTCATCCTGATGAGATCAATTACGCCACGGTGATCCGATTCAAGGCCCAGCGGAATCTGCAAAAGAACTGCGTTATGATTCAGTTTTTCTTTGAGCTGGCGAACCACGCGAAATGGGTCGGCGCCGGTGCGATCGCATTTATTGATGAAGGCAATTCGCGGCACTTTGTAGCGAACCATTTGACGGTCGACGGTGACCGACTGCGACTGTACACCACCTACCGCGCAGAGCACCAGAATCGCGCCGTCAAGCACCCGCAGTGCCCTCTCGACCTCAATGGTGAAGTCCACGTGGCCGGGAGTATCGATGATGTTGATCGAGTAGTCTCGCCAGTTGCAGTAGGTGGCAGCCGACTGGATGGTGATCCCTCTCTCTTTTTCGAGCTCCATGAAATCCATTGTAGCACCGACACCGTCTTTTCCCTTCACATCATGAATAGCGTGGATACGATGAGTATAGAAGAGAATCCTTTCGGTAAGGGTCGTCTTGCCGGAATCGATATGTGCACTTATGCCGATATTTCTCAATTTTTCCAAATCACTCTGCATGGTTCCCCTTCTAATCCTTTTCTTGCTGCAAGCAGATGCAGTCACGATTTTTCGGCCGCCACTGGGTCGAGAGAAAAAAGAAAAACGGGCACTAAAGGGGTGCCCGTTTTGAAAGCTTATTATGATAACAAGCGGCTAATGGAAAGGAAAGGTTAAATCGAAAATCTGCTCACGGCAATTTGATTTTTATACCAGGCTGCAGAGTATCTTTACTGGAGAAGCCATTCAAACGGCAGATCAGCTGCGTGGTCGTATTGTATTTTCTTGCAATAGCCCAAAGACTTTCACCGCTCTTAGTGGTATGGGTTTTTACATTTGTCTTCTTTTTGCTGGCAGTTGGAGGTTTTTCCGCAGAAGACCGCTTGCTGGTGTTAGCGACGTGTTTGCTGGAAAAAACTTTCAATTTCTGCCCGGGACGGATGGTTGCGTCCTTTTTGAACCCGTTCAGCTTGCATAACGTGTCGACATCCATGCTGTTGTTGTCGGCAATGTGGCCCAAAGTGTCACCGGATCGGACCGTGTAAGTGCTGTTTTTCAGCGTTTTTTCGCTGCCGCCTCGGCGCTTGGCGGGTACCGAAGCCACCACTTCCTTTTGACCGATTTTGAGAACCTGACCAAGCTTTATGACCGAGCTCTTTTTAATCCCGTTCAGCTTACAGAGGGCCTCCACAGTCACACCATTGCGCTCTGCGATTCCTCCCAGCGTGTCTCCCTTCTGCACTTTACAAGTCAGCATCTTTATCGTCTTGCGTCTCTTTCGACTAGTTTCGGTGATTTTTGACGGAGAGAGATCTCTGAGGACTTTCGGGGAAAGTGAGGCCAGCTGGATCGGCGAGGTGTCCAAAGCCAGATTGGGCTGGAGCGTTTGAGCCAGGTGAACGGGCTCAAGCTCAAAGCCTCGCTTATAGAAAACCAAACAACTACCGGGAGTGAGTGCGTCATTTCCGCGCAAACGATTCCACCGGCACAGATCCTTACTGGTGACGCCAAAGCTTTGAGCCAAAGCCTTCAAGTTTGGTTCGTCGCCTTTGACATAATACTGTACTTTCTTTGGCAGAAACGCTTGCTGGGCCATTTCGATGACTTTTTGCTTCTGGTTGTCTATTTCCCTCAGTTGTCCGGCCAGAGTAGACCAGGGCGTGAAGAAACGCACGTGCATGTGATCCTGGTGCCCACGCACGTGTTGAATGACCGCACCCCTGGCGTTGCCAAACAACTGGTCCAGATAGGCCTTGCTTTGCCCTCTACTCAGTGCGTAGCCGTAGAGAAGCTTCTGGATGTTCCTATCGACAAAAATATATTGAATTTTCTGGGATCGAAGGAGGTTCTCAACGAGGTGCCATGTTCTCGCAACGTCGAGATTGGCTTTGTTCATGGGGATAAATCGGTCGAGGTTGTTATTACCCTTGGGGTACATTGCCAAATCAACATCGCGACCGTTCTGGTGAGACCGATGGTTGTTGAGCGGTCCGCCATCTGGTCGAGAGAAGTCGCCCATATAGAGGTCGCAGGTGCCGGGGAACTGCTCGCTAACGCCCTCAATAGCATCGAGCAGAGCACCCACAACCTCGGGTGTGGTGTAAGTGCGCTCTGCCTCTCGCAACTGGTAACCACGAAATTCACGAGGAAAGGGAATTCCGTTTCTTAATTTTCCTTGATAGGGTCGGCCTATGGAAGCTGTAATGGCGAGTGCGGTGTTGGTGATCAAAGCTAAGGGAGTCAGTATAGCAAGCAAGCAAACCCAAGTCCCCTTGAACCTAAGGCTCGAGCAGAACCTCTCCATCTATCCCCTCCTCATTTACTGTTCAGACCTCCTTAAGCATTGCCAGTTCATTAATCGGGAGAAAAGCCCGGCAGGTATGTTTCTGGTACCCAAAAAAGTTTGTAGTGTCAAACCCTTTTTTTCAAGTTTTCTTCATGTAGCTCCGACTGGTATTGGTTAACTGGTTGATTATATAAGAATAAAAAGCGATGCAAAAGAAAATGGGGATGCTGAAAAAAGCTTGAAATATCCTACCAAACCAGCTCTTCCATGCATAAAGAGGATCTACAGGCTCTACTTTTATTATCACCCCCAGGGTAGGGAAAGTGTGTATCCAGCAGGCATTAAGGTTTGTCAGCCTGTATCGTCTCGCAGCCAGCCGTATGGGTCACCGCAGAAGATGACCTGGCCTTTGCCATCGGAGGAGACGGGAACATATTCGATGATGATCGGGACAGGCTGTGTGAGCCTTACAAATACCTGCCGTTCGCTTGCCAAATATCGTTCGACTTTTTGCAAGTTGTGATTCTCATCATCGCTCAAAAGAGTCTGCGCAAAATTTATTGCATTTTCCAAGCGGATGCAGCCATGTGAAAAGTCTCGGCGTATCTGCTGAAACAGTTGTTTTGCGGGCGTATCGTGTAAATAAACCGCATAGCTGTTCGGGAACTCGAATTTGACTCGCCCAAGCGGATTTTTCGGGCCAGGTCGCTGGTAAAGACGGGGCTCCCCCCAAGGATATGAAAGAGACATTGCGACGTAGCCATTTCGCGCGAAATAATTCGGATCAGCCTGAACTGCATCGTTGAGCTCCAGGCGAATTCTATCGGAGACATACCAGCGGGGATTGAAGATCACCTGCTGTATCGCACTGGTCAAAGCAGGTGTTTGGTTAATTCCGATCTTCTTTTCCTGCAGTTTCACAACTTTGCCGGACGATTTGCCGACAATCACCCGGTAAGTGCCGCTAATTTTCTTTTCCTTGTAATATTCCAATGTAAATTGAGGAATATTGATCCTGACGAATCGTTCATAACTACGGCTCTGACTCTCACGGAGCAGTTTCAGAGCTTTAGTGATCATTTTCAGCTTTTCTTCGTAAGGTACGTTGAGGGCGGCTTTTGTCCGATCTCCAACCACACCGTCGGGATCAAGCTGATGAGCCAGCTGAAATTTCCTGACCGCCTGCTTTGTCATCGCATCAAAGCTACCGCCAGTTTCACCCTGCAAGAAGCCCTCTTCAGACAGCCGCTTCTGTAGCTGCCGGACGGAATAACCTTTGGAGCCGAGCTTCAACTTAGGCAGGTCCAGAGCTTTGAATCGGTGTTCATGTGTGAGCTGATCATACTTCGTAAAGGCTTTAAGGACGCTTGCGTAGTGCGGAGAGTTGGGCTCAAGCTTCGCCAAAAGCTCGGTAACTGAAATCTCCCCGCATAAGGCCCGTGTGAGCTCATGATGCGATGACCGGCTCATCTCCTTGGCATATCGGCTGAGATCTTTGTTCAATAGTATTTCAATTGCACTTGCTGTGCGGAAAATTTCATTGTTTCCTTGTTCCAATTCCTTGCCGGGCGCGTAGGCGGGAGATTGAATCGCCAAAGAAGGGAGGTCGTTTGGAGCCGTACCGGCAACTCCGGAGGGGTTTAAGTAATGATCTCTTCCTTCGATCTGCGCGGGCTGCAGTAATGCCTGTCGAGAATCAGGAGCGCTGCATCGCAGGGAAGGGCGCAATTGTTCGATCTTGTCGATGCCTCTTAGTAGCTCTTCGACTTGGTAAGGCGCCGGATTAATAGCTTCACTTTTTAAATGCTTCAATTTGTCAATGAAAATTAATGCGTCGGAGGTCAAACGAAAGCCGGAGTCGAAAAAAACAGGTTGCCAGTCTCTCTTCTGGTAGGCGAAGAGGATGTACCTTTGGTTAGGATCGCGTATGGAGTCTTCGGGCAGAGCTTGCCATAGGAAATAATGCCACAGGGGCGAAGCCTTGCCGCACAAAACCATCTCGGTTTCTTCTGCTAGACTGGCTTCTTCTGCAGCAAACGACGTTTTTAGGAGGGCTCCACCGCCGAGGATAAAAATAAGGGCCAGAACGCATCCGACCCTGACCAGCATAGAATCAAGAGTGATGTTCCAGCTTTCACCCTGGCGGACAGGGAAAAAATTCGTTCTATTCATACGGGCTGTTCGCGTTTGCCTCTTCATAAAGGAGGATCTGATCCGAAAGGCTCAGCTTGTCGGCAGAACAATGTTTGCTTCGGCTTTCAGTGCTGCGACAGTTCTGGCAGCGGGCATCACTGCAAAACTGGCAGAAGTGGCAGTCGCGACACGCGTGCTTCTTCCGGCATTCCAGTACGGTTGCCGCAGGGGAATAGACCTTCAAGCCACTCACCAGGACAAAACGAAGGTTGTCCTTTTTTCGTTCCGATTCCATGTCTCCTCCGGGCAGGTTCGGTACGCTCTTTCTTTATAAATCAAGTATAAGATTCGAGAACCTTTTAGCCAAGAGAATAAAAACAGTTTCCTCTACAACACATTTGTGTTACTTGCAATATTCCTTTTTCAGAGGGGCCGGGATAAAATCAATTTTTCTCTTAACATGTATCCCTTAACTTTTAAGGATGATGACAAATCCGCAACCTCGCACGGGCAAAAGGCTCCGCCGTCGCCCGCCAGAGCAGGAAGTTTATGGTTCGATCCGGGTGCATGAATTCGAACATTGAGCTGGCGCTGGACCACGACCATTTCATGGGGCTGGCACTGATTGAGGCCCAAAAGGCTTATCTCAGGTTGGAGGTTCCGGTAGGGGCGGTGTTGGTGGACGGTTTGGGCAAGGTTCTGGCGAAGACGCATAATGCACCCGTCGGCTTGCAGGACCCAACGGCGCATGCGGAAATTCTGGCTCTGCGCCAGGCTTGCAGAGCCTTGCGGAACTATCGGCTTCCGGGTACTATTTTGTATGTGACACTGGAACCTTGTGCCATGTGCTTGGGTGCAATGTTGCAGGCACGCGTTGACACACTGGTGTTTGGAGCCGCCGATGTAAAATCGGGCACGGCAAAAAGCGTGATGGACTTGACAAGTGTGCCGAGTTTCAATCATTATATTAGGGTGATTGATGGGGTTCGTGCAGAGGAGTGTGCTGTACTTTTGCGGCGGTTTTTTCAGGAACGCCGTCAAGAAGAAAAGAATTTAAGAAAAGGAGAGGTACCGAAGTGGCCGTAACGGGGTCGACTCGAAATCGACTTGTCTTGTGAAGAGCAGGGCACGTGGGTTCGAATCCCACCCTCTCCGCCACCATGAGTAACGTTTGGGTCGAGTAGTATTTTCAAAAGAAGGCGATTTGTGGAGAGATGCCCGAGCTGGCTGAAGGGGCACGACTGGAAATCGTGTGTACGCCCAAAAGGTGTACCGAGGGTTCGAATCCCTCTCTCTCCGCCACCTTTCTTGCCTGAATTCTCGTCATTTGGAATGAGCTGCCGAAACAATAAACAGCCTCCTTTCCCCAAACTCCCTTGCAATTATCAACTGACGATACGGGTTATCCAAAGGCTCATGTCATATCTGGTATTGGCGCGCAAGTGGCGCCCTCAAAACTTTGATGAGGTCGTCGGACAACCGCATGTGGCGAGAACTCTGCAAAACGCTGTTCGTTCCAAACGGATAGCCCACGCCTATCTTTTCACCGGGGCACGCGGGGTCGGCAAAACTTCGGTCGCCCGTATTCTGGCAAAGTCCATCAATTGTGAAGGATCAACCGATTCGCCGCCATGCAATGTCTGTTCGAATTGCCGTGAGATCACTCAAGGCAACTCGGTGGACGTGCTCGAAATTGACGGCGCATCCAACCGGGGCATCGACAGTATTCGGGAACTACGTGAGACAGTTCGTTATCGTCCGGCTAAGAGTCGGTATAAAATTTACATCATTGACGAAGTACACATGTTGACTACGGAGGCCTTTAATGCATTGCTCAAGACCCTGGAGGAGCCTCCCGAGCATGTGCTATTTATTTTTGCTACTACCGAGCCACACAAAATTTTGAGCACTATCTTGAGCCGCTGTCAGCGGTTCGATTTTCGCCGTATTGCAACCAGCGAAATAGTAAACCACTTGAGATCAATTATAATTGAAGAGCAAGTGCAAGTCTCGGATACGATACTTTACGCCATTGCCGGTGAAGCAGATGGCAGCATGCGCGATGCTCAAAGCCTTTTAGAGCAGCTGCTTGCTTTCAGTTCGGACGGTCTGGCCGATCAGGAGATACTCGATGTGCTGGGGGTTGTGGACCGCCGAAGTGTGCATCGAGTAGGACGGGCAATCCTGCAAGGCGATATTAGAACCTGCCTGGAGGTAGTCGGAGATATTTATCGGCGAGGCATGGATAGCAGGCGGTTTTGCCAGCAACTATGCGAACATTTCAGGAACTTATTGTTCTGGTCGATCAAGGCGGAAGGGGATGACTCCTTTCAGCTGGAATTGCCCACAGAGGAAAAGCAGCTCTTACAGGACGAAGTGGCAAGCACGACTCCCGAATCACTTTATCTCTACTTTCAGATGGCGCTGAAAGGAGAAGAAGACCTGCGACGCTCCACTCTGCCAAGGATCTCGTTAGAAATGCTGCTGGTACGTCTGGCCCGGTTGCCTCAGTTGGAGTCCCTGGAGAATTTGTTGAACAAACTCGATGCGTTGCAAGATCGGCTGGGGCAAGGAGGAGATCCGGTCTCTTCGCAGCACCGTGAAAACCTTTCGCAACAGCGGCCCATGCCATTAGGTTCGAACATTAGAGTTGAAGAGCCACCTCCGCCGGAGGATGTTTTCGTTCGCGAACCAGAGCCGTCTCTGACTATCGGTGGCAATGATGTGAAGCTGCCGCCGGACCGGAACGACTCTGCCGACCCGCAGGAGCGGTGGGGAAGCTTTTTACATTGGCTGCAAGCCAATGACCCGGTTCTCCAAGCGAAGCTCTCCCATAGTCAGATCAGCATCATCGATGATGGCACGATCGAGTTAGAAGTGCCGGAGGTTTATGAAGATGCGTTAAAGGATCCACGCACCCTTGCAAAGCTCGCTGAGATGGCCGGCTCTTTTTGGGGCAGCAAGTCCCAATGGATTATAAAGGGACGCTCGTCACTGCGGCCTGGCAAGAAAGCTCCGCAGGATTCCAAGAAGGCGAAAATCAGTTCAAAACGCATGGTCATGGAACATCCAGTGGTGCAGCAGGCCCTGGAAATCCTCGGTGGAGAACTTATAGATATAAAAAGCCTGCAGAGCAAGCAGGCAACATCAGAGGCTGATTCAATCCCGGTAACTTCGCAGGAATGACGAATAGCAAGCGTTCCAGGAAAGGTTACCAGTACGTGGCGGCGAAGGTTCCTGCCGGTTTGTGACCGATGTCGGATAGCAGATTCGATTCCGAATGCTGGACAGGGAGGGTGCTACTGCAGGACAAATTTATGTTGTTTTATCGGCTTATCGGGTATCCAGCATTCAATTCCGGCATCTTCTCGAACCGGGAAGTCTTTTGCGCCAAGCTGGACCAGGAGCCTCTCCGGCGATCCTGCCTCAGACGGCGCAACCGTCTGCGCTTTGGGCTTCGGCAGGCTTCATGGTGGCGACTGGTTCTCGTCGGCACGAGACCTTTGAAAGAGGACTGGTTAGATACATTCAATTTGTACTTTATTCATACTGAGCAGGAGCTGAAGGAGAACGGATCATGGTGAAAGGGTTTAACCCAATGCAGCAGGTTAAGGCATTGCAGGATAAGATGGCAAAAGTCCAGGCTGAATTGGCCACTAAAACAGTGGAATCCAGCTCCGGTGGAGGTATGGTTACTGTAGTGGTCAATGGTCGGCAGGAGGTGGTGAGCATCAAAATAGAGCCGCAAGTAGTTGATCCGAATGATATTGAGATGTTGCAGGATCTGGTGGTTGCAGCCGTGAACGACGGATTGAGACAGTCGCAGGAACTGGCGGCAAGCGAGATGGGTAAGATCGCCGGGGGCCTGAACATTCCCGGACTCAAAATCCCCGGTCTTTTTTAGGTCACAACCTGGAATGAGTGATTCGGGTTCGGGTGCCTAACGATCCTAATGTATTGATCAGGATGTCTTATGAGTGCCAGAATACTTATCGTCGATGACGAGCCGGATATTCTGCAAATTTTTCGCTCTGCATTAATCGATGAGGGCTATGAAGTATCCTGTGCCTCAAACGGCGCGGAGGCGCTGGAAATCTACGGGACCAAACCATTCGATCTCGTGATCACTGATATGAAAATGCCACGGATGGATGGTCTGGAGCTCTTGAAGAGAATCAAAGAATTGGACGAATCCTCAGAGGTCATCATTCTGACAGGTTTTGCCACACTCGACAATGCCATCGAGGCACTCAAAGAAGACCGTGCTTTTGACTATTTGACCAAGCCATTGGAAGGTCTCGATATTCTCTATTTGACCATAAGAAAGGCATTAGAGCGGCGCCGTTTAAAAAATGAAAACAAGCTGCTCCTTAAACAGTTAAAAGAAGCAAAAGACGAGTTGGTCCGCAAGGTTCAGGAGCAGGACCTGTTGCTGGACAGCGTAGAGACGATGATCTGGTATTTGACCGACGCCGAGACGTACGGGGCTGTCAACGAAGCGGCTGCCAAGTTCTTAGGGATGCCGAAGACCGATCTGACCGGCAAACGCCTGGACGAAATACTCAGCCGGGAGCAAGCCGCAATACATCTGGCTGGCAACAGAGAGGTGTTCAACAGGCATCAACAGATCCGCTCGGATGATTGGCTAAAGGATGGCAGAGGCGAAGCCCATTTGCTGACCATCACCAAAACTCCAAAATTGGATGATCGGGGAGCAGTTGAATATGTCGTCTGTTCGGCTCATGACATCACCGAACACAGACAAATGCAGCAGGAGCTCTACAGAGTGCAGAAGCTGGAATCGCTGGGTGTCCTGGCGGGAGGAATTGCGCACGATTTCAATAATTTTTTGGGCATGATCCTGGGATACATCTCCCTGGCGACCCTGGACATTCCCGCGGGAAACCAGGCACAGGAAAGTCTGATTGAAGCGGAGAAGGCCGTTCTCCAGGCCCGCGACATCGCCAGGCAATTGCTCTCGTTTTCCGAGGCAGGAACCCCAACCAAGCAACTAATCCGGCTTTCACCGCATGTTAAAGAAGTTGTCCGCTTCACTTTGAGCGGTTCAAATATTAAGAGCGAATTTTACATCGATGACGATCTCTGGCCCATCGAATGCGACCTGACACAGGTCAACCAGGTGGTCTCCAACTTGACCATGAACGCCAGAGAGGCAATGCCAGAGGGTGGAGCTCTGGAGATCTATGCGGATAATGTGAATCTGCCGAGCTCCGGGAAGGACCCCGCGGAGCTCCGCAAATACGTTCGAATTTCCATAAAAGATCAGGGACTCGGCATTTCCGAAGAAAGTCTGGGGAAAATCTTTGATCCCTTTTTCAGCACCAAGCAACGTGGTTCGCAGAAGGGAATGGGGCTCGGCCTTGCCCTTGTCCATTCTATTGTCAGCAAGCACAACGGGCGTATCACTGTAGATTCGCATCTCGGTGTCGGGACTACATTTCATATATATCTCCCGGTGTCCCAGGAACAAATTTCGACGTCCCCAAGAGCGGAGAGAGTATCTTCAGTACCAACAGGCGCCGGATCGATTCTCCTGATGGAGGATGATGACACCCTGAGGACTGCGGTCATGACCATGTTGTCACGCATGGGGTATGAAGTGACCAGCTGCGGAAACGGAACTGAAGCCGTGGGGCGTTACACCGAAGCAAAGCGATCGGGCAATCCTTTTGATGTTGTCATTCTCGATCTGACCGTGCAAGGAGGCATGGGAGCCAGAGAAACAATTGAAGAGCTGCGCATCATCGACCCTGGTGTGAGAGCCATTGTATCGAGCGGTTACGCCAATGACCCTGTCATATCCAATTTTAAATCATACGGTTTCAGTGGGGTTTTGACGAAACCGTGCACCATCGTGGAACTGTACGAGATTCTGCAAAAAACCATGCCGTCAAAAGCGATTGAGGCCCAACAAAATCCCCCGATTTGACTCAGAGAAAAAGACCTGTCGGTTCGTCTCAGCGGGCAGACCGGTTTGCTTCGACTTATAAGTGCTTTTAATTCCAATCGGACTCGCTGAATCATTACGATTTTTTTGGCTTGCTCAGGTGCAGACACTCTTATGATCCGCACCTTATCAATCATCTTGTTTGCATTAGCGCAAAGACCCGGCGGGCTTTTTCCGTAGAGCTTCTTCTTGATATCGAGTACAAAGCGTGTTAATGGGAGCGTGAAAATTCTCGTTTGGCGGTTAAGCGCAGTAAACGGGAATGAAGCGCCGATCAAACAAGAGCGCTTCAAAGAGCTCGACTGAAATCATTAAATCGTCGGTTTCGCTCTCGTCGCTCAAGGCATTATTAACTGGTTCCGGCCTCTCAGTATCAATACCTGGCAACCCCCCAGTAAAAATGGCAAACGCGATAGATGGAGCCTTTCATCAGAGGCAGAGAAAAAGATTGAATCAGCGTCCTTCGGGCAAGCTGAAATTGGATTTGGGATATTGATTCCAGGAATGGTTCTCCTCTCTGATATCCAGCGGTTGACATCCAACATGTCGGAAATGGAAGTTCATATACGATGAGCTTAAATGGCTATCCCGCTATCTTGCGGGACCTTATTGGAAGGTTGAGCAAGCTGCCGGGATTAGGAGAAAAAAGTGCCACGCGGATCGCCATGCATCTTTTGCGAGCTTCGGAACAGGAGGCTTTTGCTCTGGCCCATGCGATTCACCAGATGAAGCGGCAGATTCATGCCTGCATTCGCTGTTTCCATTTCACGGATTCCGAAATCTGTTCGATTTGTGCCGATCCGAGCCGAGATACTGGGGAACTGTGTGTTGTTGAAAGCACGGCGGATCTTCTTGCCCTCGAACAGTCAGGGGCCTTCAAAGGACGTTATCATGTGCTGCAGGGCGTTTTGGCCCCGCTGGATGCGGTTGGTCCGGACAACATTCGCATCCGCGAATTGTTGAATCGCCTCGATGAAGAAAACTTCCGGGAACTGATTATCGCGACCAATCCAAGCAACGAAGGTGAAGCCACCGCCCATTATTTGGTCCAATTGCTCAAGGATCGCCCCTTGCGCATTTCACGAATCGCCTACGGAATCCCGATGGGGGGCGACCTCAAGTATATCGATCGCATCACCCTGGAGAGAGCCCTCAAAGGCCGTCTTGCCTTCGAGTAGGCGCCTGAGCCAATAAAGCAATTTAAATAACTTGGGCCTTTATCATCGATTCGGCCACCGTCCAATGCATTTCCGTTCGCCCTGAGGTATCGAAGGGTGAACAGCCTCGTTCGCGTTTCGATACCTCAGCACGAACGACTATGGTCCGACCGAAACGATGAATCAAGGCCGGTTTCTTCTTGCCGGCAACCCCGATCCACTGTGGAGCTTGCTCCGTTATGCAGCTTTCGATTCGCAAGACTGAGAAGCAAGGGAACATACTTGACTCGACTGCAAAGCGAAGCGAGTCACAAATTACCTTGACCTTTTTTGCACAATGTTGCTATATTTTTTCGAATATTAGTGCCAGCAAGACCGTATACTCGCCGTGAGTACGCTCAACCAGATACGTTGAGCCTTCTTGAGGTATGTTGAGTTTTCAAATCGTTGAATGTGGAGAATAGCTATGGTTGAAATACGCTTTCACGGACGCGGCGGACAGGGAGCGGTGACCTCTGCGGAGCTCACGGCCCTGGCGGCCATAGAAGAAGGAAAATTTGCGCAGGCCTTTCCCAGTTTCGGTCCGGAGCGGCGCGGAGCACCGGTGATGGCGTTTGTACGGGTGAGTGACGAGCGCATCCGGACGCGGGAGAAAGTTTACGAGCCGGACATCGTGGTGGTCCTGGACCCCTCGCTTTTGCAGATCGTAAACGTCGAGGCGGGTCTCAAAGCCGGGGGTCTGGTGGTTTTGAACTCCGCCAAGGGGGTGGAGGAGCTGCGCCGGGAGACAGGGATCAAGGCGCGGCTGGCGACGGTCGATGCGACCAAGATCGCGATCGAGACCATGCGGTTGCCGATCACCAATACGACCATGCTGGGGGCTTTGCTCAAAGCTTCGGGGATCATTCCGGTGGATGCGCTGCGGGGCCCGATCCAGCATCGGTTCGGTCCGATAGCGGAGAAGAATCTCACGGCTTGTTTGCGCGCCTATGATGAAACGAGTGTGGAGGGTTGAACCGTGCCTAAGGAAACAGGAATTTGCAGCTGGAAAGAACTGGAGCTGGGCATCGCGATCCGCGAGCCCGGCAGCGCGTCAAAGCTAAAGACCGGAGATTGGCGGTCGATGTATCCGGTGACCGATTTCGATACCTGCATCCAGTGCGGGCGCTGTGTACGCTTCCAGCATGAAATTGCCGATGATCCGGTGCTGGCTTTTACCCAGCGCGGGCGGTCGATGCAGATCACAACCCATTCAACGCCCGGTTTTAATTCCATTTTTTCCGGTAACACAACCGATATCTGCCCGGTTGGGGCGTTAACCACGGCGGACTTCCGCTTTGGCGCTCGACCTTGGGAACTAAAATCCGCCGCCTCCATCTGCA
>ENA-OSEO01002980-OSEO01002980.1-sediment-metagenome-genome-assembly--contig:-NODE-2980-length-21577-cov-6.971070_pt1 | contig 21577 bp, 14 predicted proteins | sample MGYA00237883_ERZ534232 | MGnify/ENA metagenome assembly ERZ534232
GCGACGACGAGGAACCGCCGCCTCCGCCGGGGGCAGCCTATGGGCCGGTCCCTGACATCAAGGCCAACGGCCAGGACGGGCCTGTTGTGGTTCCATTCGGGACCCGGCTGTCGGTGGCCATCGGCCTTGACCCAGCAAAACAGACCGGGCAATGGGCCGACTGGTGGGTGGCTGCACAAACGCCCTTCGGATGGTTCAGCTATGTGCACCCGAACGGATGGCAGCCTGGGATTCACTGGGCGGCCCAGGCCCCGCTGTTTGCTATTTCACCCCTGTTCGACGTCTTGAACATTGCATTGCCGGCGGGCAGTTACACCTTCTACTTTGCAGTGGACAACAACATGGACGGCAATCCAGATGCGACCTGGATCGATTCGGTTAGTGTGCGGGTGGAGTAAGGGTTTTTTAAAGAAGACCATGCCATCACCGAGGATATCTCCTATGTCACGAACAATGTTTCGCGTCATTATTAGCTTGGCAGTTGTGGCGGCCGCCTTCGTCACGGGGCCGGCCTCCACGGCCTATGGCAACTATTTTGTCAATACAGACCAGGCCCTGAGCGCCTCATACAGCCCCAACAGCGCCGCTGTGGCCATTGGCGAGACGCCATCCGCGCCCTATAACTGGGGCTATACCGGAGTGTCTGACACATCCGTTGTGAAGAATATCCTGCAGATTACCATGAACTCTGGGGACAATGTGGTTCCATGCTGGGGACCGTTCCCATGGAGTTCGGACGGAGGCTGGATCGTTTATCAGGCTTCGGATGAAGATGGCTGGTACCAGATCTTTAAGATCCGGGCCGACGGCACGGAAAAAACCCAGTTGACAGCCGTTCCTACTTGCAACACCCACGCCAGCTTTACCCCTGACGGCAGCAGGATCGTGTTTCAGCGCTTGGTGGGTGAGTACCCTTATGAACATGCTGAGGTCTGGATCATGGATAGCGACGGCGCCAATCAGACCAGTTTGTCACAGGTGCATGGGACTACAGGTTGTGAAAACAAGCCCAGGATCAGCCCTGACGGCTCAAAAATCGCGTTCCACACCTGCGGCGAGGATATCTGGGTCATGGACATTGATGGGACGAATCCCAGGAAGGTATCTGGAGACATTATTCTTTGCACCAAACATACCTGGAGTCCCGACAGCAACTGGGTCCTTTTTAATGGCTGGGAACCCGATGGAACAGGTTGCAGGATTTTCAAGGCGCAGGCGGATGGCCTGAGCCAGCCCATTAAGCTTTCCCCCGAGGCAACGGATGCCATAGGGGAATACCAGGACTGGTGCGAGAACTGGGCCTTCTGGAGCCCGGATGGGCAGTGGATCGCCTACCACGGCCGATATTATGATGGCGTCACCCAAATCAGCACCCTCAGCATGATGCGCTCCGACGGAAGCGACAGGCAGATTCTGGTTCAACAAGACGGCGAGACCTTGGCCAATTGGTCATGGGTCTGCGGCCCCAAGTCATGGAGCCCCGACTCCAACTGGATCGCCTTCAAAATGACAAACGACGACGGCAGTTGCAATATCTGCATCATAAATGTGTATACCCGTGAATTGAAACAGCTCACAAAGGATTACTTTGACGGACGCCTGTGGTGGAGTCCTGATGGCACGAAAATCCTCTTTCGCGACAACGGGGACAGTTCCGGGAGCCGGGATGCCGACGACTACGATGATCTACTGGTTATCAATTTGGAACTGACGAATCCGCCCACAGATTGCTATGTGGACATCGTGAACGGCAACGACGCCAACGATGGCAGCAGGGAGGCCCCCTGGAAGACCCTGCATTACGGTGTTTCGCGGGTCAATGGCGGAGACCGGGGCGAGGGCCAGGCAGCGACGATCACCCTGCACGTGGCGCCGGGGACCTACAGCGTGGCGAACGGGGAGGCGGATGCGGAACTTAAAATTTCCCGAAGCGACGTCCGGATCATCGGCGACTCAGTCAACCGGCCTGTGCTGGATGGAAGCGGGGCAGGCGCATGGGCTACGGGGATAAAGATCACCGGGGCCTATGTGAGGCTGCAAAATCTTGGCATTGCTGGTTTCACAGATGGCATTGAGATCGAGGAAACCGCCGCCTACTGTGCTGTCAGCAAGTGCGTGCTCTATAATAATGCCTATCACGGGATCTTTATGCTCTGGAGCCCGGGCGCTTCCATTGTGGAAAACGCCATCTATGGCAGCGCTGACCCCTATCCAATTTACGGGATCTACCTGATCGGGTGCAGTCCCCATATCCACCGGAATCGGATCTACGATGTGGACGAAGGCATCCGCGTGGTCGCCAATACAGGCGAGGCCTCTCCATATATCTGGAACAACCTGATTTATGGAACCTCATCAGGGGCCATGTGCAACGGCATGATTATTCTCTCAGAAGATGCATCTGCCGCCAGTCCGAAGATCTACCACAACACCCTGGATGGGGGGACATGCAAAGGGATCGGGATGGGTTACGGGGAGAGGGGCTCGGGCCTCATCAGCCCGGACATCAGTCCGGACATCCAGTACAACATCGTTACCAACTTTCGGCAGTACGGGATCCATAACACTGGCGGAACCCCGGTTCTCGACTACAACGATGTGTGGAACAACAGCACGAACTATTCCGGATGTGAGACCGGACCCAACAGCATCTCCCAGGATCCCCTGTACGGCAGTTACGCGCTTCAGTCAGGATCTCCCTGCATCGACCGGATCCCGCCGGCAGGCGATCCGGCGGCCCTGGACTATCCCGGATATTCCCGGCCCAAGGGAGAGGGCAAAGACATGGGGGCCTACGAGTTTGTGGGGACCGTTGAATATCCCTATACCCTGCCCGGGGGAACCGGTCTGGTGACGGATTACCGGATCTTCACGGTTCCGCTCGACATGCGGACCGGGGCCGACCTGCAACATGCCATGGAAGCCGCCTTAGGGGAGTATGACGACCGTTACTGGCGCGTGTTTGCCTATCTTGGCGGCGAGTATCTTGAAATGAACACCCCGGCGTTTGATGCGCTCCCGGTCGTCCCCGGCATGGGGTTCTGGATTATCACCCTGTATGAGAATGCAGTCCCGTTTGAGGGCGGCATCTCCCCGGACGGCGTCCCCTATGAACTGGTTCTGCCGCGAGGATGGAGCTTCATGGCAATCCCGTGGGTGAGCACTCCCATCGATCTGGGGAACATCTTTGTAACGGACGGGGTCGGCACATATTCCATCACCGATCCCTCCAATCCCCTGACCCAGCAGTGCGTATGGGACTATACCGGGACCGGACCCTACTCAGGCTACGAAAAACGGGACGCCGGTTCCTATACCCTTCAGTGCGGAACCGGCTATTTCATCAAGGTCCTGAGCGATTCCCCTGTCAGGCTCATCATCCCGCCCAACAATGCAGTGGGGTCTTCCCTGTTCCCGAACCGTCCTGAGAGGGCGCCGTTGACGGTGCGCGACGACGAGGAACCGCCGCCTCCGCCGGGGGCAGCCTATGGGCCGGTCCCTGACATCAAGGCCAACGGCCAGGACAGGTCTGTGACGCTTTCGGCCGGGGCCAGCGCATCCATTACGCTGAATCTGAACCCAGGCGACCAGGCCGGAAAGAACGCCGAGTGGTGGGTGGCTGCACACACGCCGTTCGGGTGGTTCAGCTATGTGCATCCAGCCGGATGGGAGGCCGGCATCGTTCGTACCTTCCAGGGCGCCCTGTTTGAGATCCTTTCGCCGGTGGAATTGTTGAATCTGGCACTCCCACCAGGTGATTATACCTTCTATTTCGCCCTGGACGACACAGTGGACGGCACGCCCAATCTCACCTGGTACGATGCCGTGAACGTCAGGGTCGAGTAAAGGCGGTGGTTGATTCGAAACAGAAGAGAAGAGGATCCACATTGACGCTTACACAATGACTGTGTATCATATAAGCAGCCCGACGACGTGAAACAGCCAGGCAAAACCCTGCAACAATATGAAGAGAAATGGAAACTCAGAGCCTTGAAGAAGTGAAAAAGCTCATTCTGACCCAGCTTCCCCATCTCATGGAGACAGAGCCGGAGATCCGCGACCTCATCCTGCGCGTGACACGCGATCATTATGCCGGAAAACAGGAGACTGAAAGCCGTTTCGACCGGGTGATGGACGAACTGAAACAGGACCGTGAAGCCCAGATGCAAAAATGGGAGGCTTATGAGAGACGCTGGGCCGCCTGGGAAAAGAAATGGGAGGAGGAAAGAGAGGCCCAGGAGAAAAAATGGGAGGCTCAGGAGCAGCGCTGGGCCGCCTGGGAAAAGAAGTGGGAGGAGGAAAGAGAGGCCCAGGAGAGAAAATGGGAGGCTCAGGAGCAGCGCTGGGCCGCCTGGGAAAAGAAATGGGAGGAGGAAAGAGACGCCCAGGAGAAAAAATGGGAGGCTCAGGAGCAGCGCTGGGCCGCCTGGGAAAAGAAGTGGGAGGAGGAAAGAGACGCTCAAGAGAAAAAATGGGAGGAAAACCAGAGATCCATCAACCAAATACTGACCGAGATCAGGCTGCAAAACCAGAAATACGATTCGACCATCGGCGCCTTGGGCGCCAGATGGGGTCTCCACTCTGAATCGGCATTCCGAAACGGCCTGAGGGCCATACTGGAGAGGTCCTTTGGCGTGAAAGTCGAGCGCTACGAGGACTTTGACAGCGACGGAAACGTATTTGGCCGTCCTGAGCAGATTGAAATGGATGTGATCGTTCACAACGGGGTCTTGATCCTGTGTGAGATCAAATCCTCCATGAGCAAATCCGATCTCTATTCTTTCTGGCGGAAGAAAAATTTCTACGAGGAAAAACATGGCCGCAGGGCCTCCCGGACCATGGTCATCTCGCCCATGATAGAGGACGCTGCCAAATCCGCGGCAAAGGAGCTCGGAATCGAGGTCTACGGGTACGCTCAAGATGTTAAGACCTGAAAGATAAGGCCATGCACGCCCCTGCCGTTTCAACGCCGCTTCCCGAACAGACTTCTCGATACGATAGTCCCCTGCCTGTCACAAACCTGCCTGCCCTGGCTCACACGACGTTGCAACTCTATTTGAGAAATTTTGGATCATCGGTCATAACCGACAACGCATTGACAATCGACTGGGCCCTAATCATCCGGTCAAAGGGGTCCCTGTGACGCATAGGCGGTCGACCCAGCAGCACGAACTCAGGGCTAAAAATCGGAAAATTTCGTTTTGCCCCTGATAGGCCGTGTCCACCGGCTTTGACAGGATTTGTTTTGGGATCGGATACGTTGGCGATCATATCGGCCCCCTTATTTGCAGGGACCGCATAGGCCTGTCGTCATAACCATTCCGACCAGGTTGGTCAAGCTTCTGTTTTCGATAGGTGGGAGACAACCATGTCCAGCCAGTATGAAACGCCACAGGACCCTGCCGGCCAAGAACGAAGGGAAAGGGACCGCAGGATAGAAGACCGCATCATGCGGGCGCGATTTCGGCGTTATCAGAAGACCTTTCATGTCGGACGAATGATTGCGTCTGAAACGGACAGGGATCGTCTGTTTGAGGTGATCATCTATCAAACCAACGAGGTGATGGAGTCCACACGGAGCACCGTATTTCTGCATGACGACAAAACAGACCAGTTATGGTCCCTGGTAGGGGTCGGCCTGAAAAAGAGAGAGATCCGCATCCCTGCCGATTACGGGGTGGCGGGCTGGGTCTTCCAGCACCGGGCCCCGGTGATTGTTAATGACGCTTACAAAGACCCCCGTTTTTATTCAGAGGTGGACAAGAAATCGGGGTTCAGGACCCGAAATATTATGTGTGTTCCCCTCGTCAACTGGTCGGGCCACTGCATTGGGGCCCTTCAATCCCTCAACAAGTCTTCCGGCGATTTTACCAACGACGACCTGGAATTACTGACCTTCATCTCTCATTATGTGACCGTCGCCCTGGAAAACATGAAGTATTGTGAGGAACTTAAAGATATGAACAAGGCGATGGAACGGGCCATCAATCACCTGTCGCACGAGCTGAAGACGCCGCTTGCCCTCATCGAAGCGAGCCTTGATCTGCTTCGAAGGGATCTTGAAGCAGCGCGAAATCCAAAACAGACAAGAATGCTCAACAGGGGGATGCGCAATCTGAGCCGGTTGATGGAACTTCAGGCAAAGATCGATGATATTCTCAATCTGAGGGCTTTTGAGGAAGCGGAGAGGCTCGGCCACATCGTGGCTTCTGCAGCGGATTTTGTAGAAGAGTGCGCAGATCAAAGCCATGGCTTGCGGGCTGAAGCCCTGGAGATGGTTTTGAAACGCCTTCAATTGGTTTATCGCACGGAAGAGATCCGTCCTCAGAGAATCAGCCTCCCTGAGCTGTTGAATCGGATATCCAGTGAGGCCCTGTCGCACATGCAGGAACGCGACCTGGAGATCGTCAGGCATCTTGAAAAGGATCAGGTGGTCGTCGCAGACGAAACGGTCTTGAAAAAGGTTTTTGAAGGGCTCTTGAGAAATGCCGTGGAGAACACACCGGATGAAGGAAAGATCGAGGTGCGTCTCAAGGGCAAGGAAGACGACATCCGTATCGATTTCCGCGATTACGGCGTCGGGATCAGCCTCCAGAACCAGAAGCTGATATTCCGTGGGTTTTTCCATACCCAGGAGACCATGAACTATTCTTCAAAAAGGCCGTACCAGTTCAACGCAGGGGGGGCCGGTGCAGACCTCTTGCGGGCCAAGGTCTTTTCGGAGCGCTGCGGATTTTCAATCTCATTCGAGAGCACCCGATGTCCCTACATTCCGAACGACACCGACCAGTGCCCCGGAAGAATTTCGAGCTGCCCATTTATCAGGACGCCGTCAGACTGTCTCGCTTCCGGCGGAAGCACCTTCTCTGTTCGATTTCCCATTCAGACGCGCACTGCAGCCTGAAAATTCTGCGCACCCGAACCGTTGGACTGAACCGCTCCGTGGTGGACGTGGTTTTGCCCATTTGTTGAGGCTGTTGCGTTCTGACAATCGAATCGAGCCAAAATGAGGATTTCAAGGGTTTTCCACCGAGCCCCCCTGCCTCTGTTCGGGCCAAATTTTGATAAGCCTAAGGCGGCCTGACGGCCGCAACCAAACAGCAGCCTGCCCGCCCGTAGGGGTCTCTGCCCAAGGGCAAACTTCTTGGCACGTTGCGGAGAAGTTACAAACAAAGACTCTAAAGGGATGCCATCCTCACATGACAATCGTTCACCGTATGCTTCCTATACCTCTGAATCGCTGAAACCGGCCCTGCAGACCCGCATGGACAACGCCCGTCGGTGCGCCTACCTGCGACGGATGGCTTTATTTGGGAAACACCCACACCTCTGGGATTTCCGCGTAGTACCCCAGCAAGGTTCCGGAAAGTTCGTTCCAGACGCCCGTGTTCCAGGTAATATACAGGTCCTCGGTTGTGGCCCCGTCAAAGGAATGAAGCAGGGTATCGCCGATGTGGATAGTAATGCTGCTTCCTGTTCGTCGGACAGTTATCTTTGTTCTATCTCCTTGAATGACATCTGCGTGCATCCAGCAGTTGGTCCCCCCGCTGTACGGACAACCGATGTTCTGGGCGACGCCGTTGACAAAATAGAACAATCCAAAGCCATTCAAGTCCCCGGAATGTTCGTTCCCCGGCCCGGCCCGGACGTGTATTTTTTGCCCCACATCCCAGCCGCGGTCGGTTTCCAGACGGATATAGACGCTCCCCCACCAGCCTTCCAGACCGGGCGCGGTGGTGCTCACCTGAAGATTCCGCACATGGGTCACAAATTCGAAGTCCCCGTGAATCACTCGGGATTTCGATGGGATGCCCGTATATGCCTGGTTGTTGTTCTTGAGCAAAGGCAAATTCCCTTTGTCCTGCAGTACCAGATTTCCACTGGCAATATGGGGATCGAGGAAATACTCCGTTGTGTCGATGTTGTTTCCGTTCCATATGGCATTCAGATCCCATTTGTTCCCATCAAGGGAGGGGCCTGGAAACGCATCAAAGAAAGCCGGGTTGGAAACACTCACGGCCACAGAATCCATCCATGTGGCGTCCGGTAACCCGTCGGCATTGTTGTCCACGGCAAAGTAAAAAGTGTAATTCCCCTCGGGGAGTGTTGCATCGAGGACATTCACGGGGGACAGGTTGAACAAGGGCGTCTGAGCGCACAAATGCACCCCCGGCTGCCATCCTATGGGATGGACATAGGTGTACCAGTTGTTGGGCGGTGGGAAGGGCGTATTTACCGCTACCCACCAGTCGGCCATAGAGCCTGCTTCATCGCCTGGATCGAGTGCTATGTCTATGGCCACGGGCGTTGCAGGGGAAACCGTAACAGGGATCCCTGAACCATTGGCCGTAATCCCGGGCCGGGGCTCGCCCGTGTCAACGACGTAGATGTCGCTGAAGGTGGCTTCCACATTGCCTCCTTGGGAAGTAGTGGCAAAAAAGCCCCATTTGCACCCCTGTTCGCCCAATCCAAAGGTTGGCTTAAAAGCATAAATACCGTAGCCTTCGACATAGAAAAAAATCTCGCCGCCTACTCTTGCTGCCGCGAGGAGGGTAAAGGTGCCGGCGTTCACAGCGGCAATCGTTTCCCTAACCAGCGTATTCCATCCCTCCGGGGCATTTTCGGCAACGAGGTAGCCAATGACGACATGGGGACTCCCTGGCGTCTTTTCCATGAAGATCTGGGCCTGCACGTCGTTTCCATTGATCTGGCCGATGTTGTAATAAACAATCCCGGATCTGGCGTAGCCTGCTGCATTTTCAGCAGTCATAGTGGTCATCACGCCGATAGAAGAGGTATAGCGCTCCTGGGCCACGTTCCCCCAGGCGCTGTTTTCAGCAGCCCCTGCATGGGAGTGGATTTTAACGCTGTCGCCATAAAAATAAAAATCAACGGATTCCGTCTCCGTCCATTCCCACCACGCGTCAAAGTCATTCACCCGCTCAAACCGGAAGGCATGGGCGCTGTTGAACATGAAGAGGACTAAAAATAATGTGATCCAACCTGTCAGAGAGCGGCTTAAAAATCCTGTTGTGAGAAGTCGGTGTCGATTTGTCTGGTCTTTTTTCATCCCTTCCTCCCTATGGTCCTGTTGGTTGCCGTTAAAAATGAAACCAAAAATTCCTCTGGAATCCTCACGTCCACCGCATCCGGCCATTTCCCTGGGGACATGGAATTGACTGGCATTATTCCGTTTACTGGTCGGGCAGACCCCAATTCAGGGCATTTGTCGTCCTGATGCAGCCACCGGCATCGGCGCATGCTTTTTGTCAAGAGTTGGGCTTGATCCATGGGCATTGGGATTTTCCCATGTCCTTGTCAAAGTCTGTCAGGTGGATCCAAGAAACAGCGATGGAACCAGGAAAGGTGAGAAATGCTTTTAATCTTTTCTCAATGATGACAGCTCCATTTGAAAACCCTTTGTTTGAAGCAGATTAGCAACATCTAATGGATGTTAAGCACTCTTTTACCCGCCGCCCTTTACATTGTCAACAGGATTTTTCTGTGGCCTTTTTTCAGGCATGCGCATGGATTAACAGCGATGGCGCTGGGGGCATGCGAGCACGTCATTTCGTGCGCCAGGGGGCGAATTTGAAAAGGAGGAGCATGCCGGGGGCCGCAATAAGGGTACAGACAATGAAAAAGGCTTCCCAGCCGAACTGCTTGGCCAGAAAGCCGGTGGGGGCTGATGCCAGGACCCGGGGCACGCCCATGAGGCTGCTCAAAAGCGCATACTGGGTGGCAGTGAAACGTTTATTGGTGATGCTGGCCATGAAGGCCACATAGGCCGCGGTCCCCATCCCGCCGCTTAAATTTTCAAAGGCGATGACCCCGGAAAGAAGCGGCACGCTGTGCCCCACGCGTGCCAGAAGGGCGAATCCGGCCGTGGATACGGCCTGAAGAACCCCGAAGATCCAGAGCGACCGGTTGATCCCGAGCCTCAGCATGATGATCCCGCCAATGAGGCTTCCCACCACTATGGCCCAGAAGCCGAAGAGCTTGACCACGGCCCCGATCTCGGTCTTGGAAAAGCCGATGTCCAGATAAAATGGGGTGGTCATGGCGCTGGCCATGGTATCGCCGATTTTGTAAAGAAGGATGAATGCCAGGATCCACAGGGCCCCATGCCGGCTGAAATAGTCCATCAGCGGATCAATGACCGCCTCCCGAAGCCGCGTGGGGGCACCTGGCGGGAGGGGGGGCTCAGGCGCCAGAACAGTGGTCAGTATGCCCGGGGCCATGCAGCCAGCCATGATGAGGTACACCCACGGAAAGGGGATGTGATCCGCCAGGATGAGGCCGCCTCCGGAGGCCAAAAGCATGCCCAGGCGGTAACCGTTCACATAGAGGGATGAGCCCAGCCCCAGTTCCTCGTCCGGGAGGTCCTCCCTTCGGTAGGCATCCACCACAATATCCTGCGAGGCGCTGAAAAAGGTCACCAGGAATGCGGCCACGGCCACCAGCCAGGGATTGGCGCCCGGGTTGGTGAGGCCCATTCCTGCGATGGCCAGGGCCAAGGCCAGTTGTGCCGTGAGGAGCCACCCCCTTCGTCGGCCGAAGAAGGGGAGGGTGAACCGATCCAGAAAGGGGGCCCAGAGGAATTTGACCGTGTAGGGGAGGCCGACCAGGGCCATCAGCCCGATGACGGTCAAATCCACCCCTTCTTCCTGCATCCATGCCTGGAGGACTGTGATGGTCAGAAGGAGGGGAAGCCCGCACGAAAAGCCCATGATCAGGGCCGTGAACATGCGGCCGCTGAACACGGTTTTCAGGAGGGATGGTGTGGGGTCAGGGGGCATGTGGAGATGAAGAATGAAGAGGGGAGAATGAAACACGAAAATGGAAGGGGAGAGAAGATATATTTATCATTTTTCCCCCTTCACTTTTCATTCTTCAATTTGTCTACGGTCTCGGCGATCTCCTCAGGGGTTACTGCCTCCCGGAGGGCCTCCATGCGCTGCATGACCTGGGCGAAGCGGACCCCCTCGGCCGCACTGATCCATTCCAGTTGGAGCCGTTCGGGCCGAATCCCTAACCTGGCCATCTTTTTGTGGATCTTGGCGACCCGTTTTTCGGTCCACCGGTTGGCATCGATGTAGTGACAGTCGCCGATATGGCACCCGCTCACCAGGATCACCGGCGCCCCCATCCTGAAGCCCTCCCAGATGAATTTTTCGTCCACCCTTCCCGAGCACATGGTGCGGATAAGCCGCACATTGGGCGGGTACTGGAGCCTGGAGACACCTGCAAAGTCCGCCCCCGCATAGGAGCACCAGTTGCAGGCAAAGGCCAGGACCTTCTCTTTTGGTTCTTCCTCCAGGAGGGCGTGGACCTGGTTCAGGATCTGGCCGTCGGTGAAGTGGTTCATGACAATGGCGTCGAAGGGGCACTCGGCCGCGCAGGTCCCGCACCCGGCGCAGGCCGCGGTATTGACCACGGCCGGGATCTTGCGCTTGACGTCCACGCTGACCGCGTTGTAAGGGCATACCTCTGCGCATTTGCCGCACGACTTGCACGCCTCGGCCACCACCGTGGAGGTGATCGGTTCGGTGGTGATCTCGCCCTTGTGCATCAGGCGGATGGCCCGGGCTGCGGCCGCCGAGGCCTGGGTCACGCTTTCCTTGATGTCCTTTGGGCCTTCCGCGCATCCCGCATAAAACACCCCGCGGGTGGCGGCGTCTACCGGCTGAAGTTTGGGATGGGCCTCCAGAAAGAACCCATCGGATGTGAGCTGGAGTCCCAGCATCTCCTGCAGCCGCTGGGTGCCGGCAGCCGGTTTGATCCCGACGGCCAGGACCAGCATATCCAGGTGGTAGGTTTCGAGCTTGCCGGCAGCCGTGTTCTCCACCGACACGTCGAGCCCGCAATCCAGCCCTTCCGCGACCGTGCCGGGAAGTCCCCTGATATAATGGACCCCCAGCCGTCGGCTTCGCGTATAGAGCTCTTCAAAGCCCTTTCCAAAGGCCCGGATATCGATGTAAAAGACCTTGATGTCCATATCCGGGTAATGCTCTTTGAGCATCAGTGTGCTCTTTATAGTGTTCATGCAGCAGATGTTGGAGCAGTAGGTCCCCCCTTTTCTGAGAGAACGGGATCCCACGCACTGAACAAACCCGATGGACTGGGGCCGCTTCCTGTCCGTAGGACGGAGGACCTCTCCCTCGGTCGGGCCCCCGGCATTGATGAGCCGTTCAAATTCAAGGCTGGTGAGCACGTTCTCAAACCGGGTATATCCGTATTCATCCATCTCTCTGGGGTCATAGACCTCCAGTCCCGTAGCCACCACAATGGAGCCCACTCTTTCCACAATCTCCTGGTCGGACATGTGAAAATCGATGCACCCCTTGTCGCAGGCCTCCACGCACTTGGCGCAGACCACCGGATTATGGCCCAGACACTCCTGGATATTGATGACATAGGCCGAGGGGACAGCCTGGGGAAAGGGGGAGAAAACAGCCCGGCGGGAGGAAAGGCCCAGATTGAACTCGTCTGGACGCACCACCGGGCAGACCTTGGCGCATTCGCCGCACGCAGTGCACTCCTTTTCGTTCACGTAGCGGGCCTTTTTCAGGATCCTGACGTCGAAGTTGCCCACATAGCCCTTGACGTCCACCACTTCGCTGAGGGTGTAGAGGGTGATCCGGGGATGTCGACCGACATCCGTCATCTTGGGTCCCAGGATTCAGATGGAACAGTCCATGGTGGGAAAGGTCTTGTCCAGTTGGGCCATGACCCCCCCGATGCTGGGCTGTTTTTCCACCAAAACCACCTCGTAGCCGTTGTCCGCCAGGTCGAGGGCCGCCTGAATGCCTGCCACGCCGCCGCCGATGACCAGGGTCCGGGGGGTGAGGGGGAGGGTCTCTTCCTGAAGCGGCTCAAGGAGCCGTATGCGCGAGACGGCCATCTTGACCAGGTCGAACGCCTTTTGGGTGGCCCCCTCCGGATCTTTCATGTGGACCCAACTGCACTGCTCCCGCAGGTTGGCCATTTCCAGGAGATAGGGGTTCAGCCCGGCCGACTGGAGCATCTGTCTGAAGGTGGGTTCATGGAGCCTGGGGGAACAGGAGGCCACCACCACCCGGTCCAGTCCGTATTCGCTGATGTCGTCCTTCATCTGCTGCTGGCCGGGCTCTGAGCAGGCATAGCCGATATCCTTGGACACTACCACGTTGTCCAGGCGGCCGGCCGTCTCAGCAACTTTGCGACAGTCCACGGTCTGGGCGATGTTGAGCCCGCAGTGGCACACATAAACCCCGATGCGAGGTCCTTCACCCGCAGGCTCTGTTTCTTTCACAGGTGCATTTGCTACCATTGTTTCCTCCCGAAATCTCCTACTCCCATTCGATGGTCTTGGCCAGGACGCTGGACAGATCCATCATTTCCATATGGAGATCTTCTCCCAGGAACGGGTCTTCCATGGCGCATCGGAGGTGAATCTGACATTTGGGGCAGGCCGTAACCAACATATCGCTCCCTGTGCCATGGGCCTGCCGGAGGCGCTTGACCTGCAGGGCCTTGCTGAAGGCATCGCAACCGACCCAGGCGCTGTTGCCGCAGCAGATGGCGCTGGCCCCATGGTCCGGCATCTCGTCAAAGGAGACAGGCTCCAGCCGGCGGATCAGCTTCCTGGGGAGATCGGCGCGGTTTTCAAAGCGGCTCATCCGGCACGGATCCTGAAAGGTCAGTCTCCGGTCCAGTTTCATAAAGCTGACCGCGCCCTTGTCGACCTCCTTTTCGATTAGATCAAATAGATGGGTGACCTTGAATCCCAACTCGATTCCCTCGCGGGGATAGTCTGTGGCAAGGGTGTGATAACACTCGGGACAGGCCGTAATGACCTCCTCGATTCCTTTGTCGCGAATTGCCTCCACATTCAACCGGGCCAGCTTTAAAAAATTCTCCCGGTCCCCGGACCAGAGGAGGTCGTGACCGCAGCAGCGCTCATCCATGAGCAGGGCCGGATGGATGTCAAAGAAATTGAGGAGCCGCAGGCTGTCCACCAGGATATCCCGGGTCCTGACCCCCAGGTGGGTCCTGAAAAACACGTCAAAATAAGGGGCGCATCCCCCGAAAAAGAGGACCTTGCTGTCCGGATCCGTCTCGATGTCTTTGGGGAGCCAGTCCCAGTGTCTGGGCCGGAGGTTGTTGCATGTCATGGTCCGCATGAGGGATTGAAAGAATCCGCCGTGGGCCGCATAGGCGGCGGCGCCTCCGGTTGTGAGATAGTGGCGCAGGTCGCGGATAAACGCGGCAAAATCCACGGCCGATGGACACCGGTCGTAGCAGAGCCCGCACGTGAGGCAGGCCCAGATGTCCTTCTCAACCTCCGGAAGGTGGATATGGCCGGCGATTACCTCGTTGGCGATTCCTCTGGGGGAGAAAGGCTTCCCTGCCAGGGTCAGGGGGCAGGCGGAGGAGCATTTACCACAGTCCTGACAGGCATAGACATCGTGCGCTGCCACGATCTCCTGAACCCTGCCCGGTTCTTCGGCCGGGACAGAAATTTCCGCTGAAGGGGCCACCGGGCTGGGGCCCATCGCGCGTATTTGCATCGAGAAGTCCCGGAGAAAGGAAAGGACCTGTTCCGGTTCATCAGGGAGAAAGGTGGCCAGGCGGAGGCGGTCCTTTCCCAGGCCCAGGAGGGCCAGTATGCCCCGGGCGTCCGCCACATGGTCCTCTGCATTGGATGATCCGGTGCCGTACCGGCAGGAGCCGGGCCGGCAGCCCACCAGGGCCACGCCGTGGGCCCCCATCTCAAAGCACCTGAGGAGGAGGGCCTTGCTGATCCTGCCGGCGCACGGGATCCGGACCATCTTGATCTCGTCCGGGATTTCGGCCGCTCTATCCTGAAGGGCCTGAAAGGCCGCATGGGGGCCCCAGTTGCACATAAAGAGGATGATGTTGAAGTCGGTCATAATAGTAGGCGCAAGGCGTTAGAGTCTTTGTTTGTAACTTCTCCGCAACGTGCGAAGAAGTTTGCCCGTGGGGGTCTCTGCCCAAGGGCTGCAAAAACCGAATCGAGCTCCTGGGAACGGCAGCAGGGCTCTAAAATACAGTCTGTTCCAGCCCCAAGGACAGCCTTTCACCTGCCCGCCATGCGAGCGAGGCGAGTCAGGCGGGTGGGACGGTGTGTCCTTGCTGCCTTTCCATACACATTATCCGGCGCCAGGGGGCGGTCGCCGAACCATATGAACGCATTTTGTTGCAGCCCTTGGGCAGAGACCCCCACGGGCGGCCGGAAGGCTTCCGGGGCTTGGGCCAAACGTGCCTGGCTGCGGCCGTCAGGCCGGCTTAGGCTTCACAGGCCGCATGCAGAGACGGGTCCTGCATCATATAATCCAGTTCCCAAAGCGGCATCTCCTTGATAAAGGCATCCCCCACTGCCCTCAGGAAAACGCAATGGATCCGGTTTCCCCTCCGCTTTTTGTCCTTTTTCAGGGCCTCCACGATCCCTTCAGGTTCACAGGGAAGACCCAACGGCAGGCCCAGGCGTGTGAGCAGCGTCTCAATCCGGTGAAGGGACTGACCGTCCAGATATCCCCATCGCCAGGAGAGCCTGGCAGCAAGGCCCATGCCGATGCTGACCGCCTCTCCGTGGGAGATGCCGACCGTCTTTTCCACTGCATGGCCGAAGGTGTGTCCAAAATTGAGCTTTCTCCGCTCGTCTTTCTCTTCCTCATCCCTGTTGACAATGGCGGATTTGATGAGCACTGAATGGTAAACCATTTTCTCAATGACCTCGGGGTCTAGGCATAAGGCCTTTTCATAATGGGCTTCCATGTACGAAAACAGGTCCGGGCTGCCGATGAGGGCATGCTTGACGATCTCGGCAAAACCCGAGAGAAGTTCTCTTTGGGGAAGGGTCTTCAGGAGATTCAGATCGCAGATCACGAACCGGGGTTGGTTGAAGACCCCGGCCATGTTCTTGTAGCCCGCGAGATTGACCCCGTTTTTCCCGCCGATCCCTGCATCCACCTGGGCAAGAAGAGAGGTGGAGACAAAGCCGAAGGGGATGCCCCGCATATAAATGGAGGCCGCAAACCCCGTGATGTCCGTCACTACGCCCCCGCCCACGCCCACAAGGAAACATGACCGGTCAGCCCCCATGTCCATAAGCCTCAGGCATATCTCTTTTACGGTTTCCAGGGTCTTGCTCTTTTCACCGGCGGGGATCGCTATGACCCTGCGGGGAGGCAAATCCTTCAGGCAGTGCTGGACAACATGGGTGTCCGTGACGATCACCGTTCGATCCAGAGGGGCGTAATTTCCAAGGGATGCGAGCGACTCGCCGATATGTATGGCACACCGGCCCAACCGGCCGTGGACTTCGATTGTTTTCATGGACGGCCTACTCCTGATCAAGGCATTAGCCCGCAACTGAGTCCCTCCATGGAGGATCTCAACAAATTCAGTTTTTTCATAAGCCCACCGAACATCTCAGGCGGCATGGCCTGGTCCCTGTCGCACATGGCCTCTGCCGGCCGGCAGTGCACCTCCACCATGATCCCGTCAGCCCCCGCGGCCATGGCAGCGAGGCTCATGGATTCAATGATGCTCAACCTGCCGGTTCCATGTGACGGGTCCACAATGATGGGGAGGTGGGAGGTCTCCTTGACACACGGCACAATGCTTAAATCCAGGGTATTGCGCGTGTAGGTCTCAAAGGTCCTTATGCCCCGTTCGCACAGAACGACATTGGGATTTCCTGCAGCCAGGATGTACTCCGCGCAGTTAAGCCATTCCTTAAGTGTTGAATACATCCCCCGTTTCAACAGTACAGGCGTGTCAACCTTGCCCACCTCCTTGAGAAGGGAGAAGTTCTGCATGTTCCTGGTCCCGATCTGAAGCACATCCGCGTATTCCGACACCCAGGAGACATCGCGGGGGTCGGTCACCTCGGTCACGATTGGCAGACCTGTGGCCTGCTTTGCCTTTTCCAGGATCTTGAGCCCCTGGAGCCCCAGGCCCTGGAAGTCATAGGGCGAGGTCCTCGGCTTGAATGCACCTCCCCTGAGCATGTGGGCCCCTGCGGCCTTCACTTCCTGGGCTGTTTTGAGGGTCTGTTCCTCGCTTTCCACACTGCAAGGGCCTGCAATGACCACAAAGTCCTGGCCGAACCGCACGTCCCCCACCGATACGATCGTCCTCCCCAGATGATTTTCGTTGAGCGATGCCAGTCTGAGCGCGTTCATCTTCAATCTTCTCCTTGTTTCAAATGCATAGAATCTTTGTCCGTAACTTCTCCGCAACGTGCGAAGAAGTTTGCCCGTGGGAGTCTCTGCCCAAGGGCTGCAAAAACCGAATCGAGCTCCTGGGAACGGCAGCAGGGCTTTGAAATACAGGTAAGGGTTCACAGGTTCCCGGTTCAAGGTTCCCGGTTGAGGGCGCTATTTGTCCGTTCGATGGCCTCTTTTGTAGTTTTCAGCGACGAGTGGGGCCAGTTGATGAATCAAAAATCGCCAAACAGGGCTTCAAGACTGCCTTTTTCGCCGCTCTTAAGCCTTTTCAGGCCCCCTCCCCTACCTGACGACCCATTGACCCCGCCGCGACTGCTTCTCTGCGACCCAAAAAAAACCGCGGTCTATCCAGCAGGCCACGGTCTTTTACTACATCTTATCCATTGGACCGGGGCGGACCTGTGCACCAGAAAAAATAGTAATAAAGGTTGTTCCTTCCCTGTTTGGACATCTTTTCTCCTATGGCTTCTTCCTGGTTAAGAGATGCTCTTTTTTCTCAGCCAGTGGTCGGCAAGCACAATGGCCGCCATGGCCTTGAGCACAGGCCCCACGCGGGGAACCGCACACGCGTCGAATCGTCCCGTTAGCCGCATCCGCGCAGGACGTCTCTCCCTGTCGATGGTCTCCTGCTCCATGGCGATGGAGGGAATGGGCTTGACTGCAGCGCGAAGCACAATGTCGTCGCCGTTCGAGATCCCGCCCAGGATGCCGCCGGCATGGTTGGTCTTGAAACCGCTGGGCGTGATGGGATCGTTATGCTGGGAGCCTCTCAGCCTGGCCGCCTCAAATCCCGAGCCGATCTCCACCCCCTTTACGGCCCCTACAGACATCACGGCCTTGGCAAGGTCTGCGCTCAGTTTGTCGAATACGGGCTCTCCCAACCCTGGAGGACAGCCCACGACCCGTACCTCTACAATGCCGCCAATGGAATCCCCGGCCTCCCTTGCCTTCACAAGGGCATCTCTCATTTTGTCTACAACGCCCCTGTCAGGGGAGCAAAAGGGATTGTCATGAACCGCATCCAGATCTACATGCGCCACCCGGACCCCTCCCATCTCCAGGGTGTAGGCGAACATGCGGATGTTCAGTGGCGCCAGGATCTTTTGGGCCACCACCCCGGCGGCGACCCTTGCCGCGGTCTCCCGTGCCGAGGACCTCCCACCCCCCCTGAAGTCAAAATGGCCGTACTTCTCATAGTAGGTGAAGTCTGCATGGCCCGGCCGGAAGAGGGTGCGAAGGATTTCATAGGGCGCACTGTCCACATCCTCGTTGGGGATGAACAGGGCAATGGGCGCGCCGGTAGTGAGTCCCTCAAAGACCCCTGAAAGGATTTCGACCCGGTCCGCCTCGGATCGCGGCGTGTCCAGGGCAGTGCGGCCGGGCCGCCGTTTTGCCATTTCCTCTCTGAAGTCATCCTCACATAAGGAAATGCGCGATGGACAGCCGTCTATGACTGCGGCCACCCCCCTGCCGTGGGATTCCCCAAACGTAGTGACCCTGAAGGCCTTGCCGAACGCGTTTCCTCCCATGTCAATGATTCCTTCCCATGGAGCCGGCAGACCCAGGGGGCAGGGCCTCCATAACGGCCTGAGCAACCGCTTCCGGGACCAGGCAATCGGTCTTTACTGCAACATCGCTGGCCTGTTCATACATGGCCATCCGCTCTCCAAGGATGGCATCGATTTCCTGAAGGGGATCGGTCCCTCTAAGGGGGGGTCTGACCAGCCCCCGCTCCCGGTCCAGGGCCATCCGCTCCTTGATGACGGCAGGCCTCGTACACAGCCATACAAGCCAGCCTGTTTCCTTGAGCCTTCTGACGTTCTCAGGATCCATGACGACCCCTCCCCCCGCAGCGATAACGGACTCCTTTTGCGAGGCCGCCGCCTCCACGGCCTCCCTTTCCACGCGCCTGAAATCAGGCCAACCCTTCTGCCGTACATAGTCAGGAACAGACATGCCTGTTTTTTCCTCGATGAGACAGTCGGTATCCAAAAACGGCATATTCAGATTCGCGGCCAAAAGCCTTCCCACAAGGGTCTTGCCGCTGCACCGATATCCGATCAACACGATGTTCATGATCTCTTGTGCGTCCTTAAGCAAAAAAAAAGGCCGTGGACAAATCTTCTTGCCCACGGCCTTCAAACGGAATATATCATCGCATCAGGACATGGGCATGCCTCTCCCCCAGGAATAAAAATAAAAGCCCTGCCATGCCTGATGTCTGAAATTCATCTTCTTTTTTGACCTGCGCTGTGCGTTTAATGTTGGGAAACGGCGCATTCATAATCCATGGACCCATCATTGTCAAGAAAATTTTTCAGGACCTGTTCCACCGTGTTTTTTTGCCGGAACCCAAAAAAATAACTTGACATGCGACGTGTCCGGGAATAGAGTGTTTCGATATTTTGAGAATTTCATTGATTGGGATATTAAGAATGTGTGATTATCTGCACAACATTATCGTCATTATCAGCGCAACAGGGATAAGTGTTTCCCTGTTGCTCCTCCTTTTGGTCGTCAGACTCAAATGCCCCGGCCTGATAATGACATGATGTAAGCAAAACCCCTTAAAATCCGTTATCAGGCCAACCTGATAACGGATTTTTTTTTGGAGAAAAAAATGAAAGGTCACGTGATCCTTTACGATACGACCATGCGGGACGGGACCCAGGGCGAATACATCACCTTCTCTGCCGAAGACAAATTCCGCATTGCAAAAAAGCTGGATGAGTTCGGCATTCCCTATGTGGAAGGAGGCTGGCCCGGGTCCAATCCCAAAGATGTCCGTTTTTTCGAGATGGCCAAAGGGTTTGATTTCCAGAATGCGCGCATCACGGCCTTTTCCAGCACGCGCCGGCCAGGCACGACCCCGCAGGAGGACGAAAACATCCAGGCACTTCTCAAGACCGACATGCAAACCCTCACCCTTTTCGGGAAGAGCTGGGACCTGCATGCCACCGATATCCTGGGGATATCCCTGGAGGAAAACCTCAAGATGATTCACGAGACAGTTGCCTGTCTGCGGGCAGAGGGACGGGAGGTCATCTACGATGCCGAGCATTTCTTTGACGGCTTCCGCGCCAACCCTTCCTATGCCATGGAGACCCTTGTTGCTGCACAAGAGGGGGGGGCGGCCACTATTGTCCTGTGCGACACCAACGGCGGGAGGATGCCCTGGGAGATCACGGAGATGATGGACAAGGTCGTGGGTCGACTCAAGGTTCCCATCGGCATCCACGCCCATAACGATTGCGGACTGGCCCTGGCCAATTCTCTGGCTGCAGTGGAGGTAGGGGCACGAATGGTGCAGGGCACCATCAACGGTTACGGCGAGCGGTGCGGCAATGTGGACCTGATCGCGGTCATCGGCAATCTCCAGTTCAAGATGGGGTACTCGTGCGTGCCTCAAGAGAAGATCAAACAGCTGACCGAACTCTCCCGCTTTGTGAGCGAGGTGGCCAATGTGCCGCCCATGAATCAGCGTCCTTTTGTGGGAAAGAGCGCCTTTGCCCATAAAGGCGGGGTCCATGTCAGCGCTATCCAGAAAAACCCCGCAGCCTACGAGCACATGGATCCCCAACTGGTCGGGAACCGGAGGCGGGTCCTGGTCTCTGATCTGTCGGGAAAGAGCAATATCGCCTACAAGGCCCGGGAGATGGAGATCAAGCTGGGGGGCAACGGGTACGACAGCCAGAAGATCGTGGCCGAGATCAAGCGCCTGGAAGATCAAGGATATCAGTTTGATGCGGCCGAGGGTTCCCTGGAGCTTCTCATCAAGAAGGTCACTGGCCAGTTCCATGAACCCTTTGTGCTGGAATCCTTTCGGGTCACCACCGAAAAGAACCGCCTGGGCCCGAGCCCCTGCCAGGCCACAATCAAGATCTCGGTGGGCGATGAGGAAGAGATCACCGCAGCCGAAGGGGACGGTCCGGTGAACGCCCTTGACAATGCCCTGAGAAAGGCCCTCACCAAATTCTTCCCGCAGATCGAGGAGATGGGCCTGGTGGACTTCAAGGTGCGCGTCATTGACGGAAGCTGGGGCACCGGATCCAAAGTGCGGGTCCAGATCGAATCCAGGGACGCGCGGGAAATCTGGTCCACCATCGGGGTATCGGAAAACATTATCGAGGCGAGCTGGCAGGCCCTGGCGGACAGCGTCCAGTACAAGCTATCCAGGGAAGAAGGACAGGGGCTTCTGCAGCACGAACACAGGATGCAGGCCGCAAGTTAGTCCGTAACTTCTCTGCAACATGCCGGGAAGTTTGCCCGTGGGGGTCTCTGCCCAAGGGCTGCAAAAACCGAATACAGCTCCTGGGAACGGCAGCAGGGCTTTAAAATAC
>ENA-OSEO01002981-OSEO01002981.1-sediment-metagenome-genome-assembly--contig:-NODE-2981-length-21564-cov-6.339182_pt1 | contig 21564 bp, 12 predicted proteins | sample MGYA00237883_ERZ534232 | MGnify/ENA metagenome assembly ERZ534232
TGTAGTTTTCAGCGACGACTGGGGCCAGTTGATGAATCAAAAATCGCCAAACGGGGCTGCAACTGAGCGAGGAAGAACCCTGAACCCCTAAACCTTTGAACCCGTGAACGGTTACAGAATCTTTGTGTCTCCGTGGCTTTGTGTGAGGCTATTTGTTTTTGATACTGTCGCAAGATGAGGATACTGATATCTGAATATGTTTTGCCTTGGGTAACCGTTTCAGTCTGCACGCGGGACCGCGTGGATCACCTGGAGAGGTGTCTTTCTGCCATCGAGCGATTGACCTACCCCCGCCTTGATGTCCTGGTCATCGACAATGCACCCGGGACAGCCGCTGCAGAGAGGTTGGTCAGAGACAAGTTCACGTGGGTTCGGTACATTGTTGAGCCGCGGCCAGGGCTGGACTGGGCCCGGAACCGGGCCATCAGGGAGGCCTACGGGGACATTCTCGCATTTACCGATGATGATGTGGCGGTAACTCCAGGGTGGATTGACGCAGTGGTCCGTGTCTTTGCTGAAGATGTCCGCATCATGGCGGTAACCGGTCTGGTGATTCCCTACGAACTGGAAACCGAGGCGCAGATCTTGTTCGAAAGGTACGGCGGCTTTCAAAAAGGATTTCAGCGAAAGACGGTTTTCCTCCAGGGAGGGAAAAACCGCTTTCATAAGTCGCACCTGGCCGCCGGGGACCTCGGGACGGGCGCCAACATGGCCTTCAGACGATCTCTTTTTGATGTTATAGGAGGCTTCGATCCAGCCCTGGATGCGGGGACTGTCACGGGGGGCGGCGGCGATCTCGAGATCTTTTTCAGAACCGTTCAGGAAGGCTTTGTCCTTGTCTATGAACCAAAAGCCGTTGTCAGGCATTGCCACCGCCGGGAGTACAATGAATTGAAGGCCCAGATCAGAAGCTGGGGTGCGGCCTTTACTGCCTACCTCATGAGAAGCGCCATTGCCTATCCCCAGGCGCGCCTCAGGATTGCGTGCTTCACCCTGAAGTGGCTTGTCGGCCGACATCTGATCCGCCCGGCGAGACACCTGTGGGGCAAGGACCGCATCCTTCTGCCTCTCATGGCCGCAGAATTCATGGGTTCTCTTGCCGGTTTCTTTGTCTATCCCCGTGCCCGCCGTATGGCGCAAAGAAACGAGCCGACATTCGACCCTGCAACACCCACCACCCCCTCAAATGCCCCAAGAAATCATTGAAACGCCAGATCCAAAAAGACCTCAAAACCCTTGGGCAGCTTTTTTCCCTGTTTCGCATCTACCCCTGGTCCATGCCTGCCATCATTGTCCTCGGGATCCTCTCGTCTTTGGCAGAAGGCTTTGGCATCAGTCTCTTCATTCCCTTTCTGCACGGGCTGGAGCAACCTGCCTTGGGGTGGGATACAGGCATCTGGCTTTCAGATAGACTGACTGCGCTGTTCGACCACATCCGGCCTGAGCATCGCCTCATAGCGATTGCCGCATGCATTTTTGGCTCCATTTTGGTGAAGGCAGCCCTTTCCTTCAGCACCAGCGTCCTCTATGGCTGGCTTGGCATGCATATCACGCACCAGTTGCGATCCGGCATATTTTCACACCTCCTGAACGTGGCGTACGGTTGGATCGAAAAGAGCCCTTCGGGCAAGCTGTTCAACACCCTCTCCACAGAGACATGGCGCACCAGCGACGCCCTGACCGTTTTGGTGCAGTGGATCGTCACGGGGTGCATGATCGGGGTCTATGCTGCCCTCCTCTTCCTCATCTCGTGGAAACTGACGCTAATGGTCATGATCTTCATGGGACTGGTTTCCCTGGCCATTCGCCTGATCACCCGTCGCGTGAAGGAGGTAAGCGCAGACCTCACCCATTCAAATGCCCTCATGTCCAAACAGATGGTCCAGACCCTGGATGGGATGAAAGTGGTCCGCGCCTTTGGAAGGGAGTCCTATGAACAAAAACGGTTCACCAGGATCTCTGAGCATATCAGCCGACTCCTCATGAGACTCATGGTTGCAGCCGGTCTCGTGAACCCTGTTTACGAGGTCCTGGCAGGGGGGCTCCTGGTCTATGTGCTGCTGACCACCCTCCAGACGCCATCGGGCCTGACCCCCCTTCTGGTTTTTATATTTGTCCTCTACAGGCTCCAGCCCAAGATCAGGGAATTCGACGAGCACCGCATCAAACTGCGTGCGTCGGCCGCTTCCGTGGAGGATGTCATGTCCCTCTTTCGGAGCAAAGAGCCTTCTCTGGTTTCCGGAAATTTGGTTCCACGCGGGCTCAAGAAGGGCATTCGGTTCGATCGGGTGCAATTTTCCTACGGCAGTTCCCAGAGACCCGCTCTAAACAATGTCAGTCTCCTCATTCGTTCGGCCGAGACAACGGCCCTCGTGGGTCCGTCAGGAGGGGGCAAATCCACCCTCGTCAAGCTCATCCTTCGACTCTATGATCCCACGCAAGGCCATATCTTCGCGGATGATCATTCTCTCAAAGACCTTGATCTGGGCCTGTGGCGCAGTCAGATCGCGTTGGTCAGCCAGGACGTCTATCTTTTCGATGCGAGCGTGAAGGAAAACATCGCCTACGGACGTATCAACGCCACCAACAGCGAGGTCATGGAGGCGGCCCGCCAGGCCGATGCCCATGGATTTATTTCACAGCTCCCTGCCGGCTACGATACCCAGATCGGTGCTCGCGGGGTGCGTCTGTCAGGGGGTCAGCAGCAGCGGATTTCTCTTGCCCGCGCGTTTCTCAGAAAACCCGCCATACTCATTTTGGATGAGCCCACCAGCGTTCTTGATGCCATATCGGAACACCTGATTCAGGATACCCTGGAAAGACTGCGCCGCGCGTGCACAGTCATTGTCATTGCCCATAGGCTCTCAACCATCAGGCGGGCCGATCACATTTTCGTGCTGGACGAGGGACACGTCTGCGAGGAAGGCGACCTCCCGCAACTCCTGGCACAAGGCGGGCTCTTTGCCAGGCTTTATGAACTTCAGTTGTAAGGCGTGATCTGTCCCTCGGCGATCCGCTGTTTTCACATGTGGGAACCATGATGCAAGCTGGATGCAAATACGAACTCCTGGATATAGAGGCGACAGAATCCCGCAGCCCCATGCGATGGTCCGGCCAGGTCCGCGGCATTGGCGTTCTTGTCCGCCACAGGGGAAAACCGGTCCACTTCTGGTTAAAAGACTTGTCCGGGGCCAGGAACGTCACAGATCAGGAACTGGATCGCTGGATCTTTCAAGAAAGCGGACCGCAGATCCTTAAAGCCAAGATAAGGGAGGAACTGAAGCCCCCGGCGACCTGCACCCGGCTCCCTTCCGTCACGGCAACCATATGCACCAGAGACCGTACCGACCGGCTGGCGCGATGTCTGAAATCGATACTGGCCATTGAGCCGACTGCATTTGGTCTTCCTGTTGAATTGGAAATCCGGGTAATCGACAATGCCCCTTCCACCCATGATACAAGGCGCCTGGTCTCCTCCCTCCCAGACGTTCATTACGCCGTGGAGCCGATGCCGGGCCTGGATTTCGCACGCAACCGTGGACTCCGGGAGGCCCAGGGGGATCTTTTGGCATTTGTGGATGACGACGTGGTCGTTGACAGGGGATGGCTGACAGGTCTCATGGAGGCCTGGATGGAACACCCGGATGCCGCGGCCTTCACCGGCCAGGTCCTCCCCCTGAAACTGACCACAAAGGCCCAGATCATATTTGAGAAAAGGGGCGGCTTCCGAAGGGGATTTGATCCCATGCGCTACGGCCCGAGGCTTGACAACCATCCCGCTTACCCATGCAGTGCCGGCGTCTTCGGCACCGGCGCCAACATGGTATTTCAAAAGCACATCCTGGAGCATCTGCACGGGTTCGATGAGGCCCTCGACACAGGGCCTCCCCTCCCTGCGGCAGGGGATCACGACATATTCTACCGTCTCATCAGGGCAGGTCATACGATTGTCTATGCGCCTGACATTCTCGTGTTTCACGAACATCGCAGAGCGCTTTGGTCATTGACTCGGCAGTATTGGAGCTGGGGGCTGGGGGTAATGACATTCATGGACAAGATCCGTCGAACCGATCCCGCTCTAAGGAAAACACAGCGATACCTGATTCGCATCTGGTTCGCTCAGCATGTCGCTCAACTGATGGCCGGCATGCTCCCGCAGACATCCATCCCCTCTTACATGGTGCTTGCAGAAATGGCAGGAGGCATGTTGGGGATGCTCGGCGGCTATGACCGATCCGTCAAACGAATGGATCGGATACGCAAGCAGGCTGCGTACCTGCCGGCGCATGATGAAAAATGGGAAAATCGGGGTCCAGTCACGCAACATGCCGCCCGAAAACGCACAGACCCGACAAATCCCTCCAACCCCTTTCCCATGTCCCAGTTCCGGCCATGGGAGATCCTGCACCTTGATCTGCGTCAACGGGGCATGACGCTTTCCGGAACAAAAAAGACGGGCGGGGCCTTTGTGGTGTTCTGGTGGGGCAACATCCCCTTGGGCCACCATTATATAGCGACAAACCGACTCCCCATGGGCGGGGCCGATGTCAGACAGTGCGCCCTCACAGCCATTGAACCTGCCTTGAGACGTCGTCTGCTGGAAACCTCTCGGGAATTTTCATCACCGCCCAGGTCCCCGAGGGCGTGCCAGATGGATCTCAAAACGCTGGCCACACTGGACAGACCCTTGCAACAACTTGAAGCAAATCTCTCGTTGACGGCTCAGGAGGCATCCTGTCCAAGATCCTCTGTGGTGGTCTGCACGCGGGAGAGGCCTGGGCAGCTGAAGCAATGCCTCGCTTCTCTCCAAGAACTGTCCCGAAAGCCCGACGAGATTATCGTGGTGGACAATGCACCCCGATCAGATGCAACACATCAGCTCGTCAGGCAGTTCCCCGGCCTGCGGTATATTCAGGAACCCAGGCCAGGTCTTGACGCGGCGCGAAATGCCGGCATCCGCAACACCACCGGCGAGATCGTGGCCTTCACAGACGACGACGCCGTGCTTCATCCGGACTGGATCGCACAAATCTCTCAGGGCTTCAAGAACCCGAACGTCATGGCGGTCACCGGTCTGGTCCTGCCGGCGGAACTGGAAACCCTCGCCCAGTTTTTGTTCGAGACCCATTGGGGTTTTGGCAGGGGATATGTTCCCAAGGTTTTCGGCAGACAATTTTTTAAAAGAGAACAGGGCCGCGGCGTTCCAACATGGGAGATCGGCGCAGGCGTCAACATGGCCTTCCGGCGAGCGGTCTTCGATCAGGTGGGCCTCTTCGACGAGCGTCTGGATGTGGGCGCGGCCGGGTGCAGCGGCGATTCGGAGATGTGGTATCGCATCCTTTCACAGGGATATGCCTGCCGCTACGAACCAGCGGCAGTGGTTTACCACTATCACCGAAGAGAAATGTCGGCGTTTCATCGCCAGATCTTTCATTACATGCGGGGACATGTAACCGCCCTCCTCATCCAGTTTGAACGATCCGGCCGCCTGGGGAACATCCGACGAGTCCTCGTCGGCATCCCCGCGTACTACACCAGACTGATGCTTCACCGGTTGCTCTGTGGTTCTTCAGGGAGATCCTCCACACTGGCCCCTGAAATCCGTGGATGCCTGTCAGGCGCCGCATTTTACCTCTCCAACAGAAGGTCCTGAAAAACCCTTTGACTCCCTTCAAAAAAGGCATGCCCCAACCTCGTTCTTGAGCCCAACAAAGCGTCAATCTTTGAAGTATGCCGTGTCCATCTCCACAGTCAGACCATCGCTGCTCATGAGCCGTTCAACCAGCCCTTTCATCTTGGGCAATTCATACGCAAAGAAAAAACGAAGGGCATATATCTTTCCCTTGTAGAAATTCCGTTCCTTATCCAAGCTTGCCCCATCAAGCCCCCTGAATGCAAACATTCCCTGCCTGAGCCACTGCCAGGCGATGGTCACCAGCCCAAACAGCTCGAGATACAATGTGGCATCGGCCAGAAACAGCTCCAGATTTCCGGCAGCGGCCACCCTTTTGAGATGCCCCGTGACATCCTCCAGTTGAGCCAGGGCCTTTTCCAGGGTTTCCGAATAAGGGCGGAGACGCTCTTCTGACGCGGTCTCTGAAATAGTCTGCCGCACTTCCTCCGCGTAGATATCAAACGCCCTCCCGTTTTTTATGATAACCTTTCGGCCCAGCAGGTCAATCCCGTGGATCCCGGTGGTTCCCTCATGGATGGGATGGATCCGGGCATCCCGGTAGTATTGTTCCAAGGGATAGTCATCGCAGTAACCAGATCCGCCCAGACACTGAAGCCCCTGACAGATGGAAAGGATGCCCGTCTCGGCTGGGTAGGATTTGGCGACAGGCGTTAAAAGATCCAGGAGAAGACCATATTTCGCCTTTTCCTCAGCATCGCCCACCTTTTTCAAATCCACATACTTGCTGCACTGCAGGAGGAGCGAAAGGGATCCTTCTACCACTGCCTTCTGAAAGAGAAGCATGCGTTTTACATCGGCGTGTTCGATAATGGGCGACGGCGCAAGGGAGGGGTCTTTCTGCGTCACCTTTCTTCCCTGTTTACGAATGCCTGCATATGCAAGGGAGGCATAATATGCGGCCGTGGCCATGGCGGTTGCGCCCATGCCCACCCCGATCCGTGCCTCGTTCATCATCTGAAACATGTATGTTAAGCCCTTATGGGGTTCTCCCACCAGGTATCCGCGGCAATCATTCTTATCTCCCATGCTGAGTTGGACCGCAGGACAACCGCGATAGCCCAACTTGTGAAAAATCCCCGAGGCAACCACATCGTTCGGAACCAGGTCCCCGTTCTCAGCAAGACGCTTTTTGGGCACCACAAACAAAGAGATTCCCTTGACCCCGGCGGGGGCCCCCGGGATCTTGGCCAGCATAAGGTGCACAACATTGTCCACTCCATCATGGTCCCCAGCGGAAATGAAGATCTTCTGGCCGTGGATTCGGTAATACCCTTCCTGAGAAGGTTCAGCCGTCGTCACAATATCGGCGAGGGAACTGCCCGCCTCTGGCTCTGTCAGGGCCATGGTCCCCTGCCACCGTCCGCTCCGCATGTTGGGAACATACGTGGCGTACAGCTCTTTGCTCCCGAAATTTTCAATAAGCCGCGCAGCCCCGTCGGTGAGACCCGAATACGCAGCCGCCGAGTAATTGGCCGCACAGAAGATAAACCGACACGCATCCGCTACGATCTGGGGAAGCTGCTGCCCATCCAGTTCCTCGGGAACGGTCATGGCGATCCACCCTCCCTCGCCCAATGTCTTCATGATCTTTCTGACAGAGGGATGTACCTTCACCACATCGGCCGCCAGTTCCGGCGGGTTTCGGTCCATTTCCTGAAAACAGGGCTCCAAGAGCCCCCGAGCCAGTTCCAGGGCGGCCTGAATCACCATGTCCAGCATCTTGCGGTCGTACTCACGGTAGTAGGCATACCTGCTCAAAGACGATACATCAAAAACCTCGTGCAAGAGGAACATGAGGTTCCGCTCGCTTAGAAACTTTTCGGCCAAGCACAATCTCCTTTTATTCAATCAAATTTCATTGATCACGGATTCAGTATCGATCCCGGGCAGCACATGCAGATGCACCTTGGGATCAAAGTCCTGAGCCAGGCAAGCCCATTCTTGTTCCCATGACGGGAACTGGCCCACCGTCACCAGCCTGAAGCGGTTAAGGCCCCGGCGCTCCCGCTCTTCAAGGCCGGCCTTTAGAAGTCGCTTCAGGGCCTGTTCCGGACTGGCGATCCTGCTGCCGTCAATGATCCATACCAGAAGCCGGCCCCCCATGATGAGTTCAACCACAGGGAGGGGCCCCAGGGTCTTCTGCCGGATCTGGTAATGATCAAAGACCTCATCCGGACAGGTACAGCCCAAAAGCCCCCGAACCAGGGAAACCGCGCAGGACCTCTCTGCCAAATTCTGCTGCCACTTCTTTTCCCTGGCAGGATTTATTTCCGGCCCCATGATTCTCCTTGTCTTTGCGGATTGCCGTTTAACATCGGATGCTCCACATATTTCCTTAAGGACTGTCCATCCCTTCCTGAAATCGTTGGAGCTGCTTCTTGTAGTATGCCCTGTTCTCCTTAGCCGTGGCCAAGGCCTCCTTGATGGTCCGTATGGCATCCTCCACGCGCCCATCCACAAAATATGCCTCTGCCAGCGTATCCAAAAACCCCGGGGATCGCTCCAGGGTCACAGCCCTTCTGGCCAGATCCACGGCCCGCTCAGGGTCCCTCAAATCAGGCTCCGAAGCCGTGGCCAAAAGCCAGGCCAGATTGTTCAGGGCCACGGCCCGGTACGGATCCAGGGCGATGATTTGCTCGTAGATCTGCAGGGTCTCCCGCTCTTTTCCCATCTGCTGATATACCATGGCAAGGGTCAGGTAGAGATCCACGTTCTGGGGCTCTTTCGCCAGCTGCTGGCGGATGGCCTGCTCTGCCACGCCGTAGGTTGTGTACTGCTTGATCGGCCCCAAATTGAAGAGATACCCCAGCCCGGCCATGCATACAAGGTAAATCAGAAATGAAATGCGCACAAAGCGGTCGTGGCGTCGCATGAGATCCGGCTCCTGGTATGCCCTCATCAGATATGCGACCCTTTCCTTGATGCTGAAGTGGTGCCAGCTGGGGATATCGCGGCTTTTTCCACTGAGGAAGGCGATGGTCTCCAGGGAACGGATGGTGAATATAGGGGTCCCCATGACGGCCGCAGAATAGAGATCGGCCTGACGTTCGAAATGGCGCATGAAAAACCCCATGACGAATCTGAAATAAACCAGGAGGGAGATCAGCATGGGCAATGAGATGAGCAGGTAAAACATGCTTTGGGAGCGGGCCTCGTCGCTGGCGATCAGGTCCATAAGGCCGGGCCAAAGAAAGGCCAGATAGATGGAGATATCGGCCAGTCCAAAGGACAGGACCATAAACCCTATAAAAAAAAGGATGTATAAAAAGAGATGGCGATATCTGGCATGGCCCATTTCATGGGCCAAAACGGCCTTCAGTTCATCCGCTGAAAGGGTTTTCAGAAGCGAATCAGTGACCAGAATATAACGATAGCGGGGCACAATGCCCATGATCCCCGCGGTCAGCATCCGGCCCTCAAAGATGGGCCACGTGAGCAGACCCCGGTATCTGAACCCGTTTTGCGCAAGAAACGACCTGAGCAGATCTGCCTTTTCAGATGAGGGCAACGGCCTGCATCCCCACCAGCTTTGAATAAACTTGGGGAGGACCGCCATCAACAGGATGATAAAGACCGCGAAAAAGACCATCTGGCCGTAAACACTGTTCATGACCGCATTCAGGCTGGGCCACGGGCTCAAGGCCAGGAGATCATAGGAAAAGGATAGGATCAGCCATGGAAAGAGGATGGGAAGATTGAACCGGAGCTGGGACAGGATAAAGGATCGCCGGGAAATATCCACCCGGAAAATCGCCCTGTATACTGGATGGGCCACATACCAGATGGTGCATAAATAAAAGAAAAAGACGGCCAGACCCAGTATCCCCTGAAGTACAGAAAACTGCCTGAAGCCAGGGATCAAGGACAGCCACTGTTTTAGATTGAAAAAATGGACAGCGAGGGTGAAGAGAAATATGGCCAGGACCGAAAGCCTGACATTCAGGCGCTGATAATGCTCCGCCAGAATCCCTTCCGATTCCCCTCCCTCCCTGATGCGCTGAAAAAGGCGGCCATACACCCGCGCACAGTAAAAGGCAAAAACAATCCAGCTTAAAACCAGGGGGCCCAGGCCGGCGCTCAGGAAACCTTCGGGCGGGGAATCGGGAAAACTGACGTTGTAGATCAGGAGAACGACAATAAAATAAATGATATTGTTGAACATCTCGGAGCCGGCAACCGTCTCAGGGATCAGACCTCGGGAATAACGGCCTCATCCTGGCCTTTATTGTTCCGGGGCTCTTTGAGGAACTCCACGGTTCCGCCCCCGGGCGGGACGCTGGCGTCGGGAACCAGGGTGATGTCCACGCCGTACCGGGATTCCAACTGGGCCAAATCCTTTCGCTTCCGGTTCTGCAGATAGCTGGCGACCTCCAGGGATAGGCATCCCTTGACCTGGACAACCCCTTTTCGGGCCACGCCCATCCGAATGCGACGCAGAAAGGAAAGGGCTGCGGTCTCTACTGAGGGCACAATCCCCCGTCCCTCACAGTGGGTGCACTTCTGGTAACTAACGGATTCGATGGACGGCCGCAGCCGCTGCCGCGACAGCTCGAGAAGGCCGAATTTGGAGATGGGCGAGATGCTGATCTTGGCTCGATCGTCCTTTGTCGCTTCCCGCAAGACCTTTTCAACCTCTCTGTTGTGCTTCTTTTCCCGCATGTCGATGAAATCGATCACCACCAGGCCGCCCATATCCCTGAGCCGGAGCTGCCTGGCGATCTCCTGGGCAGCCTCGACATTGGTGTTGAAGGCCGTGGTCTCCACGTCTTTCCCGCTTCTCGAACGGCCCGAGTTCACGTCAATGGCAATCAGGGCCTCGGTGGGATCGATGACAATGGAGCCGCCCGATTTGAGGGAAACCCGGTTCTGGTAGATGGACTCGATCTGTCGTTCGATTTCATACTGAGCAAAGATAGGCCGCTTTTCCTTGTAAAGCTTGACAATCCGCTGGTGCCGTGGAGAAATGATCTTCATATACCGTTTGACCTTGGCGAAGGTCTCTTTGTCGTCCACAAGCACTTCACTGATTTCACTGGTAAAATAGTCCCTCAGGGTCCTGAGGCAGACGTCCTGCTCCTTGTGCACCAGGGAAAGGGTGGGCGCATCCTGCACATTCTGCTTGATGTTCTTCCAGATCCTCAGCAGCCTGTTAAGATCTCTGGAAAGCTCATTTTTGTTCTGGCCCAGGGCCGCGGTCCTGACAATAGCCCCCACACCCTCAGGCAGATTAAAGCCGGCCATGAGGCCCTTGAGTCTCTGTCGCTCCTCTTCATCTTCAATTTTTTTGGAAACCCCCCCCTTGCTGCCGGGCATCAGGACCAGATAGCGGCCTGCCAGGGAGAGATAGGTGGTCAACTGGGCCCCTTTGTGACCAGGCATCTCCTTTGTCACCTGGACAAGGAGCTCCTGACCCTTTTTCAGGGCCTTCTCAATGCGCGGATAGGATCGTTCTTTTGAGCCCCCATGGTCTCCGAGATAGTATTCCGGATGCACGTCCCCCATGGAAAGGAACCCGTTCTTGCCCCCGCCGTAATCCACAAAGCAGGCCTGAAGGCTGGGCTCTATCCGCTCCACCACCCCTTTATAAATATTGCCGGTCTTCTGTTCTGCACTGGTCGTCTCAATATAATAACCGTCGAGCAATCCATCCTTGATCACGGCGATCCTGTATTCTTCCGCCTCCACCGCATTGATGAGCATTTTTTTTGTTGCCATGCGTAACGATATTCTTCCTCCTTTGTTTTTCCGTCTGCCAGCCTCCGGGACCTTATCCGCCTCATTCGCTTCAAAAGGACCCTGGCGCCCAAGAGACGCAAACGGCAAAATTTTTTAAGGTCGCCATTAATTGAAGTCCAGGCAGTTCAGGCAGTTTTAATTCCAGGCATTCGTCTCTTTCTTCCGTGCCGTTTGAAGTGCTGCTCGGCCTGATACATGAAGGTCCGGACAGCGGCCTCTCTCCCGGGCTGGACGCTTGAATCATAGGGGGTGTCCAGGTAGGGAACGCCCAGCTCATTCATGATGGGCTTTACAATGGCCGATGTGATGGTGCTGGGCATACAGGTAAAGGGGTACACATTGACGACCCCGTTATATCCTTCCCTTGCGTAGGCCACGATCCCCGAGATGCTCAGGCAGGCCTCGGTGCCCACCTCAAAGCTGAACAGATCTTTTTCCTTCAGGATCTCTTCAAGATGTCCGATGTCGTGATCTTCCGGCAGATCAATAAGCGAAGCAATGTGCTGGTAGGCCTTTTTTTCCCGAAATTTCTGGTAGTAAAAGTCCCCGGCATAACCTGCCATTTCACTCAAGACCTCCTTCATGGGCCCCAGACGAAATTGCCTCAGACAGAGACGCAGCCTGATCTTGGCCTCCCTTAACCGGTCATAGCTCGTGTAATTGGCCCATTCGCAGATGGAGGCGTTCACCACCTCGGCCCCGTATCGCTCCAGCACGCGGATCACGTCCTGGTTGGCCTGCACATGGGTTCGCAGATAGATCTCCCCCACGATCCCGATAAGAGGTTTGAGGGGGATCTCGGGATCCACAATGCCCTTACCTTCCTGGATCACCCCATCCAATTCCCGGAGGATGCGGCCGAAATCCTTGTGAGGCCCAAACCGCTCAAAGGCCTCTCCCATATGATGCATGGCCTTCTCAATAAAGGCATCCGCTGCACCGGCCGTGCCTTCATATGGTCTGATCCGCCAGAGAAGCCGATCCAGAATGTCCCCCACCACCAGTGAAAAATAGGAGGTCTTCCTGAGATCCCTGACCCGGCTGTCGTCAATGATACCGGCCAGGGAATAGCCGTCCTTGGTGGACAGTGCCCCGATCTTGAGTTTCTGCAGCTCGGGAAAACCGTCCAGAATAATCCGCTGGTACTTGTTATACATCCCGAATCGGCAGGGGCCGTCCGCCTCTGGCATGAAATAGATGTAGTTTTCCGCATTGAAGGCATCTCCCAGCCGGTCCTTTTCCTCTTTCATGGCATAGAGGATGTCGCCCGTGGTGATCTGGCAGGGATAACACTCCTTGCCCGAGGTGTATTCCCTTCCCAGATCAAGGCCCTTGCAGGTCTCCATCACCTGGGCCTTGATGCCGTAGCCCCTGAAAACCGCGGCCAGAAGATGACACCCGATCCGGTTCATCTGGGGGATCAGACAGGTCTTGTCTTTGAAGTTGAATCGCCCCACCCCCTGAGTCAGGGACTGAAAATTGATGATCTTTGCCGATTCCATAACAGATCCTTACCTGTAAAAATCCCTGAAGTGCGCGAACACGCCTGAGCTCGACACCGAGGTCTCCATCAATTGGCTGCCCGCAGGTGGAGGGACCGGCCGTTCCGCAGCTTCTGCATGCTGTTTTCAACCACGTTCTTGAATGCCTCAAGCCGGGTCATGGCTCCTGCCACTGCACTGTGCTCGTCCAGCTCCAGAATGAGATAGGGTTTGTCGCTCATGATATGCCGATAAAAGTGTTCCAAAAATGAATCGGCACCGCACCCGAAATTGGTCAGGTGGAGGCCAAAGCAAGAGGACCGATGTTCCACCCACTTCGCCGTCCTCAGGATCTGTGCGCCCAACCCCCAGTACATGGAGGGGAAGTCCGACAGGTCGACGGACGACACATCGATGAAGTCCATGGGCAGCGCCGATACTCCGATCTTGGCAAGGTTTTTCCCCAGCCGCAAATTCAACCGCTCGTCGTAGAGGTTGTACGGTCTCCCCGTCACCACCACAAAGGGCGTATCCGGATCATGATCCCTCAAGATCTCGGCCCCTTTCCGGCAGAGTGCCCGCCTGAAGCTGTCCTCTCTTTCCAAGGCATAGGCGAGGGCCGATCTGACATCCTTTCTGCGCACGCCCAATTTGGGTCCCAGTTGATCGGTCAGTTCCATGGCAAGGGCATCCAGATCGTATTTGAGATGGACCTCGGGATTCAGAATGGATGCGCGGTCCAGGCCCAGGGCCATGCGCACCATGTAGGAATTGGCCTGGACCATGGGGCAGTAGGATCCCTTTTCATCGGGCGTGGGCGTGGCCATGTTGATCATGCTCGGTATAAACAGATAGGCAGTCTTGCCCATCAACTCCTTTACATGCCCGTGAGAGACCTTGACCGGATAGCATGTCTCGGCCACCATGGTCTCGATCCCCATCTTGGAGATCTGGGGATTGGTGGGGGGCGTCAACACGAGCCGGTATCCGAGCCTGTCAAAAAAATGGGCCCACAGCACCGCGTTCTGGTGCCCGTAAAGGGCCCGCTGCATCCCGACGGTCAACCGGCCGTCCGCCTCCATGAGAGGTTCGCCTTTGAGTTCATGATAGACCCCGGCCATGTAGGTTTCCCATATCTTTTGCCTTAAGGCGAAATAGTCCGGTTTGGCGCCCCCCCTGGCCCGGGTCAGCTCGTAGCGGCCGCACTCACCTCCCCACACGCTCCGCCGACCGTCAAAGTCGTAGATCTTGAGCTTGCACTGATTATGACAGTTGGGGTCTGCATGACATACCTTTTCCGTAAACGTCATGCGGTCGTTGATGGCGCTCTCCAGGCCCCTGAAGCTGCTTTGCTTCCTGTTTTCAAGACGCATCAACTCCTGGGCGCTGAGCGCGGCCCCGTAGGCCCCCAGCACCTCACGGTGTCTGGGTACGATCAGCGGACGGCCCAGGACGTTTTCAAAGGCCGCCACCACCCCCTTGTTGAGGGAGGGTCCGCCCAGAAACATGACCCTTCGGCCGATCTTGCGCTTTTCCACCACCCGGTTCAGGTAGTTGTAGACAATGGCATAACACAGACCGGCGATGAGATCGTTTCTTGCAACCCCCTTTTGGTGATAGGAGACCAGATCCGATTCCATGAATACCGTGCACCGCTCGGCCAGCCTGACCGGGGCCTCGGAAGACAGGGCGATCTCCTGGAATTCGCCTACAATGTTGATCCCGTATTTGTTGGCCAGTTCGTGGAGAAAACTCCCGGTCCCGGCGGCACAGACCTTGTTCATGTCAAAATCGAGGGGATAGGTGTTGGCGATATAGATATATTTGGAGTCCTGCCCCCCGATCTCGAAGATGGTGTCCACATCCCGGTCGATCTCAACAGCCCCCCTGGCATGGGCCGTGATCTCGTCGATGATGAGATCCGCATTCAAAAAATCACCCACCACATTTCTGCCCGAGCCCGTGGTGGCCGTACCCACGATCTCGATCTTCCTGCCCACCCGATCCCTGAGATGGGCAAGGAGACTCTGGGTCACCTCGATCGGCTTCCCCTGGGTAGGCACATAATGTTTGTCAATAATCTCTCCCGCCTCATTGATAAGGGCGTATTTGGTGGTGGTGGAACCGATGTCGATCCCCAGACAGGTCCGGGTCTTCTTGCTCAGGGCCATGTTGGGGATGGTATTGCTCTCTGGAAACATGGTCTTCTGCAGGGCGAGTCTCGGGGCAATAGGGACAGAGATCTCCCGATTGGCTGTGAGCCTTTCCAGGGCCTTGAGGGACAGCCGGCCAACCTGGTCTGCCTCCTCATCTCGCTCATGCGAGGCCAGGGCCTGCAATGCCACGCCCAAGGCCCCGATAGAGGTATTGTGAGCCGGCACGACCAGGCCGGGGAAATAGGCCTGGAAGGCCTTTACCTGGAGTTCGTTCAGGGACAGCCCCCCTACGAAGAGGATCGGTTCCGCAAGCACCCGGTTGTTGACGATGGTGCTCATGTAATTCCGGGCGTTTCCTACGTGCAGCCCGTAGATAATGTCCTCCAGACGTTCCCCACGGTTCTGGAGATGGATCATGTCTGACTTGGTAAAAACGGTGCAGCGGCATGCCACATTGGCAGGGGTCGTGCTCTTCATGCCAAGTCGAATAAAGTCTGTCAGGATCCGATCGATCTGATCCTGGGAGAGGTCTGGCTTTTCCTCATACATGCTCGTGGCGAGCCGCTGGGCCTGCTGGTCGATGAAAGAGCCTGTGCCCGAGGCGCATGGACCGTTGGTATTAAAATATTCCAGTTCCCAGGCCCCGGACCTGTCCCCTTCTGGGTGGGTAATCTGGAAAAGGGCCGTATCCTGACCGCCCATGCTGATGATGGTGCGCACATCCGGCCTGATGAATGTGGCGCCTAAGACCTGGCTGATGGTCTCGAATTCATAAAAGGCGCCTAGCCGTTCACTCAGCTCTTTTCCGTGGTTCCCGGTAAAGGACACGGATGCGATGCGTTCCTTGCCGAAGCGGTCGTAAAGCCCGCGGATAAGGGCCAGGACCTGTTCATCCACGCGGCCGAAATGCCGGCCGTAGGGGGTCTCAAAAACGATCTGGCGTCGCTCGTCGACAACCATGCAGTTAATGCTGACAGATCCCGCGTCAATGCCCACATGCAATTGACCGCTGTCTCCTGTGTGCTGTTCTTCCTTCTCCCACATGATTTTCACTGTCCGTATGTCTCTGTCTGTTTAGTGGATGCTGGATGCCTGGCAGTCCAGGGAATCCAATCAAAAAGGGATCGATTCATGTCCATCAGCCTGTCGCGCCTTTAAAAACCCGAGCGGCAAATTATCACATCTTACGCATCCAGGGAAGGGTTTTCCTTCCGGTCATGGCGTTCATCAGGTTCATGGCATTTCTTGCGTTTATTTGGTGTATTGAGTCAATTGGGTTAATTGGGTTTGTCGCATTTGTTGGGTTCCGTAGACCCAAAGTATGGGCGATTTAGCGTATTCAAGGCGCTTCTAATGGGCCTCGTCCCAGTTGGCCCCGCGATGGATATCCACCTTCAGCGGAACTTTCAGGGGATACACCCCTTCCATCTCCTCCCGGATCATGGGGGTGACGCGGTCCGCCTCCTCCACAGGGGCCTCGAACACCAGTTCGTCATGGACCTGGAGGAGCATCCGGGTCTTGAATCGCCCTTTTCTCAGCCGGTCGTGGATGCGTATCATGGCCTGTTTGATCAGGTCCGCGGCCGTACCCTGAATGGGAGTGTTGACGGCCATCCGCTCCGCCTCCGAGCGGATCCGGCCGTTGGCATGCTGAATGTCCGGGAGATACCTCCTGCGGTTAAAGAGCGTGGCGACATACCCGTTTTTGGCGGCCTTCTGGATCATCTCCTCCCGGTATCGGTTCACCCCTTGATAGCGTTCGTAGTAGGCGTCGATGTAATTCCTGGCGGTCTGATGGTCGATCCCCAGTTCCTCACTCAGCTTGCGGGGACCCATCCCGTAGATGATGCCGAAGTTGATGGCCTTTGCCAGACGCCGCATCCCGGGCGTCACCTCGTCGGGCGATTTTCCCATGATCTCGGCAGCAGTCCGGGTGTGGATATCCTGGTCCTGCTGAAACGCCTCGATAAAGGCCTCATCCTCTGAATAGTGGGCAAACACCCTGAGCTCGATCTGGCTGTAGTCGGCGCCGATAAGGCAATGCCCTTCCTCAGCCACAAATCCCTTGCGGATCTCCCGTCCTTCCTCGCCCCTTACCGGAATGTTCTGGAGATTCGGGTTGCTGCTGCTCAGACGGCCCGTGGCCGTCACCGTCTGGTTGTAGGAGGTATGAACCCGGCCGGTCTCCGGATCGGCCAGCTTGACCAAGGCATCCAGATAGGTGGACTTCAGTTTGGACAGGGTTCGATAGCGCAGGAGAAGGCTCGGAATGGTGTAATTGGATGCAGAGAGCATCTTGAGGACCTTGACATCCGTGGAATAGCGTCGGCTCTTGGCCGTCTTTTTCTGGCCCGGAAGGCCCAGCTTCTCAAAGAGAACAAACCCCAGTTGCTGGGGTGAATTGATGTTGAAGGTCATGCCGGCCTCGGCAAAAATGGCCTCTTCGATCTTTTTCATCTCCAGTGCAAAGCGCCGGGACATCTCTTCAAAAAAGGAGGCATCGATCCGGATCCCGGCCATTTCCATATCCATGAGCACCGGGAGGAGCTTCATTTCGAGATTGTAGAAAAGGGACTCGTTTTTCTCCAGGCGAAGCTTTTCCTCCAGAACCCGCATGAGCCTGAAGGTGATGTCCGCATCCTCACACGAATACTCGCATGCCTTTTCTACTGCCACCTCCTCAAAGCTGCATGCGTTCTTCCCCTTGCCGGTCACCTCATGGTAGCTGATCATCTTGTGATTCAGATAGTGCTGGGCCAGATAATCCAGGTTATGCTGCCGAATGCCGGGGTTGATCACATAGGAGGCGATCATGGTGTCGAAGTGGATCCCCTTGAGTTCCACACCATGCCGTTTCAGGACCTCGGCGTCGTACTTGATGTTCTGCCCTGCCTTTAAGATCGCTTCGTCGTCAAGAATCCCTTTCAGAATCGGAAGGGCAGCGCTCCACTCCACCTGTTCGGGGGCGCCCAGGTAGCGGTGTCTCACGGGAAGATACACGGCCTCACGCTCCCGCCAGCAAAAGGAAACCCCCACCAGCTCCGCCTTCAAAGGATCCTGGCCGGTGGTCTCGGTGTCCACGGCAACAAGCCCGGCATCCCTGATCTCCCGGGCCAGAGACCCCAGATCCGCGGCGGACAGGCAGAGATGATAGTCCGTGGTCCCCTTGTGCCGCGATGAAAACTGATCCCACAATTCCCTGAATTCCAGGTCCCTGAAGATAGTGGCCAGCTCCTCTTCATCCGGTTCGCCCAATCGGAGGCATTTTGTGTCCGCCTCAACAGGCGCGAATCGCTCGATGGTTACGAGTTGCCTGCTTAAAAAGGCATCCTCCTGAAAGGCCTTCAGGTTCTCTTTCAGCTTTTTCTGCGGAATCTCCTCCACTCGCTCAAAGACCGCGTCAAGGGAGCCGAATTCCTGGATCAGACGAACGGCCGTCTTCTCCCCCACCCCCGGCACGCCCGGGATATTGTCCGAGGCATCCCCCGAAAGGCCCATGACATCGATAAACTTGATCGGCTCAAACCCATAGGCCGACTTGATGGATTCATAATCGGTCACCTGATCCTTCATGGTGTCCCACAAGGAGGCTTGGGGCGTCACCAGCTGTCTGAAGTCCTTGTCGCCGGTCACCATGATCACCTCAAACCCTTGTTCCAGGCAGACCCTGGCCCATGTCCCGATGATGTCATCGGCCTCATACCCTTCCATTTCGAACATGGGGATGCCCAGGGAGGCCACAATCTGTTTGAGCAACGGGAGCTGAATCGCCATGTCTTCCGGCATGGGGGGGCGGTTGGCCTTGTATGCTGCATACATCTTGTGTCTAAAGGTGGGGCCCTTGGCGTCAAAGGCAATCGCCATACAGGTGGGTCTCTTGTCTCCAAGGAGTTTCAGGACCATCTTGGTGAAGCCCAAAATGGCATTCGTGGGAAATCCCCTGGAATTGGCCAGGCCCCGGATGGCGTGATAGGCCCGGTGGATATAGGAACTCCCATCCACAAAATAAACGGTCGTTTGATTGGCTGCCATGATTTTATTATATGTCAAGCGGTCGGAAACCGGAAGAACTAATTTTGAGGGGCCTCATTTCACTTGATGTTAGCCCCCCAGGACCCTATAATGGCGATGCTTCCAAAAGGTTAGCCAAACCGCAAGGCGGCCTGACGGCCGCAACCAAGCAGCGTTCTGCCCGCCCGTGGGGGTCTCTGCCCAAGGGCTGAAAAAACCGAATACAGCTCCTGGGAACGGCGGCAGGGCTTTGAAACTCAGTCTGTTCCAGCCCCAAGGACGCCCTTTCACCTGCCCGCCATGCGAGTGAGGCGAGTCAGGCGGGTCGATAGGGATTCCTTGCTGCCTTTCAATAAACGCTATCCCGAGCCCGGGGGCGGTCGCCGAATGATATGAACGCATTTTATTGCAGCCCTTGGGCAGAGACCCCCACGGGCATACTTCTTCGCACGTTGCGGAGAAGTTGCGGACAAAGACTCTAACATGCATCTCCGGAAAGGAGGAATCATCATGGACCTCAATAACAGCCTCCGTTTTACCTGCGCCCTCGATCGTCGCACCTTTTTGCTTGCCTCTGCCGGGGCCACGATTTCTCTTGCTCTGGGGGGCATGGTTGTGCCCGCACAGGCAGCCGGCGCGCCCTACGCACTGCCATCCCTTCCCTATGGGGAAAACGCCCTCGAACCGATCATATCGGCCAAGACCATCGGCTTCCACTACGGCAAGCATCACCGGGGGTACATGAACAACCTGAACAAGCTCATCGCAGGCACGCCCTACGCAGGCATGCCCCTCGAAAATGTCATCCGGGAGACCGCAGGCAGGGCCGACAAGACCGGCATCTTCAATAATGCGGCCCAGTTCTGGAACCACTCCTTCTACTGGAAGAGCCTCAGCCCCAAAGCCGGCGAGCCGGCCCCGGCCCTCAAGCAGAAGATCACAGAGGCCTTCGGAAGCGTGGATTCCTGCAAAAAGGAGCTTGCCGAGATCGCAGTTTCGCAGTTCGGCAGCGGCTGGGGGTGGCTGGTCCTGGACCAGGGAAGGCTCAAGGTCGTCAAGACCGGCAACGCCGACATCCCCATCACAAAAGGGATGAGGCCCCTTCTCACCATCGACGTATGGGAGCATGCCTACTATCTCGATTACCAGAACCGCCGGGCCGATTATGTCCAGGCCATCCTGGACAAGCTGATCAACTGGGACTTTGCGCTCCAAAACATGAACATGGGATAGAAACACCTCGCCGCCTCGTCAGCCGGGGCAGGGGAGACATTCAGGGCTTTTCAGGTTCCGTTTCGCACGATTTGATTGAAAACAAAGACGGAAACCACAACCCATGAATGTTTACGGCGACGTCTTCACACGGGAAACACTGCATGGAAAAAGGCCTCAATTCTGAAATCGCCCATTTCAAAGAGTTTGGCGACCTGGTCATGCTCCACGGCCGCGACGTAATCATTGCCCTTTTCATCCTGGTCGTAGGCCTGATTGCCGCCAAGTTGCTGTCGCGACTCTTTGCACGGGCCATACGCCGGCTGCCGTTCCATCCAAACGTGGCCTCCACCATTCAGAATGTCTTTTTTGTCATTCTGCTCCTCTTCGTTGTTGCCGCGGCCCTGCATCGATTGGGAGTCAATCATCTGGTCCTGATCAATATCATAGGGGCCGCCATCCTGGCTGCTGTGGTGCTCATTATCCTGTTCCGTCCCTACATGCCGCACCTCCCCTACAAGATCGGGGACATGATCAAGGCAGGGGATCTTCTCGGCAAGGCAGAGGCCATTGACTTTTTCCACACGCGCCTCAAAACCTTTGACGGCAAGACTGTCTTCATCCCCAATCACCTCATTTTGAAAGAGCCCATCACCAATTACCACTTCACGGGCACCCGGCAGATTCGCCTGAACGCTGGGATCAGCTATAAATCAGATCTGTTGAAGGCCAAAAAGACCCTGGCAAGAATCATGGCCGAAGATCCCCGGATCAGCGACAAGCCCCCGGCCAGGGTCTATGTCCTCAATTTGACCGACACCTGCGTGGAAATCACTGCCCGGGGATGGGTGCGAAACTCGGACTATTGGCGGACCCGCTGCGATCTGTTGGAAAAGATTAAACTGTGTTTTGACCATCAAGGGATCACCATCGCCCATCCCCAGAGGGATGTCCATCTTTATCAGGGCAATTCGTCTCCCGAAAAAAAGGCTCTCATGCAGGACCTGGCCGGAGAGCCCGACAGGATCGAGCCAACCACACGTGCCCACTAAATATCTGGGCATGCGCATCTCAGTTTGTCAGGCATGACCAACCCGGAGACGCAGCCAACCTCATAAACCAGGAGTATGACTTTAGACATAATGGTGCCACTTTAGCAGCTTGTGCGTAACTTCTCCGCAACGTGCGGAGAAATCTGCCCGTGGGGGTCTCTGCCCAAGGGCTGCAAAAACCGAGTACAGCTCCTGGGAACGGCAGCAGGGCTTTAAAATAC
>ENA-OSEO01002982-OSEO01002982.1-sediment-metagenome-genome-assembly--contig:-NODE-2982-length-21563-cov-5.845713_pt1 | contig 21563 bp, 12 predicted proteins | sample MGYA00237883_ERZ534232 | MGnify/ENA metagenome assembly ERZ534232
GGGTCCATGACCATTCATTCGGAACCCCTCGAAGGAACGCAGTTTGTCTTCAGGCTTCCCCTCTCTCTTTCCATTCTCTACGCCATCGTTTTCAGCATAGGTCCCTATACCCTCTCTGTGCCCACCTCCCATGTTGCATCTATTGAAAGGCTGAAAACGGAAGCCCCGGAACAAGGGGGGGCACTCTATGACCTGGGAGACAGGCTTGGAATCGATACCAGCACGAGGAATCCGACCCATATCCTGAAGCTCAGGCGCACCTCCTCCACGAACAACGCACCTGCCGGGGAAATCCCAAATCGATTCAGCGTTGATGGAATCATCGGCAATATGCCCCTGATGGTCATGCCCTCAGGCGAACTCCTGGCAAAAACCAGAACCTTTGCCGGCGTCGGCATCATGGAAAACGGCGACCTGTCGATCCTTTTGGATATGGAAAGCCTTTAGTCGACTGCCCGTGTCCGGACAATACGGTTAGCGTGTGGATATGGCTGTATATGAAAACATATTCAGACAAATCTAAGAGGATCGGGCTGCCATTTTTGAAAATGGGCCGAACGCACTTGTCCTATATCCTTGCCATTGGGTTGTGCCTCCTCCCGGGCCTCACTTCAGCAATCACCGTAGGGACGGTTGGTGAACTGGTCGATGCTGTGAATAAAGCCAATACTACTGGTGGAGACAAAGAGATACTTCTTCAGGACGGGGATTATGCCCTTAACTCATCAGCCTTGGTCATCCTGGCGGACGGTGTAACGGTTCGAAGCGTATCCGGCAACCGGAGCACGGTGATCATCCACGGAGACGGAATGGACGGGAGCGTTTCTCACGTCTTTTTTGTTGAGGGGAACAACTTCACGGCACGGGATATGACCTTGAGAGACGTCTACTATCATGCTATTCAGATGGACATCGACGCACAAGCTCCTACGCTCATCAATCTCCACATTCTGGATACCAACCAACAAATGATCAAAGTCCCCTATGATTCAAACCAACCGGATATACATTCCGATAACGGCTGGGTGGAAAATTGCCGTTTTGAATACAGCGCCGGGATCGGCCCCCAGTATTACATCGGCGGGGTGGACGCCCACCATGCCTTCAACTGGGTTGTGCGCGGCAACACGTTCGTTAACATACGAAGCCCCGACGACCCAGATGACCCGAATGCCAATGTAGCTGAACATGCAATCCATTTCTGGAGTGGCTCTCGCAACACCTTGGTGGAAAAAAATACCATCATTAACTGCGACCGGGGGATCGGTTTTGGTCTGGGAGATCGAGGGCACGAGGACGGCATCATCCGAAACAACATGATCTATCACAATGCAGCCCACGACATGGGCGACGTGGGGATCGGGCTGGAGAGCGTAACGGATGCCCAGGTATACAACAACACCATCTACCAGGATCATCCCTACCCAAATGCCATCGAATATCGTTTCTCAACAACAACCGGGCTTTTGATCGCCAACAATTTGACCAATAAAGCGATTGCTCAGCGCAACGAAGCGTCTGCCGAAGTTTCCAATAATATCACCAATGCCTTATCGGCCTGGTTTGTCAATCCGGCGGCAGGGGATCTCCACTTGGCCACGCTGGTTCCAACCGTGGTAAACCAGGGTCGGGCTATTGCAGGCCTGAATGATGACATAGACGGGGACACCCGACCGCAGGGTGGCGGATATGATATTGGTGCCGATGAATATGAGTCGTGCCCGGACTGTTCAGGCGTTGAGGTGACCCTTGACAGGGCCGTGTTTGCAAAGGACACAACATGTGAATGCGAGGCCGAAATCTCTATGATCATCGGAACCGATGTCGTGGTTCAGGCCGGCGCCACCGTCACCTTTACAGCGCCCATCGTGCGCATTACTCCTGGATTTCGTGCGGAAAATGGTGCTATAGTGAATATCAAACAAGAGTAGTGTCCCATACGCCTAAGTTTTTAAGGAGGGAGACACCATGATGAAGCGCAACGTATTCATATGCCTTGGCTTTTCTGTTATCTTTTTGCTTTTCCTACCCGGTTACTCTCAAGCGGTCATTATCGACCATACCTGCACAGATATCACAAAAATCCCGGCTTACTGGATTAACCAAGTCAAGAGTGCACTGAGGGTCCACTATGCCCACACTTCTCACGGCGGACAAATAACGACAGGGCTTGAACGCCTGTCCGACGGAAATCCAACCTACACTTATGCGTCTGGATATTGCACTGTCCCTGGCTCCAATACCAGTTTGAGCCTTATGGACGGACAGTATTATGATAGTCATTGTGAGACCTATATTGGGCCCGAACTTTATTGGCAAGGCGATAATGCCATGGATATCACAAGGTCGGTCCTTACGAGCTTTGACGTGAATATATCCCTGTGGTCCTGGTGCTGCCAATTAGATAGCTACTCGCAATCGCAAGCTCAGGTTTATCTAGATAACATGGCGCAGCTGGAAAACGAATTCCCTGATATAAATTTCGTTTACATGACAGGCAATGCCCAGAGTGACGGGAATCAAAACAGGTATGCAAGAAACGAGCAGATCAGAGCATACTGTCGTCAAAACAACAAGTGGCTATTTGATTTTGGCGATCTGGATTGTTGGTATAATAACGAACAACATACTGTAAACGGCATCCCCTCAGAGCATCCCCAATATTCAGGTAATGAGGCAGGCCACACAACCTTTGAAAGCTGCGAAAACAAGGCGCGCGCCTTTTGGTGGTTGCTGGCAAGGATAGCAGGATGGAGCCCCTCTGCGACAGTCTTCTACGTCCATCCAAACGAAACCTGCGGGAATAACCATCCCTGCTACACGACCATTGAGGAAGCCATGACTGCAGCTACCGATGGCATCGAGATCAGAGTTTCCGGGAGGACCTTCAAAGAGGCCCCGACAACGGGCGCGGTCGGAACGGTGTCGCTCACCGGGGGGTGGAACGATGCATTCACAGAAAAGACGGGGACAACCCAAATATACGCGCCGGTCATAACAGGAGGCGCAATTCTGAGAATACTGCCCAACATCCGGGTGACTGCCCCTTAGTGGCTGATTACCGCTTTTTCTGTCATGAAAAGCAAAAAAATATGGCCATCCGTCAACTGCACCCTTGCCCTTCCGTCATTCCGGCACGATTCTGGCCGGAATCCAGGAATCCGCCGGACTGGATTCCGGCTAAGGGCATGCCGGAATGACGGCACTGAGCGTTGAGAGCTTAGTTGCGGTCGTCCGCATAGGGATAAGAAGGATGCTCGGCGAGGAAGATCAGTTAGAACCCGAAAGCGTAAACGTCCGGAGGTCCGGCCAACCATGTTTCCAGTATCCAGCATCCAGTATCCAGAGCAGTGTTTCATAGAAGAACTGGAGGTGAAAGATGGGGCGATATTTGAGAGCAGTTATTTGGTTATCCCTTGTCCTTACCATCTTTATGCCTTCCATCGTGGCGGGCGAGCGGCTCCAACCTGAAAATCTCACATACCAGGGGGCCTTTCGACTGCCGGACTCATTCAACTGGGGGGCGCGCGGCCTCTCCTTTTACCCCGGAGGCAACGCGGGGGCTGGAACCCTCCTTGTCACCGGCTTTGAACTTCTTTTCGACCCGAGTCACCCTGGAGAAAGCTGCTGGGACACCTCTTGGAATTGTAACGCCTATTACGGAGAAGTCGCCATCCCTGCCCCGGCCGTCGAGGCAAACTGGGAAAATCTGCCCCAGGCCGCTCTCCTGAGCGGCATGATCAATTTCGATGGCGGTCTGGCGTCGACAGTACACCGGGAGTATCTGTTTGTCAGCGATATCGAATATGTTCCGCGTCGAGGCACCCAAACAGCAGACAAGGTTTACGGGTCCATCGAACTTTGGTATGCGGAGGGGGTTGCCGGGGAGGAGAGCTTCCCCACCGTCTGGATGGCTAATCTGGATGGATCCAACCCTCAGGGAGTGTTCCACGTGGGTCCATGGGCGACCCCTTACCATGGCCGGAAAATGGGTTCCTATCTTTTTCCCGTACCCCAGTGGTATGCAGACCAGTACCTGGGGGGTCGCACTCTCATGACAGGCCGCTCCCGGGGAACCCCTGCAACAGGCTCTGAGCCTGTAACCACTCATGGCGGTTCCCAGGGGCCCACCCTGTTCGCCTTTCACCCCTTCAACAGCGACTCCCCGACCGGGAATCTCGATGCCGTTCCTGTGCTCTATTACAGAGTCAAGTTCCCTGGATGTGCCGGCCCCAATGTCGGAGACCCAACCGAATGCGACTATCCGAACTTCACCATGTGCGATTCATGGACTGGCGGCGCCTTTGTGGAAAACGGTAGCCGACGCGCCATCCTGTTGCTGGGCTACAAGGGGTTAGGGACCAACTGCTATGACGAACCCCCTGTGGATTGTAATGACCCGTGCAGCGATGCCCATGGGTATCACTGCCATCCTTATGAACGGCAGGTCATATTTTACGACGTCGATGAGTTGGGCCAAAACGTATCGAGTTCGGAACCCTGGAATGTCCTGCCGTACGCCATCTGGCGGCCCGAACAGTTTTATCTTCAGAGCAACCCCTGCTGGAATGTCGGGGGAATGACCTTCGATCCAGCCACCAGCCGCCTGTTTATGGTTGAGCGGGGCCTTGGGGAGGGCGAAATCAATGCCGCGGTGGTCCATGTCTGGACCGTGGGCTCTTCATGCCCGAACTGCTCCGGTGATGAAGTGACCCTGAACGTACCGTTCCCTGCGGGAAAGACCTGTGAGTGCACCGCTAAAAAATCCATCACTCTCAGCTCCGGAGTGGTTATCCCCCGCGACGCCACGGTCACTTTCATTGCCCCTCTTGTGACCATCAAGCCCGGCGTCACCATTGAAAACGGCGCAGTGGTTCATATCCACCAATAAGACCCAAGAATTGTCTCACACAGAGGCACAGGGCCACAGAGAAACAGCCAGACCCAAACATTGGAAAAGCTGAGGATGCGGCGTTGAGACATTTTTCCAAACCATGCCTGCAAAAACAAAAGGCTCTTTCGTGTCTCCGTGTAAAATACTTCCGTTTTGTGCTGTGCCCTATTATTGATGATAACCAGCGAGGCGTACGATGAAAAGCGTGCAATCAGGCCTGGTCTTCGGCATCCTGTTATTTTTTTGGCCCATATCCGGTTACGCGGCCACCTACTATGTGTCGTCTACAGGGAATGATACATCTCCCGGATCGTCATCCGCTCCCTGGAGAACGCTGCAACATGCAGCGGAGAACGTCAGTGCAGGGGACACAGTCATGATCAGAAGAGGCACCTATGCCGGGTTCAGGGCACAGTCAAGCGGTTCGTCCGCTCTCCCCATCACCTTCAAATCCGAAAACGGCTCCGTGGTTGTCAACGACACAGTACCCAATGCCTGGCACGGCAGCATCATTGAAATCGAGGGCTACGATTGGTGGATTATTGATGGGCTCGAGATCAAGGATGCACCCACCAATGCCGGCATCGACATTCGTGAGGCGGAACACGTCACTGTGCGGAACTGTTACTGCCACCACAACCGGAAGTGGGGCATCTTCACCGGTTTCGCCGAGTACTTCACCGCGGAATACAATGAGTCCAGTTATTCCACAGAAGAGCACGGCATCTATCACAGCAACAGCGGTGACAATGCCGTCATTCGTCACAACACCTGTCATCACAACAACGCCTGCGGCATCCAGATCAATGCGGACCCTTGGATGGAGGAAGGGGACTGCATCAGCAGCAACTGCACGGTGACCCACAATATCCTGTATGAAAACGGCGCCATCGGAGGTGCGGCCATCAACCTGGCGTCGGTTCGTGATAGCCTGATCGCCAACAACCTGATTTACAGCAACCACGCCGGCGGCATAGCCGCATGGGACGATGATGCGGGCACTGAGTGGGGCAGTAAAAACAACAAGTATTACAACAATACGGTCCACATGCCCACAGACGGCCGCTGGGCCATCAACCTGAAGAACGGCAGCACGGGATCTTCGGTCAAAAACAACATCCTGATCCACGAAAATCCCGCGCGGGGCGGCCTTGAAATCGACACGTCCAGCATGACCGGTTTTTTAAGCGATTACAATGTCCTCGCGCGGATCAGCGTGGACGAAACCACCATCGCTCTTTCAGCATGGCAGTCTGACTATTCCCAGGACGCCCACTCCTTCAGCCAAACCGCAGCGCAGACATTCGTTTCTCCAGGGAGCGACTATCACCTGCTGACCACATCCCTGTGCGTCGATGGGGGAACCTTCCTTCCCGAAATCACGGATGACCTGGACGGGAATGCAAGGCCGCTGGGCGCAGGCTACGACATCGGGGCCTATGAGAGGACCGTGGCCTGTCCCCCCTGTTCCGGTCCCCGCGTGGAAAACGTCAGGTTTGAAAACGGATGCAACTGCACCTGCACCAACGGGGGTTCACTCACCATCGGGGCGAACGTGGTGATTGAAACTGGTGCCACCGTGACCTTCCAGGCCCCTGTTGTCACGGTCGAGCCGGGATTCCATGCACCATCGGGATCTACAGTGTATATCAAACAGCCGCCCTCCTGAAACAAGCCGAAAGTATAGACTTTCAAACCACGGTAGCAGTTCCCGAAGCTATCCCGTTGCAATGGGCTTCGCATTCCACAGGGTAGACCGGGTACGGGTAAACAAAACCCCGAGGCGCAAAGAGATTTTGCAGCAGTTCGCTAGCCAGAACCCTGTGCAAGATCTCTTCACCATTGATGTTCCAGGTGTGGTATGATGATTCGTAGTGTGCCCATGAGGGCATTCCCGGGGCGCCAAACGCCGAACCGCCGTTACTACAAACGATTTGCATCCGGCAAAGGCAGAACCCCGTAAACGGTTGAGGGATCTTCTCCCCCAAACGATTTATGACGGATACTAACCAGGCCCATCATCAGCAGGCCTGATAAAATCAGATTGGGTGCAATATCAAAACAATCAAGGAGGAAAGAAACGATGAAACGGTACCTGTGGATCGTATGCTCAGTCGTGTTTGCTGCATTGATTGCCATTCCCTGCTGCGTGTCGGCGGCCAGCATCAACCCAACAAAGGCAGCCATCGGAGAAGGCTGTGAAGCCATTGGTGATTATTCCACGGCCATGGGCTGGCACACCAAGGCCAATGATACCGCTTGTACCGCCATGGGCTATTACACCAGAGCCATCGGTCAGTATTCAACCACAATGGGCTATGACACCGAAGCCAGCGGACCGGCTTCTACCGCTATGGGGTGGGGCGCCAAGGCCACAGAGCACTATTCCACCGCAATGGGTACAGGCACCGAAGCCAGCGGTCGCGGTTCCACCGCAATGGGTGGAGGCACCATTGCCGGCGGTGACTGGTCTTTTTCAGGAGGCAGCTACATGCAACTGACAGATACTGCTCACCACACCTTTGTCTGGGGCTATGCGGAAGTCGACAACAGACAGGAAATCTCCATTGCCGATGCCTTTTTGATTTTCCCAGGAGGAACGGCAGGAAAAGTCGGCATCGGAACGCCGACGCCCGTGGAAAAGCTCCACATCCGCGAAAGGACGACAAGCCTCGGGGCGGCAATCCTTCTGGACAGTACGGGAGGCACCGGCGGACGGCAGTATTACGTGGGAAGCACCCTGTCCGCGAATATCGGCGGCCCGGGGATCTTTCAGATCTATGACGATACTGCCAATCAGGCCAGACTGAATATCACTGCCACAGGGAACGTGGGGATAGGGACGACTGCCCCTGGCTATCTGCTGGAGGTGAACGGCGATGCGGCCAAGCCAGGAGGCGGCACCTGGACGAACAGCTCGGATGAGCGGCTAAAAGATATCACTGGTGAATACCAGCAGGGTCTGGATGCGGTTGCAAGGCTTAGACCAGTGGTGTTTCACTACAAAGAGGGTAATCCAAGAAGACTCCCCACTCAAGAAGAATACGTCGGCTTCATCGCCCAGGAGGTGCAGGAGGTGTTCCCCGAGGCGGTCAGCGAAGGCCCGGACGGGTATCTCGATTTCAATATGCACCCGGTCAATGTGGCATTGGTCAACGCGGTCAAGGAACTGAAGGCCGAAAACGATGCGCTGAGGCAGGAGATTGCACAAATCAAAGCAGTCTTAGGGTTGTAATTAACACCGTAACGCGATCTTTAGCGAATCGAGAGGACATCTTTGGTCTCTTGGATTTCCACAAGCCGTAGTGACAGGGCACAAAAAGACAGCTGTGCACTCATCGGCGAGGGCCAAACGCAATGGCCCTGCGCCTTCGCCTATCCACACCCGGTTATTGACGATGGAATACACTTCGCATATTATATACTCCAGGGGGTCATAGCAGATCACACGACCTGGACCGCTGCAGGCATTGCTCCACGGCCTTGGGAAGCCCCCCATCCAGCCTGATCCAAATACAAACGGGGTCTTTTTCCACAACCCCGGACAAGGAGGTCGTTAAGGAGAAAGCGAGATTCATGCTCATGATTTCAGCGTTGATAGTGTTCGTTATCGGTGGGAATTGCCCTTTCCGATGAGTCGCGCGCTGGTATCAAAAAATAGCGGCGTCAAGGGTAATCCGGAATCCCACTTCGTAGGAAACGCAACCCAGAAATGGTCGGAAAACGGATTAAGATCAGATAACCTTATTACAACTCAGAGAGAAAAGAGATGACAAGAAATCTGACGATGGGCTTAGCGGCAATGTTTTTAGTGGTCCTTTGTGCTTCTGGCCAGGTCTTTTCCAGCAGAATTACCGAAACCGGTGCCGAACTTGGCGGGAATTGCACGGCAAGTGGCAATTATTCTACGGCCATGGGTCTTAATAGCGTGGCAGAAGGAAATTTCTCGACGGCCATGGGGTATTTTGTTGCTGCCAGAGGACCGGTTTCGACCGCTATCGGATCTTTCTCAGTTGCGCTCAGCGATCAAAGCATCGTCATGGGCAAAGGGCTGGATATTGGCAATCCTTTGATCAATCCCTACCCCAATTCGTTGCTAATCGCATTCAGAATGAGTGCAATCGATACGACTAACGAGCTGTTCGTGGCCGATGAGGTTGTGGGTGTGGGGACCACGAACCCTCTTACCAGGCTCCACGTAAAGAGAAACGTCTCCGGCGGGGCCTCCCTCGGCAACCACGTGGCTGCCATTGAGAACACTTCATCGGAAACGAGCCCTGACGTGCTGGCTTTGAAAGTGAACATAGCAGACCCCGACGGCGGCACCAATTTCATTACCTTTAGGGACAGCACACACAATCTGGGTTCCATCGAGGGAAACGGAAGCGGGGGTATTTCCTTGAATACCTCTGGCGGCGACTTTGCCGAATACTTGCCCAAGGTCGATTCGAACGAGACATTGACACCCGGCGATGTCGTGGGCCTGTTCCCTGAAGGGCTCAGCAAGAAGACCCATCGTGCCCAGCGGATCATGGTGGTGACCACGGCCCCGGCCGTTCTGGGAAACCAGCCCAAGGAGAAGGATGAGACAAGGTATGCACCGGTGGCATTCCTGGGCCAGGTGCCGGCACGGGTCGAGGGGGCGGTTCGTTCGGGAGACTATATCGTGCCTTCGGGCTGTGGAGACGGCATCGGGAGGGCCGTGCCCTCGGTTGGACTTGAGCCCGGGCAGTATGACCATGTGGTCGGTAGGGCGCTTCAGACCCATCCAGATAAGGGGATAAAGACCGTGACTACGCTGGTGGGATTGCCCCAGAACGGATTGTGTAATACGGCCATGCAGGCCAAGGATGCCCGCATAGCCCAGCTGGAAGAGCGGCTGGCCGCACTGGAGGCGAGGTCTGATAATTCGACCGGCCTGGGTCTCCTACCCGGGGCCGGGATCATCATGGGATCTCTGGGCTTTTTCTGGGTAGACCGGAGACGGAGACGCTCGTAATCCAAAACCAGGGAGTTCCTCGCTGCCAAGTTCTGAATGTCGAAGCAGAGCATAGGTCCTGGAATGTCAAGCCGACAGGATGATCGAAACCGTTACACCAAATGAGGAGGAGCAGAAATGAAGACGAGAATCATATCCCTTTCTGGAGCACTGGTATTTTGTGAGTTGATGGCATTTGGTCTTTCCTTAGTGCCTGCACCGATATTTGCTCAACCGAACGTGGGGATCCCGGAAAGGCCTGTTGGGGTGGAAACAGCGCATGAAGCTTTGGGACCCGACAAGACCGAAGCCTTCGATCAAAGAACAGCCCCGCAAGGGACCGAAATCGGGACCAACACCCTTTATGGCGAGAATGCCGGCAAGAGTATTACCACCGGGGAGTCCAATACCCTCATCGGAAGCCAGGCCGGCTACCGTAACAAGGTAGGCTGGGCCAACACCTTTATAGGGAGAAATGCCGGATACCAGACCACATCGGGGGGAAATACGTTTGTCGGATACTATGCCGGGTATCTTAATACAGTGGCCGAAGGGAACACTTTTGTTGGTGAACACACTGGAGAAAACAACAAAGAAGCAGGCAACTCCTTCTTTGGAAGCCATGCAGGGTATTCGAACACCACCGGACCATTTAACTCGTTTTTCGGAAATGGGGCGGGATATATGAACACCGAGGGATACGACAACTCCTTCTTCGGATATGGAGCCGGGAGACAGAACAAAAAAGGATTTAGTAATTCATGCTTTGGATACAATGCCGGGTCCAACATCACCGATGGGTGGGGTAACTGCTATTTCGGAGAAGCTGCGGGGGGTAGTAACGAGGGATCGCGAAATGCTTTTTTCGGGTATCGGGCAGGAAGTGGTAACCAGTTTGGTTCGGGGAATATCTTTCTAGGCTACACCGCGGGATCTAATGAGGGAGGCTCCAATAGACTTTACATTGATAACTCCGATACCCCCGGCCCCCTGATCTGGGGCGCTTTTGACATCCGTAAGGTGGTCATCAACGGGGACTTCCGGGCTGTCGCAACTTCCAGTTCTTCGGATGGACGATGGAAGAAGAACATCGAACCGCTGGCATCATCTCTGGACAAGATATCTAGCCTTCAAGGGGTGAGCTATGAATGGAAGAGAGAAGAGTATCCCAACTTCGGGCTCACTGAGGGCAAGCAGATCGGTCTCGTTGCCCAGGATGTGGAGCAGGTGCTCCCGGAATTGGTGTCTGAAGACGAAGACGGCTACAAATCCGTATCTTACACCAAGCTGACCGCTGTGCTGGTTGAAGCGGTCAAGGAGTTGAAGGCCGAAAATCAGAGACAAAAGGACCTTTTGGAGAAACAGAAGGCCGAGATTGAAGGATTGCGTTCAATGATAAAGGAATCGAAAAGCTTATAACTGAAGAACCCCGCAGTCTCGCTTGACCAGCGGGACGGGGAATCTTCCAGATTTAAGGAGGATCCTTTACATTTTAAATTCGCTCGCTAATCCCGCTGCGGGACGGCAAGCAACGGGGAAGGCACTCGCTGTGATTTTTCAAATCTTTGCGGCTTCTCACTACTGCTTTGTCTCATACCTGAAGTCATCTGTGTTTATATGACCCCAACCCGCGCTGCATTGGTCACTGATCAAAATCTAGGCAGATTTGCCTTTGTGGGGCGTTACCTCCCAGACATGGCGTTGCATGCTTTCGCTATTATTTCCGTTCGCCTTCAGAACCTCGCGGCCGTCCACCACCAGGGCCACATACACCGAATCCGGATGCCTTCCACCGCCGATGAGAAACGCGATGCGATCTCCAACAATCTCAAACGGTATCGAGGTGAGCGTGCCGGTGGGGTTATCCCTCTGAATTTGTCCCGGTTTCTGGCTGGCAACCTCCTGGTACTTTTCGTAGGTGCCGATCCAGAAATCGCCATGGTGGGTTGTAAACCCTCTTCTGTCGTATTCGGCATTTTTTTGGTACAGCTTATTCTCGTATCGTTCCAGTTTTACCCATGTTATCGTTTTGAAAACAGATAAACGGCAAGTATCCATTCGTCCTCGGCGCAAATGCAGCGTCCGAAGAGCCACTTACTGACTGGCGTTGGCATCCCCAACCAAAATCATTTTTCTTGACTCAACCCTCGGTTTGTTGTTTCATAGGGAACACAATACCTCCAACCCATAACCTCTTCCCCGGAGGTCAGTTCATGGAGCCACCACTCAAGATCAGCTAATGAAAAAAGGAAGCCTTGCTGGAAATCCGCCCTCATAAAAACTTGGTATGGCGACAAAAGCCCCTGTCTAATCTGGCTGGTCAGCGACCGCAGGCGTGACTCGCGAGGAGGGGCTTGGTTATGAAAAGGGGTCTTTTCGGTTGTAAGGCATATTGGCCGTTTGTGGTTTTTTCCCTCTTGATGTGGCATTCCCCATGCCCGGCTGCAACAACCTACTATGTTCATACCAACGGCGGCACAGCAACCCAATGTACAGGGCTGTCCAACGCACCCTATCCGGGTTCGGGAATAGCCCAGGCATGCGCCTGGTCCCATCCCTTCTGGGCACTGAATGACTCGGGCAACTGGAAGATACAGGGCGGGGATACCATCATCATCTATCCTGGCAGTTACCGCATGGGATTCGGTGCACCCAACACCGGCTGGTGTGATTCCAGCTATTCCTGGGACTGTCACCTCCCTCCCCTCCCCTCCGGACCCGACGCCGCTCACCCAACCCGTATCCTGGGCTCAGGCTGGAATCAGGGGTGCAGCAACCCTCCTGAGTTGTGGGGCGCCGAGAGACCCTGGCAGATCCTCAGTCTCGACGGAACATCCAACGCGGTCATCAGTTGCCTGGAGATTACAGACCATTCAGGGTGTATTGAGAGCTACTCGGGTGATCCGTCCCTGAACTGCAAAAGGGACACCCCGCCTTTCGGGGACTGGGCTGCCGGGGGGATTTATGTAGCGAATTCGTCTAACGTGACGCTCACCCACCTCAATATCCATGGACTGGCCAATTTCGGTGTTCATGCCGGGCTGTTGTCGGATTGGACTGTGCAGGATGTGCGGATCGCCGGAAACGGCTGGGTCGGCTGGGATGGTGATACAGACACTACAGCAGGAAGCAGCGCCTGCACAGGGAACATGGTTTTTCGGAATTTTACCGTGGAATGGAACGGCTGCGGGGAAACCTATCCAGGGGAAACCCCCACCGGCTGCTGGGCACAAACCGCCGGAGGATGGGGAGATGGCGTGGGACTGAACACCACAGGGGGAGACTGGCTTATCGAGGACAGCATCTTCCGCTACAACACCTCTGACGGCCTGGACATGCTGTATGTCCGCCTCGACCCTTCCAGCATTCAGATCAAAAGAACACAGTCGTATGGGAATGCCGGGGACCAGATCAAGGTCAACGGACCCACCCGGATTGAAAACAGCCTCATGGTAAGCAACTGCGCCTTCTTCGATGGAAAATCCTTCACCTATAACGTTGACAACTGCCGGGCCGGAGGCAGTGCCCTTGCCCTCAATCTGAGAAAAGGAAACCAGGTTTCGGTGATCAATTCGACCATCGCCGGACAAGGGGATTGCCTCTGCCTCGCCGAATGCGACAGCGGGCATTGTGACAACTCCGAAACCTTGATTCTGCAAAACAACGTCTTTATGGGCTATCCGGATTTCGGCGACCCTTCGGAGCAGTCCTGCTACATCTGGTTCGAGCCGTCGGTTTTCGGAACAGTCAGCGCGGATTACAACGTGGTCTACAGCACCAAGATAGGCAATGTGGCTCTTGCCGCCCACGAACTGACACAGAATCCGCTGGTCTTGGATTCAAACCTGGAGACATTCAATGGTCATCTGCAAGCCGGGAGCCCGGCCATCGACAGCGGCCTCCCAGTGGGGAGCTTGAGCGGGCTGGTGCCCAACCATGATTTGGAGAACAATCCCCGGCCCGGAGGTGCGGGCGTGGACCGGGGTTGCTATGAGCGGACCATAGGCTGCCCTCCCTGTTCCGGTCCCAGGATCGAGGATGTGGAGTTTCCCGAGGGATGTAACTGTACCTGCAACAACAAGGCTTCGCTCACCATCGGCGCAAACGTGGTGATCGAAACAGGGGCGACTGTGACCTTCCAGGCCCCCGTGGTCATGGTCGAGCCCGGATTCAATGCGCCATCAGGATCTAACGTCAATATCAAACAGCCGCCCCTCTGACGAAGAAAGCACCGCTTCATCGCTCAGGAGGTGCAGCGGGTATTCCCCGAGGCGGTCAGCGAAGGGCCGGACGGCTACCTCGACTTCAACATGCACCCGGTCAATGTGGCATTGGTCAACGCGGTCAAGGAACTCAAGGCGGAAAACGAGACCTTGAGAGCCGAGAATATGGCCATGAGAGAGGACATTGCCCGAATCAAGGCGGCATTGGGTCTTTAGCAACTGGGTTTTCTGTCATGAAAAACTAGAAAATATGGCCATACTTCAACAGCATGCCTGCATTCCGTCATTCCGGCACGATTCTGGCCGGAATCCAGAAATACGCCGGACTGGATTCCGGCTAAGGGCATGCCGGAATGACGGGTCAGCTCGCTGAGAGCTTGGTTGCAGTTATCCGCGTTAGTAAAAACGGGGGCCGTGGCGCGGGCCCCACTTTCAAAGGTATCAAGATCAGCGCGGTATTAGTGGGCACAGGGTCTTCACGGCCAAGGGCGGTGCCGGCTTGTGGAGGATGTGTTGTTTGCTGCCGTATCAAAAGAATGGGAGGCCTTATGCCCGATAAGAGAGAGGGAGGCAAAATATCGTCTGTGCTGTTTTTCATTTCTGTCCTCTGCGTCCTGTCAGGGGCACCCACGGCTTTCCCAGCGGTACAGGTGCCAGTCCTCAAATGGGAGCACGGCGGGTGCTATGCCTCATGGTGCGAGACAGGCTGGTATTCCTCTCCCGCTGTAGCGGACCTGGAGGCGACGGCAGCCTCGAAATTATCTTCCCCTCCTACGACGGAAGGATGCACGCCTTCTGGCTGGATAAGACGGAGCACGGCAACTGGCCATATTCGATCTACAAGGGCAGCGAAGGGTTCTATCGCTTTGCATCGGAGCCGGCAATAGCCGACCTGGATAATGACGGACATGCAGAGGTCATTTTTGGGTCGTGGGTCGAAAAAGGAACCCATAAGACGGGAAAGCTCCACATCCTGAATTATCACGGCGCTCCCCTTTTCGAGATCGATCTCCCGGCCGCCTATGGAGGCCCTGACTGGAACGGGGCCCTTGCGGCCCCCACCCTTGCCAATATCGACGCCGATCCGGACCTGGAGCTGGTTCTGAACACTGCCCACTCAGGGGTGGTGGCCTACGACCTCCCCGGCACCGCTGATGCCCGCATCCTGTGGGGAACCGGCCGTGGCAGTTATCTCCGCAACGGATCGCCGGATCCGGGGTCAGGTGCCGTGACATGCCCCCAGTGTATTGGCCAGGCCCCGATCATCACCAACATCATCTTTCCAGGCAGCACGGATTGCGAATGCAGGGCCGCCACATCCATCACCATCGGTCCAGGGGTGACTGTAAAGGCTGGTGCCAGTATGACCTTCATATCGCCCACGGTGACGGTCCTGCCAGGGTTTCATGCGGAAGAAGGCGCTGTGGTTCTTATCCAGCAACAGTAACATTGGATCTGGACGGTAATGATTGCCCGGCGATGTAAAGATCCCTTGTTCCAAAAGATCTCTCAGCAGTTCCAGCAATTGCAAGGCAAAATCAATAGTCCCGACCTTCAGCCAGTTCTCTGGAGTCGTAGATATCCCAAGATTCCAACATCAGGAGTTTTGGCCTATATCAGCCCTTCAATACCTCCATAGGAACAGGAACCTCTTGAGAGCAAGCCCATCAAATATCAATTGACTGTCTGCCGTTTTCCGCTATAATCTGTATTCCATAAACGCGGCGTTCAGTCCACTGATGGCAGCCATTCCTGTCGTGTGCTACAGACCCCTCTCTGGTGAAGCCATGGGAACTCCTGGATTTCAATGGTTTCTGCGAGCGATCCTCCCCGCTTTCCTCTTTGTTATATTCTCCTCCAACATTTTCCACGGGGCGTCCTTTGATCAGCACGCCTGTCACCAAGGTGCCGAAGGAAATGATGAACGATTCACCTTCGGGAGTAAAATTAAATAGTTAATCCTGCACAAAGGGCTCGGCGGTAACGACACGCCATATGGTTCAGGTCCACCTTAAAAGGAGATCCGGCATGAAAAAGTGGGTTTTGGCATGGATGTTTTTTGCGATTTCGCTTTGCTCCCTCCCCGCCCTGGCCGATTCGCCGATTTATACGGGTTGGATGTGGGACAGTGCCCCGGCAGCCGCCTATAACTCCAAGAACGGGGAGTTTCTGGTGGTGTGGAACATGTACAACTATCTATACCCCACCAGTGACGAGAGATTCTATGGTCCCCTGATGGGCCAGCTGATAAAGGAAAGCGGGGCCATGATCGGACCGCCCTTTGAGATCATCCATTCCGGGGGCGTTTTGCCGGATGTGGTCTACAATTCGGCCAGGAACGAATACCTGGTGGTGGCGGAGCGGTGGAACAACACCGTGGGTCAGCGGGTAAGCGCCCTGGGGCTGGTGATTGGGGGGCCCACCATCTTGCTCACCAATGCGCGGTTCCCCAAGGCGGCTTACAACAGCCTGGCACAGAATTATCTGGTTATCGGGGCCTGGCCCACGGGTTCGGGCGATTGTGACATTCAGATATACAGCCGGCAGGTGAACGGCAACGGACAGCCTTTGGGTTCTGCATCCGTGGTGGCGCTGGTGAGCAGTGAGCCCTGCGAATACAGCCGCAGGTACGCCATTGCCTATGCCCCTGTTGTTTCCGCCAATACCCCTCAAGGCCGCTATCTTTTGGCGCGCATCGTCATGGACGGCCTTTCCCTCAGCATGCTCAACAGCCAGGGCCAGGCCATGAATACGGTGTGCAATTACGGGCCGGTGAACTGTGAAGCCACCATTCCCTTTCAGAATACGCTTGTGGGCAGGGCGCTCAATATCGATATGGCCTATGGGTTAATCAATGAAAGCCCTGTTTTTTTCCTTGTGTGGGGGGATACCGATAATGAGGCATCTGGTCAACATTGGTCCGGGATCTGGGGGGGCATCGTAAATGCGGAAAAGGAGATGTACTATAAAGAGGAGCAGGTCCAGAACGATGTATTTCCCATATCCTATCAATACAGTCATTATTCCACGGATGAATATGCCAATGAGTGGCATCCTGCGGTGGATTATAACGCTGCGGCCGACCGGTTTGTCGTGGTCTGGAGGGAGACCCCCGGGACCGACCCCAGAGACCCGACAACCGTGAATCATATCCGGGCCAACACCTCGGACGGATACCGCCTGCCACCCCTTCAGAATCTGATCATTTCATCCACCGGCGGCACTGAGAACCCCAAGATGCCCTGTGTTGCGGCAAGCACTGCAACCAACGCCTGTCTGACCGCGTGGGAGGATCATCGGAACCTCTTCGGTATTGGCGACATCTATGGATCTTTTCTAAACGCCTCCACCCGGACCCCATCCGGAATCCAGCCCCCTGAACCTGACAGCGGAAAGAAATACTGGAAAGCGGTTTCAGGGGGGAGTGACCATACGCTTGGGCTTTACTACGCCGGCGCCCCTTCAGGTGCTGACCTGATGGCGTGGGGAGATAACTTCTATGGTCAGCTGGGCCTGGGGGTAGGGGACACAACCGACCGACACACTCCCACCCAGGTGGGCTCCTATTCGGACTGGGTCAGCATTGCCGCTGGCAGATGGTATAGCCTGGGCATTCGCTCGGACGGCACCCTCTGGGCGTGGGGGCATAACTTTTTTGGCCAGCTGGGCCTGGGCGTTGGAGATACAACCGACCGGCACATCCCCACCCAGGTGGGCTCCTATTCGGACTGGATCAGCATTGCCGCTGGCTTCTATCACAGCCTCAGCATCCGCTCGGACGGCACCCTCTGGGCGTGGGGGTATAACCACTATGGCCAGCTGGGGCTGGGCGTTGGAGATACAACCGACCGGCACATCCCCACCCGGGTGGGGCCTTATTCGGACTGGGTCAGCACCACCGCTGGCAGCCTTCACAGCCTCGGCATCCACTCGGACGGCAGCCTCTGGGCGTGGGGGGGGAACTTCGATGGGCGACTGGGGCTGGAAGATACCATTAATCGTCACATTCCCACACCCGTTGCCCCTTTTCCGCCCTGCCCCGAGTGCGCCACGAATCCTGTGGTGCTCACCAATGTGACATTTCCGGCCGGCAGGGCCTGTGAATGCAGGGCGGCTACATCCATTACCGTGGGGAACGGCACGATAGTAAAGAACGAGGCCACCGTTCACTTCATATCGCCACAGGTGAAGGTCCAAAGCGGGGCAAAATTTGAATCAGGCGCCGTGGTTCGCATCAAGCAGTAACGGTCATGATTCCACGGGCCGCCTCTGGGAGAGCGGCCTTCAACCTCGATATATCCGGGCGTCGCGGCTGAAAGACGCTCTCACGACAAAGCGGTACATGACCCTCTTGTCAAGGAGAGGGTTGACGGCGCTGCGGCGTATATAAACGCCGATGACTTTGTGAGGACCGATTCTGAACAGGCTTATTCCAAGGCATGAGAAACCCGGATTCCCTGCAATAGGAACGTCCAGAAAAAAGGAGAAAGAGAATGATGAAACGCCACATGTCAGTTGTATGTTCAGTTGTATTTGCTCTACTGGTCGGCCTTCCCGGTCATATCCTGGCAGCGAGCATCACGCCCACAAAGGCAGCCATCGGAGAAGGCTGTCAGGCAACGGGTGATTATTCCACCGCCATGGGCGTTAGTACCATAGCCAGCGGCCATGGTTCTACCGCCATGGGCAATTCAACCACGGCCGGCGGCGATCATTCCACTGCCATGGGCTGTGCTACCGAAGCCAACGGGGTTTATTCCACCGCCATAGGCTATTACACAATAGCCGGCGGCTCGAATTCTTTCGCGGGTGGCACGTACATGCAGCTAACCGGCGCTGCGAACAACACCTTTGTCTGGGGGTATTCTGACAGCCCACAGTCCATATCCGCCGCCAACGCCTTTCTGATCTTCCCAGCGGGGACAGCAGGCAGGGTTGGGATCGGCACGCCTGCTCCGGAGCACACACTGGACATTCGCGGGGAAGCAGATGCCATGGTATTGGGAAGGCTGAATCAGGTCGGAACGGATCGCTGGTTCGGGTGGCGATTCGACCGAGATGCGGCCGAGAAATGGTTCATCGGCATGGGCCCAAACGACCAAAACCTTCTATTCAGAAGGACGGCATCAAGCAATGACATGGTCATCACTGAAGCCGGGAATGTCGGCATCGGCACGCCAGCACCCAACTATCTGCTGGAGGTGAATGGCGATGCGGCGAAGCCCGGGGGAGGCACCTGGACCAACAGTTCGGATGAGCGGCTGAAAGATGTCACCGGTGAATACCAGCACGGTCTGGATGCGGTTACAAGGCTTCGACCTGTGCTGTTTCACTACAAAGAGGGGAATCCAAGAGGACTCCCCACCCAAGAAGAATACGTCGGCTTCATCGCTCAGGAAGTTGCGGAAGTCTTTCCCGAGGCCGTCAGCGAGGGACCGGACGGGTATCTCGATTTCAATATGCACCCAATCAATGTGGCTCTGGTCAACGCGGTCAAGGAACTCAAGGCTGAAAACGAGGTCTTGAAAGCCGAGAATACGGCCATGAGAGAGGACATTGCCCGAATCAAGGCGGCATTGGGGATGTAGGCGGCCCTTTATTACTTTCCTGTGGGAGCGGCTAGCCGTAACAGTTCACCGTGGATCGTGGCCTGGAAGCCACTCTCACAGATTTTCATGACACGGGGAAAACAAAAACACCAGACCGAACCTCCCCGTCCCCGGTTTCGGCGTAAGTCAATGATGCTGCCTTAAGGAGCAATCACCTTCACGTTCGGCTGCACCCTGATGCCTCCCCCTCCTGTGGCGCCCGGCGCATACATCTCGGTTGTACCTGTCTGGGACGAAAAATCGGTGTTCCAGCCCCCGCTGATGGCGACCGTGCCCGTCGTGCTTCTTAATGGTCCTTGCCTAAAGGTCCCCTGGGTGACCTTGACGGTATCCCCATCCTTTGCCGCAGTTACAGCCGCCTGGATGGTGGTATAGCAGGGCCTTTTGCCACCGCAGACCCCGTCCTTGCTCACATGGTGAATGCGACTTCGGATGGATACATTGTCTATGTACCAGTCGTCAATTTGGTACAGGTTGCCGTCAACAACAAAAGCAACATAGGTAGTGCTCGAATTCAGATTTGTGGTTATGGGGACGGTGACGGTCGCAGGACCGATGTTTGAACTGCCAGTAGCAACCGACCACAGTGTGTTGGTCCAGGTGGATTTATTGTTTGAGGTCTGGACCCGTAACGTGGCGCCAGTGCCATAGGCATTCAAGAAATGTCTGAAGGATAAGGTTATCTGATCCATCCCCAGGGTATTGATCCAGGGGGTTATCAGACGGGTGGCGCCCGGATTGACCGCCTGCCAATGGCATTTCATCTCATAGGCTGAACCGCCCGCGTTGGCAGTATTTGACACGTCCCAGCGTTCAGTAATTGCGGTTCCGATGTTCTGGGTCGTCCAGCCGGTCGGCAGGGTGGATGCGTTAAAGTTCTCTGTTACCGGAAGGGGCACGGAACTCACCGCACACCCGTTTGAACCGGTCCTCCAATCGCTGTCGGTATACCCGGTTTTGGCGGCCTTGACCCGGTAATAATAAGTTGTGCCGCTGCTTCTGCCGGTGATCGACGCGCTGGTGGCGGCCCCGGAATAGGCCGTGCGGAGCCCGGTGCTGAAAATTGAATTGGTGGCCTCCTGCAGTACATAGGTGACGCCGCCGGTGCTGGAAGCCCCCCACGACACCGTGTAATTGCCCGTGCTGCTGGATGCCGGCACCGTGATCGACGCCGGCGTGCCGACCTGGGCGGTCCCGACTCGATAACTGCTCACTACCCCCATGGTCTCCCGAAAGGTCCGGGCGTTGTCTCCGTCCGCGGCATCGCCCGCTGCTGTGCCTTGGTAAGTAACCAGCGGTGTGGAAAACAAAGGCGCTGGTTGATAAAAATTACCATACCCATCATTATTGTAGGCCATAATCGTGTGATACTTTACACTGTTCGTTCCCGTGAAGTACCAGCCGGCCGAATAATCATTCAGAGCTGAGTTGGGCCCGGGCTGAGTGGCCTGATACTTGCTGTGATGAGCCCCTAGATTGTGACCCACCTCATGGGTCATGGTATGGCTGATGTCTACCGATTGGATTGAGTTGACCGTGAAGCCATACGCCGGGCTTCCACTCCTGGTTGTCAGCAAATATCCCTGGCCTACCCACCCATAAGCCGATCCCGTATCCACGAGCATGGCCACCAGATCCGCGGCATAGGTATTTCTCCACGCATGAACGTCCGAAAGATTTCCGGATCCTGCCTGCAGGGCATAAAGATCTGTCTGCAGGTTGCCGCTGTAGGTGTAATCGACATGCCCTGCATGAACCAGATGAAAGGTCAAAGCCACATTACTGTTGGTCATGGCCTGATTCATTTTGGCCACCGCATCCGCAGCAAAGGCGCTCATCCCGCCGTGGCTGTCCACCCA
>ENA-OSEO01002983-OSEO01002983.1-sediment-metagenome-genome-assembly--contig:-NODE-2983-length-21522-cov-4.301609_pt1 | contig 21522 bp, 22 predicted proteins | sample MGYA00237883_ERZ534232 | MGnify/ENA metagenome assembly ERZ534232
CTGTCGTGCGAGATGATCCTTTGGGGCTGCCCGGAACGATCTGAGCGGGTTATGCTGCCGTTGCAGAATCCTGAGTCATATTGTTGCGGTGCGCTGCGGCCCAAACCCAATCAGGCTCGATAATTTGAGTAACAGCTAAATTGATACAAAACTGAGGGCTGAATCCGGGTGGGGGTATATTTTCAGGTTTAAAATGCTTTATTTTTGCGGGTTGATTTTATTTCCGGTGAAAAAGCCGCGCTGTTTTAAAATAACTTGTAATTATTCATTTGTCTTGTAATATTAAACAAACCTAACCCTGATAAACCGGACAATGAAAGACATCTATAAAACCAAGGCGAAACTGATAGCCGAACTTGAGGCGCTGCGCAGACAGGCAGAAGGGCAGGAACTCACAACTCGTATCCAAATCCAGCCGCAATTAAGGGAACGCAATGATCTATTGGAAAGCGTCTTTTCGAACCTCCCGATACTGATTGCGTATCTGGATACCGACTTTAATTTCATCCGGGTCAATGAGGCCTATGCCAGATCAGCGGATCGACCCTCAGCCTATTTTCCGGGAAAAAATTATTTCACGCTCTATCCGCAAGAAAAAAACAAACGCATTTTCCGCAGGGCGGTTGTCTCGGGAGAAGCCTATTCGATGAGTGAAAAGCCCTTTGTTTATCCCGGACATCCCGGAAAGATGATTTATTGGGACTGGACGATCCAGCCGCTAAAAGTGCACCAGGGAGTCGTTTCCGGTCTGATTTTAAGCCTGATTAACGTTACGCCTCGGGTGGAAGCCAGAAAACAAATCGAAATATATGCCGGGGAACTGAAAATGAAAAACGAAGTGCTTTCCGATTTTGCCTCCATCGCTTCACACGATCTTCAGGAGCCGCTTCGCAAGATTCTCACTTTCGGCAATCGTTTGGAGTCTAATCTTGCCGCTACCCTCACCCCCGGCGACCGCGATTATCTTGAGCGCATGCAGAGCGCCGCAAGGCGAATGCGAACCATGCTCGACGGGCTGCTGCGATACTCACGCGTCACCGCCATAACTCAACCCAACGCAAGCGTGAATCTGGCCCGAGCGGCAAAAGAAGCGGTATCCAACCTTCAGATCCTCATCGAGGAGACCGACGCCACCATTGCGATCGGACCCCTGCCTGAACTTCGTGCAGATTTTTCCCAGATGCTTCAACTGTTTCAAAACCTGATCGGAAACGCCATCAAATTTCACCGAAAGGGTCTTCCGCCCCTCGTCAAAGTATCCGGAAAAAACATCACGGATAAAAACAGGGTTGGCACGCTTGTTAAACGCTGTGAGATTCGGGTTGAAGACAACGGAATCGGCATTAAACCAGAATATATCGAGCGGATCTTTTTACCCTTTGAACGCCTCCAGGGACGACAGGGACCCGAAGGCGCGGGAATGGGACTTGCTATTTCCCGAAAGATTGTCGAGCAACACGGCGGCAGCATTACGGCTGAAAGCGAACCCGGCAAAGGTTCTGTTTTCATTGTAACCTTGCCGATTCATCTTTAAAAAATGAAGCTGACGGATTTGAAAACGCAAAATTTTCTTTCTAAGAACAGGAGCACCACATGACCGCACAGAAGGTTCGGATCTTGCTGATCGATGATGATGCAGACGACCAGATTATTTTCCGGGACCTTTTAAAAAACCTGCCGGGTTGGGAAGCACGGCTGGATTGGGCTCAGACTTGCCGGGCCGCTTTGGGGCAACTGGAGAAGAAACCCTACGACATCTGCTTCGTCGACTACCGGCTGGGCGAAGAAAACGGAATCGATTTGATTCACAGGCTGATCGCCAAAGGATTCAGGGGCCCGCTGATTATTATAACCGGAAAAGGAACCGGCAAAACAGATATTGCGGCCATGGAGGGCGGAGCTTCAGATTACCTCGAAAAATCGAATTTAAATCCGAACATCCTTGAACGCTGCATTCGTTACAATATAGAACGAAGCCGGATGTTGAACCAATTAAAAGTCGCCCAGCATCGGCTCCGGGAATTGTCCATAAAGCTGATCGATACCCAGGAGAACGAACGAAGGGTCATTGCCCAGGAAGTGCACGACAGCATCGGTTCGAGCCTGACGGCCATCAGGTTTGCCCTGGAGTCCAAGATTGAGAACTTAACTGCCGACAAACAACCCTTCCAGGGGATATCCGTTGAAAAGATTCTTTCCCTGGTTCAGGAGGCCAGCGAGGAAACCCGGCGGATATCGGCAAAGCTGCGCCCGTCGATCCTGGACGACCTGGCACTGATCCAGACCATCGTATGGATGTGCCGCAATTTTCAAACGCATCACCCGAAAATTCATATCCGCCAAAAGATCGGCGTTGAAGAATCGGAAGTGCCGGAATCGCTGAAAACGGTTGTCTACCGCATCCTGCAGGAGGCACTCAACAATATCGCCAAGCACAGCGACGCCGACAGGGTGGACCTTTATCTTAAAAAAACCGACTGCCGGTTGGAACTGAAAGTAAGAGACAACGGACAGGGATTTGACAGGAAAAAAGTACTGTCGAAGGTTCAACCTTTTGGCGGCATGGGACTCGATGGGATGCGAGACCGTGCAGAGTTTACCGAAGGAATCTTCAAAATCATTACCCGCAAGGGAGCAGGTACAAGCGTTCAGGTTCAATGGACTATTTGACCACCAGACCCTTTTCGATAGCATATGCCGTTAATGCGGACGCGCTGTGCAAGTCCAACTTTTGCATGATGTTGGCACGGTGTTTTTCAACAGTTTTTATGCTGATGCACAGATAATCGGCGATCTCTTTGTTTTGGCAACTTTCCCCCACCAGCTTTAACACTTCTCTTTCCCGCTGGGTCAGGGTGTCCCATGTAGATTTTTTTCTGACCCGCTTCTTTGTTTCCAAATACCCGTCCAGCACCTTGTCCGAAATTTCAGGGCTTACATACGTCTTTCCGGAAAGCACGGCACGAATGGCCACCAACAATTCATGGTATCCGGATGATTTGATGCAATAGCCCTTGGCGCCGGAACGGAATGCTTCCAGGACATATTCCTCATCCTTGTGCATGGTCAGGGTGACAATTTTTGTCTCAGGATGCCGGCTGCTTATTTCCTTGATGACCGACAAACCGTTCATCCGCGGCATACTGAGATCCAGCAGTACCAAATCCGGTTCCAGTTCCTGAATTCTACGGTTGGCTTCAAGTCCGTCTTCAGCTTCACCGACTACTTCGAGATCGTCGCTTGCATTGAGGATCGCTTTGAGTCCGTCTCTGAGGATTTGATGATCCTCGGCAACGAAGATCCGTTTCTTTATTTTCATGGCATACCTCTTAATACGTCCGCTGTTGCCCAGGAGCGATTTTTGCAGATACGGGATTGGTCTATCTAAAATACATTGATGAACCTATGTATCATCTCTTAAGGCATTAGTAAAGTGAAGATGTTTTTAAAACACACGCTAAGGTTAAGCAAGGAGTTCGTATGTCGAACCATGTCATGCTGGTGGAGGATAATGTTTCGTTCCGTAAGGTTTTAAAAGCCATTTTGAATGTTCGGATTCCCTACATAAAGATCTCGGAGGCGGAAGGCGAGCGTGAGGCGCTGGATATCTGCAGAAGGGCCGTACCCGATCTCATTCTGATGGATTTGAAGCTGGCGGATGGAAACGGTTTGCCGCTGACCCGAAAAATCAAGGCACTTTCTCCAAATACGGTGGTAGTAATGGTAACCAACCACGATTCTTCGGAATATGAAAAAGCGGCCTATCAATCCGGAGCCGATAAGTTTATTTCAAAAAGATCGACATCTCCCGGTGAAATCGTCCGGATCGTTAAATCTATCGCGGACGAAAAACTTCAGAAAACTTGAAGGCGGGATGTTTTAATTGGCAAATCCGGAAAAATGGCAAGTAGGAGGCAACTTATGTTTGGAAAACGCATCAAACTGTTCAAACTGGTGGGATTCCAGGTCAGCGTCGATATAAGCTGGATCATCATCGCCGTTCTGATTGCATGGTCGCTTTCCACCGGTTTTTTCCCATTTCGCTATAAGAATTTTTCCAATCAAACTTACTGGATGATGGGAATTGTGGGCGCTCTAGGCCTTTTTCTTTCCATCGTCGTGCATGAATTTTCGCATTCCCTTGTGGCCAGACTGTATGGCATACCCATGAAAGGCATCACACTGTTTATCTTCGGCGGCGTGGCAGAAATGAGAGACGAGCCGCCGAGCCCCAAAGCGGAATTCATGATGGCCGTTGCCGGGCCGCTCTCCAGTATCGCCATCGCGATAGTTTTCTATGGGATCTACCGGGCGGGCGCCATTTTCTCCGAACCCATCCTCGGAGTGGTCCGGTACCTGGCCTGGATCAACGGAATCCTGGCGGCCTTTAACCTGGCGCCTGCGTTTCCGCTAGACGGCGGCCGTATGCTGAGATCCATACTCTGGGGCATCCAGGGGAACCTGCGCAAAGCCACGCGCATTTCCGCCAGCATCGGTTCGGGCTTCGGCATTCTGCTGGTCGTTTTCGGAATTTTCAGCATTCTGATGGGCAACTTCATCGGCGGGATGTGGTGGTTTCTCATCGGTATGTTCGTTCAGGGAGCCGCCAAGGCCTCTTACCAGCAGGTGGCCGTCCGCAAAGCCCTGGAAGGAGAACCCCTGGAACGGTTTATGAAATCCGATCCGGTTACGGTTTCCCCTTCCGTATCCGTTCGGGACTTGGTGGAAGATTACGTCTACAAGCTGCATTTCAAGATGTTTCCGGTGGTGGAAAATGGAAACCGGCTGGTGGGGTGTGTGACGACCCGACAGATTAAAGAAATTCCGCGCACAGAGTGGGCGGCAAAAAAGGTCGGTGACCTTGCCGAAAAGTGCGGCGAGGACAATACCATCAGCGCCCAAACAGATGCCGTAAAGGCGCTCTCGGCCATGCACCGGACCGGCAACAGCCGTCTGATGGTGGTGGAAAAGGACCATCTGGTGGGGGTCATCGCCTTGAAAGACATGCTCGAATTCCTGTCGCTGAAGATGGACCTTGAAGATTGACAATGGATATGCCACCGGCCTCAGCACGGTGAAACGCTTGGAGGGGATGCCGCAGACGTTTCTTTTCGCGCGCACCTGGATGCAGTGGTACGGCGGACTCGGAATCGTGGTTTTTTCCCTTGCCCTGCTTTTCCGGCCGGGGACGACGGCCAAAAGAATCGCTTTCACCGAAGCCCTGGAAGACGATCTGGTGGGCGGTACGAAAGCCCATGCGCACCGGGTGCTGGTCGTGTACGCCGGACTGACCGGAGCCGGCATTCTGCTTTTATGGATCGAGGGGGTCGGATTTTTCGACGCGCTGCTCTATACGATGGCGTCGGTCTCCACAGGAGGGTTTGCGCCTCATGATACCAGCCTGGCCGCCCTGAACGGACCTGCTGTTCATTTTTCCGTTGTCCTGATCTGTCTGGCGGGCGCAGTGCCATTGAGTCTCTATTCCGGGCTTTATAAAAAAGGCCGTCGACCTGTTGCCGACGCGCTGCAGTTGCGCTGGCTTTTGATTATGGGTGTGGTTTCGAGCATCCTCCTTGGCATCTGCCTGGTCGTGACACAGGATGCCGGATGGATGCATACGCTTCATCATGCGCCGATTACTGTCTTTTCCGCCCACACCACGGCTGGATTCTTAAGCATGGATCTGTCGCAGCTCCATGCCTCCGGCAAGCTTGTACTGATTTTAACCATGGCTGTTGGCGGCGGTGTCGGCTCCACAGCCGGCGGTTTTAAGATCCTGCGTCTTTTGATAATGATAAACCTTTTGCGCGTGTTTCTCAGGCGTACATGCTCCAATAAGCATGCGGTGGTTGAACCGAGGATCGCCGGCCGGCGCATGCAAGACGCGGCGATTCAGGAAGCCTAATTATTGTTCTGCTTTTTGCGGCGGTCATTCTCATTTCATGGCTGCCTTTTGTGTTTATGGGATATGATCCTCTCGATTCCCTTTTCGAAGTGGTTTCTGCCACAGGGACGGTCGGACTTTCGGCAGGGGTGGTCGGTTCTGAGGTGCCGATGTTGCTCAAAGGGATTCTTTGTGTTGATATGCTCATAGGAAGACTGGAAATACTGGCCTGGCTGGTGATGGTCTTCCCCGGGACCTGGATTGGAAGGAGGTTATCATCAGAGAGGAGAACTGCTTTTGTAGGTGCCGGTGAAATCACGGTAAGGACCGCTGAGTTGTTGATCGCACGAGGCCATGAGGTAATCATTATCGAAAACAACCCGGAAAAGATCGAGGAGCTATCGGATATTCTGGACTGCAGTTTTCTCAACGGAGACGGGAGCAAACCGGCAATACTGCGCGAGGTGAGTCCGGAGCAGACCGATGTGCTTTTCTGCCTCACCGACAGTGATCAGGCGAATCTGATATCGAGCCTGGTCGGACGGTCTTTGGGCTTTAAACGGGTCATCCCGAGTCTTGAGGACCCCGAATTTGAGGTCATCTGCCAGGAACTGGATCTCAAAGATGCCATTGTACCTTCCCGGACCATCAGCCGCTACCTGGCCGACATGGCGGCAGGCGTGGATATTTTGGAACTCTCCACGGTGATTAAAGGACAGGCAAGGTTCTTTACCTTCACCGTGGACAAAGAGAAGGGAAAGCGCGTCGCCGATCTCGATCTTCCGAAAAATGCCAGGGTCATTTGTTATTATCGAGAAGATCAATTCTTTCTTGCAGATGAAGAAACCAGGCTTCGTAAGGGAGATGAGATGGTCATTCTCACCGATTCAGAATGCATCGGTGAGTTAAGAGACCGGTGGGATCCGAAACAGACGGAAACTTGAACCGGCATCGCAGACCTTCTTCCACTATGCTTACTACCCATGCGGTGCAATTGCGGCCGTGGGTGACGATTTTGCTCGATGTCTTGCTGCTTCACAGGGACGATCAGCGCATCGGCCCAAAAACCGACCTATTAGGACATTAGCGGGGAGTGCCGATTCCCGGATCATCCACCGCTTCCACGCGCAAGGTCAACCCCCGTATTTTTTTGACCATCACCTTTTGACCGGCAGCGAGGTGGGTCCCGGGATCCGAAACCTCGGCCTGCCACAATTCACCCCGGATGCGCACGCTGCCGGCGGGTTTCAACGGCTGAACGACCACTCCCTGCCGACCGACCATCGAAAACCAGTCTTTGGGATATCCCGGGTCGTAAAAACGGCCCAAAAAGGGAAACAAAGCGAAATCCTTAAGCACCCACACACCGATAACGCCCCCCAGGACATATGTCGGAAGATCCGCCACCGCCTTCAGCAGGATGAGCACCGCAACCAAGACAGCATATCCGGGAAGTTGAAGCAGCGCATATCTCAGGATCAGCCGAGAACGGGACACTGACAGAACCTCTTTAAATTTGTAATTTCAGTGACAACCGCTTCGGCCATGCCGGCTCCTCCCTCCCCGTTCACTTCTCAATCAGCTTCTTCAAGTCATTCCAGCTGCGGGTGTTGAGTACATCCGCCGGTTCCAGCCATCCCCGACGCGCCTGCCCGATGCCGAATCGCATATTTTCCAGCTCATGAACGCTGTGGGCATCGGTACTGATCGCAATCTTCACGCCCGCTTCCCTCGCCGTCTTGCAGTGGATGTCGTTCAGATCGAGCCGCTGCGGATGGGCGTTCAGCTCCAAGAAACAGCCCCTTTCCTTTGCCCCCTCCAGTACCCGCTCCATGTCGATGTCGTAGGACGCCCGTTCATTGATCAACCGTCCGGTGGCATGCCCCAGTATATGAAGATGCGGGTTTTCCATGGCTCGCAAGACGCGCTCGGTCTGTCTTTTTCTGGAAAGATCGAATTTTCCGTGAACCGATCCGGTAACGATATCCAGCCGTCTTAAGACGCCGTCCGGCAAATCGAGAGAACCGTCCTCCAGGATGTCCACTTCAATGGATTTCAGGATTCTGAAGTCCGTCATCTTTTCATTGAGGCGGTCAATCTCCGTCATCTGCTCTTCCAGGCGTTTGACGTCCAGACCTTTTGCCACTGTCAGGCTCCGGGAATGATCGGATACGGCCAGATATTCGTAACCCAGCGCTTGGGCACTTTCCGCCATTTCCTTCAGAGTGGATTTGCCGTCCGTCGCCTTGGTGTGGGCATGCAGGTCTCCGCGGATGTCCCCGCGGGTGATGAGCTCCGGGAGGGTGTCTTCCCTGGCGGCCTTGATCTCCCCCCGGTCCTCGCGCAATTCCGGTTCAATGTAGGCCAGATCCGCCTGCTTGAACACCCCGGCTTCCGTCTTTCCGGCAATCCGCTTCTTTCCCCGGTAGACGCCGTACTCATTCAGCTTGAGGTTTTTCTTCTGGACAATTTTCCGTATGGCGATATTGTGGGCCTTGGATCCCGTAAAATAATGCAGGGCTGCGCCGTAGCTTACCTGGGGGACCACCCGCAGGTCCACCTGAAGCCCGGAATCAAGGATCACACTGGAGCGGGTTTTCCCCCGGGAAACCACGGTGTCGACATCTTCATAGCGCACGAACCGGTCCATAATGGTGGACCCTTTTTTGCAGGTTGCCAGGATGTCCAGATCTCCCACCGTCTCTTTTCTTCTGCGGAAGCTGCCGGCGATGGCAATATCCTTCACACCTTTGGATCTTTTGAGATAGTCCACCAGCGGTTTGGAAACCTGTTCGGCAACGGCCAGCCGCAGCCGCTGCGTGCCGCTGCTTTCGCGCTTTAACGCCTTTAGAATATTTTCTTCGGTTTTTTTGCCGAAACCGTCCAGGTCCCGGATTTTCTTCTCTTTTGCCGCCTTTTCCAGAGCGTCCAGGCTGTCGATCTTCAGCTCATTGTATAACGTCTTGACCTTCTTGGGTCCCAATCCGGGAAGCTTCAGCACATCGTGCAGTTCGGTGGGCGTCTCCTGTTCAAGCTCTTCCAGCTGTGAAAGGGTCCCGGTCTCGACGATCTCTTGGATCTTTCCGGCCAGGTCTTTCCCGATACCCGGAAGATCGGTCAACGCCTCGTCCGCGTCCAGCATGTCGGCCATGCTTTTGGAGAGCCCGCCGACGGTCCGGGCCGCATTCCGGTAGGCACGAACCCGAAACGGATTGGCATCCTCCATTTCCAGCATTTCCGCCACCCGGTTGAAAATATCGGCTATGTCCGCGTTATGCACCGGCATCGTGAGTTCTCCCCTTTTCCCGTTATATCAGCCCGGCCGTTCTCAGTATCTTCGAGATCGAAAAATATTGACGACGATCCACACCCCGAACAGGGCCGACGCGCTGTATCCGATGACGCCGAGGGCGGGAAAGCCGAACCACAGCGGCCCGACCCCGGTGGTGATGATCATTGAAGAACCCATGATAATTGCCGCGGTGACGATCCCCAGCGTCAAGCGGTTGAAGGTATTTTCAAGGGTGTTGAACAGCTCCTCTAAATTGCGATGCTCGGTCCGGATGCTCAGATCGCCGCGCTCGATTTTTTCCACGATCTGCACCAGCCGCCGGGGAACCTTGCGCTGGAGCGCTAAAAATTGCCAGACGCCGAACCGCAAGTGACGCCACATGGCGTCGGGCCGGTAGCGCCCGGCGGCCAGGCGTTTCACAAGGGCTTCGGACTCGGCGACAACGTTGAGCTGCGGATAAATCTGACGTGCGGTGCCCTCGGCCGTAATAAGAGCCTTGATCATGATCACCATGTCTGGCGGCATCCGCAGCCGATAGTCTCGAAGCAAGGCGGTGATGTCCAGCAGCAGCTGGCCGAGATTCCAGTCCTTGATGGGAAAGGCCCAGTAAGAGTCCAGAATATCCAGCAAATCTCTTTCCAGTTGCCGGCGGTTCACCCGCTCCTGTGCGTCCGTCAGCAGAAGCAGAATTTCCAACAACCCCTTGCCGTCCTTGTCGACCACCGCTTTGATCAAGTCGATCAGTTCGCTGCGGTCCTGTTCCGTAAGACGCCCGACCATCCCCCAATCGAGCAGGCACAGCTTTAAATCGCGGGTGATGAGAATGTTACCCGGATGAGGATCGGCGTGAAAAAAGCCCGCTCTCAGGATCTGTTCGATGGCAGCGCGCAGTCCGGTTTTTGCCAGTCTCTCCGGATATTCCAGATCTGCCTTTGTCAGTTCTTTCAGGCGCAGGCCTTGAATGAACTCAGTAACCAGCACCTGCTCAAAACAATAATCATAATGAACCGCCGGGATGTAGGTTTCGGCGTCTTCGCTCTGGTTGGCCCGGGCAACAAGCATATTGCGGGCTTCCCGGCGAAAATCAATTTCATTCAGCAGCGTTTTGCGGACAATCCGAACCAGATTCGGCAGGTCGTAAATTTTCAGCTCCTGGAAATGCTCATCCGCCTGGCGGGCAATCATTTCCAGGATGTCCAGGTCCGTCTCTATTTTTTTACGGATATCCGGACGCTGCACTTTTACGGATACGATCTGCCCTTCGTCGCGCAACACGGCCCGGTGTACCTGCGACAGGGAAGCGGCCGCCAGCGGTTTTACGTCGAAAACGTGGAACGTCTCTTTTAGCGGTCGCCCCAGACTGTGCTCAACGACCGTTTTAATCTGCCCGAATTCGACCGGTGCGACCTCGTCCTGCAGTTTGCTCAATTCGAGGATCAACAGGGGAGGGAGCAAATCGGGCCGCAGGCTCATGATCTGTCCGAACTTGACGAAAGTCGGTCCCAACTCCTCAAGCATATACCGGATGCGTTCGTATGTGCCGATGCTTTCGGCCGCGCGCTCTGATTTTTTAAAAGGACCGATACCCTTGGTCCCGAGGCGCTGGGCGAGATCATCGAATCCGAATTTTATGAGCGTCGTGACGATATCTCTGAAGCGCGCCAGATTGCTGATCGTTTTAAGGTCCATCCCATCTCCCGAAGCGGGGAACCGGTTTTTTCAGACTCAACCTAGTTCAGAGATCGAGGACTTTTTTAAAAGTTGCCCCGTCCGCTCGGGACTCCCCGGTCTCTCTATCCAGTTTAAAAGAGATCGCCGGTTTTAAAAATGGGTTGAAACTTGTATTTCGCCATGGAAAAAACGGTAAATCCGATCCCCGCAGTCTTCAAGATCTGTCGATGCAGTGCATCTGAGTCCGCGATGCCGGCATCCCGGCAGGTCATCGCTTTCTAATGTAATGGCGGCCGCGGCGCTCAGCCCCCTGACGCGGGTTCATGTTTCCCATGGATGGAACCCTTTGTTGGCCAGAATCCGAATCAGGCTGCGGGTAAAGCGTTTGGCGGCTTGTACGTCCAGGTGCGATCCGTCCGGGGTATCAAACCCCCTTAAAGCGGGATAGTCCTCGAAGTGCACGGCCGGCGCTTTTATCCCGCGTGCGAACACATCCCAGTAGGACAACCGGGGCCAGGTCTGTCTCTCGAGTCTCCTCACGGTTCCCCCTGAAGGAAAACGCACAAACGCCACCCGTCCGCCCCTTGCTACGATCTTTTTTACCATCCCATCAATATGTGCGACTCTTTCTATAAAACGGTCCCGGGGCAGTGGATGCGCACGTGCATGAATTTCACGCTCGCGTTCGACGCGGCCGGAGCGTATGCTTTCGACATCCGCCCGTGAAAAGTCGGCCGGACGAAAACGGTCCGGCCGCATGGGCGCGTATGGCATTTGCGGCCATTTGCCGCTATGAAAGTGCGACCAGAGCTCCGACGGCGCCAAATTCGAATTTCGAAACGCCAGCACCTCCTGGATACCCATGGACAGCCGCGTTTCAATCCGGGACGACCATTTTTGCTCCTGATATTTTTGAATCCACGCTTGCGACCGGCCATCCGCCGCAGGTTCGGCCAGAAACATGGGTATGAGGGAACAGATGACATTCCCTTTAAAGCGCTCATCCTGTGCGAGATGCTCGAGAATCGGCAGGGGAGAACTGCCGTCAATGTAAAGATTGACGGGCCGGACGCCGGTGATGTTTTCAAATACATCGGGATGCAGCCCGAGCTGGATGCGGGAGGACCCCGCCAAGACCATCGCCTGTTCTCCCTTTTGGGAGGCCTTCCGGCGGTAAAACGCCCAGACATCCCGGTCATCGGAAAGAGACGGAAAAAATCCGCGCATCCGCCAGAAGGCTTCCCAGGAACCCAGGAACATGAAAACCAGGACCGCGGCGACCACCCAGGTCCGGCCCCAACGGCCGGCTTTCATCCGGCGATCAGAACTGGAAGTAGATAAAGGCACGTTCATCTCCAGGAGCCAGGGCCAATGCAGTCAGCAGCCCGGCCAGTATCAGCGCCCGCAGCCAATACGGAAATTTTCCCACCACCGCCTCCACGCTGCAGTTGCGCAAGGCAAAATGCGACGTCACCAGAAAAACATTGATGCCGAGCACCGTCAGGGCTTCAGGGGTACTGACAAGTTTTTGCCGGGAGCCGAAAAACATGGCGGTCAGAAGGGAAAAAGCGGAAGAAAAATCGACGGCCCGGAAAAACACCCAGGTGATGCACACCAGCATATAAGTCAGAAGCGTTATGCCGAAATAAACGCTGTTTCTTTTTATAACTTCGAAGCCGGAGAATACCGGAACCAGCAGCCGTTCCCCCACCAGATAGAGGCCGTGCAGGCCCCCCCATACCATGAATCGCCAGGAGGCGCCGTGCCACAGCCCGCCGATCAGCATGGTCAGTATGACATTCACCAGGGTGCGGCCGCGTCCCTTGCGGTTCCCGCCCAGGGAAATATACAGGTAATCCCTGAGCCAGGTGGAAAGCGAGATATGCCAGCGCTGCCAGAAATCCCGGAACCCCACCGCACCATATGGAAAGCGAAAATTGTCGGGCAAGACAAAACCCAGACACATGGCGGCGCCGATGGCGCAAGTGGAATACCCCGCAAAATCGAAGTATATCTGCCCGGAAAACGCCAGGGTCCCGAGCCAGGCATCCCACCGACCGGCTTTTTCCGCAGCCCCGAAGACCTTGTCTCCCACCGGAGCGAGAAGCGCATCGGCCAGGATTATTTTTTGAAACAGGCCGCTGGTGAGCAGCGCCAATCCCCACCCCAACTGACGCGAAGAGGCGCTGCGCGGGGTTTTGCACTGCGGCAGGAATTCGGCCGCCCTTACAATGGGCCCGGCCACGAGCTGCGGAAAGAAAGTCACAAACATGGCGAAATCTAAAAAAGAAGGCCACGGCTCGATCCGCTCCCGATAGATGTCCAGAGTGTAGGACAGTGATTGAAAAGTGTAAAATGAAATGCCCACCGGCAATACGACATCGGGGGTCAAGGGCTGAAAGCGGATATCGGCCTGCTCCAGAAAAAAAATGAAGTTTTCGAGAATGAAACTGCCGTATTTGAAATATCCCAGCAGTCCGAGATTCACCGACAGACTCAGAATCAGATACAATCTTTTCCGCGCCGGCCGCCGGCTTTGATGAATTTTCAGGCCGGCAAACCAGTCCACCAGGGTGGAAGTCCACAGTAGAACGACAAACGGCGGATTCCAGGCTGCGTAAAAGACATAACTCAATATCCAGAGGTTGAATTTCCTTGTTTTCCATGAAAACGGCAGATGGTGCAGGAAAAGAACTATTCCGAAAAAAACGACGAAAGTAAGGGAGTTGAATACCATGCGCGAAACCTATAGCGATACGGCCCGCCGGGCTTACGCTGTGTCTTTCCGTCTGGTTCTTCCGCTGCTCGCGATCGCCGCCGCAGTCGAAGGCGTCTGCATCGCCCGTTTGCTGTAGGCCGACGGCCGGCTGCAGCTGCACAAAATGCCGCTCTTTCCGGAGATCAGGCGTCCCGCCGCGACGACCCGGACAACGCCACTTCTTTACCCTGGCGTTGCAAAAGTCCAGGATGCCCCAGATCCAAGGCAACCAAGGGTGAAGCCATAGGCTTTCTACTGCGAACCCTTGGCAACGCAGGAGATGAGGCATTCTGGACGTTCCCTCTGGTAAAAAACATGACGCATTTTTTCGCTTATGCCAAAATCCACCAAAAGTTTAATTGAGAAGAATAACCAAAAGAGTTTAAACCCCCTGTTATTATGATTCTTTTTTAAACCGCGTCATATGTTTTATGGTTGCGGGTTTATTCTCTTGACGCTCGTCCGCCACCGGCTTGTCTGCGCTGAGGGCGCTCCCGGTGCAAAGACATGCCCCGAAAAGTACTGCCGCCGCAATTGAAAAGAACTTCATTCCGTTTGGGTTTTCTGGTCGCATCTTTTTCCTCCTCTCCCGGTGCCGAAGGTCCTGGCGCACAATCCGTCAGATGGGTGTAAAAGTCTGGAGAGTGCGCCGCTTTAACTCCCCCGTTTACGAAATGCGAAACGTGCGCTCTATTTGTCGATCTTCGGATATCTTTCCATTAAATCAAGCGGGGTGGATGTCAAAATCGCGTACGACGGCATGGAAATGATACTGCGATAAATTACCAGGGTATCGGCCGCCGGTTGCGGAAAAAACCACCGCTGGGACTGCCGTCGGGCAGCGTGGCCAGCCACACCGGCGTATCCGCGCCCTGTTCGGGTGAAAGGGGAGCCCGCGCTCCGCCCAATTCCGTTCGCACCCATCCGGGGCAAGCGGAGTTCACCAGAATATTGGTTCCGCGCAATTCCTTTGCCAACAGAACCGTAATCGCGTTGAGAAGCGTTTTCGACATCCGGTATGCCGGTGCGAGGACCTCCGCCGAGGGGCTGTCCGGCCCGGTGATTTCGGTCATCGATCCCAGCGCGCTGGACAGGTTGACGATTCTGCCGTAGCCGTTGGCTTTCATCATGGGAATGCAGGCCTGTGACAGCAGCAGGGGGCCGAAGGCGTTTGTCTCCAGCGTATTGCGCAGGAGCGCGATTCCCAGTTCGAGGATGGCGGTGTGGGTATCGATCTGGATGCCGGCGTTGTTCACCAGAACATCCAACCGTCCGAACTGATCCCGGATCTTGCCGGCCGCGGCCTGAATCATGAATGGATCCGTAACGTCCAGACGGATGAAATGTGCGTCCAGCCCCTGTGCCGAAATGCGGTTGCGTGCCTCCGTCCCGCGCTCTTCGCTGCGCGCCCCCGCCAGCACCGTCAAGCCGGTGCGAGCCAACTGCTGGGCGATCTCAAAGCCGATGCCCTTGTTGGCGCCCGTTACCAGCGCAACCCGTTTGATCGAATTCTGCATTGCAGGTTCCTCCTGAACGAACAACCCTCGTGTGCAAGACGGGGTGTTCAAGTGATAGTTGATTGACATCAACGCTCTTAAGTCGAATTCTCTTTCTTAGACAGTATGTGATTTAGATCGCATGCAGACAATATGGTGAATCCTGTAGTTTGAATTCCGCATGTACGCAGTTCCGCTCTTTTACGAAAATACAGGTTTTGCCCTATTTACCTTTCGCCGATTAGACGCAATGATGGAGCTGTCATACCTTGGAGCTCTTTGAACAGTGCTCTATTTTGTCCGATGCGGAGCCGGGTGGCACGCCCGTATTGAAGCCGACTGAGGCTATCTATCCAAACGATTAAAGGAGGCAGCGATGGCAGCGGTAAAAAAAGGAGATAAAATCAGCATTCACTACACCGGAAAAAAGGAGGATGATACCACCATCGGTACATCTATCGGGCGGGAGCCACTCGCGCTCGTGGTCGGGGAAAACAGCGTATTCCCTGGTCTTGAGAATGAATTGATCGGCATGGAAGTCGGCGCGAAAAAGACGGTCACCCTGCATCCGGAAGAAGCTTTCGGCCCGTATCGGGAAGAATTTGTGCGGGATTTTCAAAAGAACCAATTCCCGGGAGACGTCACACTTGAAGTCGGTAACGAGATTACGCTCAAAAGCGAGGATGGAACCACAGTGCCGGTCAGGATTACCGAAGTGGCGGAAGATACCGTTACCCTGGACGCCAACCATCCCCTGGCCGGACAAACCCTGCAGTTCGACATCGAGGTGGTGGCCATTGCCGACTAGCTGCGATGGCTCACTTTTCCTGCAGCGACGCTCGGCGGGTGCGAGCCGGCGGGAAGCGCCGTTGCACGAGGCACTATAAAGGAGGAAGCAATGAAACAACATCATTACCGCGAATGGCTTTTTCTGTGTGTCATTGTCTTCGGCGTCACACTGCTGATGCAGTCGACGGCAGGTGCCGCCGAGGTCGGCCGCCGGTTCATCCCCGTCAGCCGTGTGATCGACAGGGATATCTTCACCAAGAACGGCGACAACATCGGCGAAATCGACGATCTGGTCATTAAAAGAAGCGGCCGGGTTCAGAAGCTGACATTTGAAACCGGCGGCTTTCTTGACATGGGCGACAGAATCGTGGCCGTCTCGTTTAAGCGAATCATGCCCAACGGCATGATTATCCTGGACATGACCGAGGAAGAAATCAAGAAAAAGGAAATGTTCGACTATTACCGACAAGGCCTGTCAAAATCCTTTTTTTACTACTTCGGCCCCGGACCCTATGCCCCGTATCGCGCCGGGCCGGACCGTCGCAATTGGCGCTATTATCATCATCGCTACGCTCCCTACGGGCCGTTCGACGAATACCAGCCCTACCCGACCGAGCCGGCCTTTTCACCGCCGCGTTTTTTGGCTTCAGCGATTACCGGAAGAGCCGTGGTCAATGAAAACCGCCAATTCATCGGATCGGTGGCGGATCTGATTATCGACACCGAAAAAAGGGAGGTCGCCAGCATCATTTTCCAAGCCTCAAATGTTCGGGATGAAGGGACCTACGTCGCGGTACCCTATAGGATGTTTGGTTTTACACCCCAAGGTCTGGTGTGTGACGTGTCCCTTGAACTGATCCGCAAACAGCCCGAGTTTCGGTATAATGATTAATATTTATCCATAGGAGGCGCAAATGCCAGCAGTAGCTATCAACGGGCTGGGGCGCATCGGCCGGGCGGTATTGAAAATCGTCCTGGATACGCCCCAGCTGGAACTGGCCGGGTTGAACGATCTGAGCCCTGCCGAAAATATCGCCTATCTTCTGCAGTACGATTCGGTTTACGGGAAATACGGCAAGGAAGTCAAAGCCCACGAAGAGCGGCTGATGGTCGACGGCAAAGCCTATCGCATCTGCGATGTGAAAGACCCTGAAAAGCTGCCCTGGAAAGAGTGGGACATCGATCTCGTTTTTGAGTGCACCGGGGTTTTCCGCACCCGTGACGACATGGCAAAACACCTTCAGGCAGGCGCCAAAAAGGTGATTGTCTCGGCCCCGGAAAAGACCGGCGACGTTCCCACCATCGTTCACGGCGTGAACCGATCCGCATCGGATGACGACATGATCTCGTGCGCCAGCTGCACGACCAACTGCATCACACCGGTCGTGGAAGTGATGACCAGACGCATCGGAATCGAAAAAGCCGTCATGACCACCATCCATGCCTATACCTCAAGCCAGAGCATGGTGGACGGACCGAAAAATAAGTGGCGCAGGGGGCGTGCAGCAGCCGTAAATTTTGTGCCCACCTCCACCGGCGCGGCCAAGGCCACCACCAAGGTATTGACCGCCCTGCGGGGAAAGTTTGACGGCATTGCCGTGCGAGGGCCGGTTCCGGTCGGCTCCATCGCCGATATGGTGTTCATCACCCGGAAGACGACCTCTGCATCCGAGATCAACAAAGTTTTCAGGGAAGAAGCCCGCAGCGATCGATACAGCGGCATTCTGGGTGTTTCCGAAGATCCCATCGTCTCGACCGATATCGTGGGGGATTCCCGGGCATCCATTATGGACCTGACCCTGACGCAGGTGGTCGACGGCAATCTGGCGAAGGTCCTGAGCTGGTACGACAATGAATGGGGATATGCCTCGCAGATGGTCCGGGAGGCGCTGCGCATGACAACCTGAGTCGGCATCAAGTTTCAGAGCTTAAAACAAAGGAGCTAATCTCATGAATTCCAAAATAACCGATTTGACCCGCAACCAGGTCGCCAACTGCTATATGAGGCGCATCGGGCTGATAAATTCCGGCGGGGGCTCCGGCAGAAACGATATGGCCCAGGCCGTGCGCACCGCGGTGATCAACAAGCGCGCCGGCGGCATGGGACTGATTTCAGGCCGCAAAACCTTTCAAAAGCCTATGACGGAAGGGATTGAAATGTTTCACGCAATACAGGATGTGTATTTGGATCAGGATATCAGCGTCGCGTAGAAGAGGCCTGCACCGAATCGCTTCTACTTATCGAGCGCGATGATTTAAGGTATTTCGTTTATTACTGGAAAGGAGAACATCATGAGCCACATAGCCGTCATTCTGACCGACATGTTCGAAGACTCGGAATACACCGAGCCGGCCAAAGCCTTTCGTGAAGCCGGACACACCCTCACCCATGTGGGCCTGGAGGCCGGAAAGACCGTAACCGGCAAAAAAGACGCTACGCCGGTCAAGATCGAAAAATCGGCAGACAGCGTGGCGGCGGCGGATTTCGACGCCCTGTTTATCCCCGGAGGCTACTCCCCGGACAAGCTGCGGGTCGACGAAAACGCCGTGAAATTTGCAAAAGATTTTATGGAAACCGGCAGGCCGGTTTTTGCCATCTGCCACGCGGGTCAATTGCTGATAACCGCCGACGCACTCCGCGGCCGCAGAATGACCGGATGGAAGTCCATCGTACAGGACATTAAAAACGCCGGCGCGGAGTATATCGATAAGGCGGTGGTAGTGGACGACAACCTGATCTCCAGCCGTCATCCCGGAGATCTGCCGGATTTTATCGAAGCCGCCCTGAAAAAGCTTCAGTAGAAGAGCAGCATCAGGTCCGCATAAAGGCATGTCGGAGGTGATCCCCTGCCGTTTAGCGACGGAACGGTCTTCTGAGAGGAACCGGTTGCAGGCCACGCCTTTCATATGAACGTCATCAAAAAAATAGAATCTTCCGAAATGACCCTGACGACCCTCCACAGCTACCGGACGGCAATGGAAAATCTGACCATCATCGATCATACGGCCGTTGTTCGCATGGGCCAGGTCAATGAAACCGATACCCTGGTGATGCTGGCGGATTTTTTTCTGAAACTGGCCGAAGCCACGGCATCGATTGTTTTTGGCATTTCTGGAGGCAAATTGACCGCCATCTTCCGCAACGCCGGGTTTCGGAGGGATGCCGGAAAATTGGCCCAGGAGCTTTTTGCCGATTTTGGAACGGCCGGCGGCCACCGGAGTGCAGCCCGGGCTGAAATTCCGCTGGAGAATATTAAAGCCCGGCTGAAATGCAGCCTCGGCTATGAAGATTTTGTGTTGCAGCTCATCAAAAAAAAGCTCCGCTACCGCGGGTAACGCACTTTCCCATGGAGATCGCATCGCCAATCCCCATTGGGACCCCGCAGCTAGCGGTTTTCCTCACTTTGATCATCCTCTTTAGAAGTCGGTCGGGCACAAAATTTTATGAATCGGGAGAACCATTTATATCTCTCCTTTCAATATTGTCGCGGGACGGTAGTGTTTCCCATGTACTCCATCTTATAGGATAGTTCCGGATGGTCATATAAGGTGTTGCATGTATTTTAATCCTTCTCGGCCTTTAGGAGGTTATCATGATCGAAGCAAATAGCATCTGACGTGTTGATCAAAAATGCCCCCTTCGTTGGAGATAATGCGGCTTTGACTTCGCCCGACCGGGAGGCTTATTTGCGACATCCCCACGATTTTCACGGTAGCAGACGCGCCTGCATCGCACCCCTTTCATCCTCGCAAATAAGCCACTCGGCCGGGTACAACGCAATTAGGACGGCAGGTTGCCGCCTGCCGACATCGATTCTATTCTATCGGCGATAAGCCTTCCAATGCTCATCCGTTCGATGGGCATCGACTTTTCCGGCGGACCCGGAAGGCTGTCCGAAACAATGATCCGTTCTATGGGATACTGTTTAAACCATCGTGGCATAAGACGGCAGTCTCTCAACAACGTCCGACGCCACCGCCAACTGCACTTCGTTTTCATGAACGTTGTCCACCCATGATGTAGGCACCAGTTTCTTTTCCTTCAGAAAGATACCCTCGGAGATTAAAAAATGAGTGACCCGGTTGTCTGCAGGGGCGGTATAGATCCGTTCCACTTTGCCCACACTTTCTCCATCAGCACTGACAACCTTAGCGCCTTCCTCAAGAGGAATCGTATCAGGGGGAATATTCCGTTCGGTTTTGACGACGTACGGCGGCATGGAATAGCCGGCATACGGATGTACGTTCCACCACGCGATTCCCGGATAAGGAAAATACCAAGAAGCTGACGTATATCCCGCATCCATTTTTTCATCCGTGGGAATATAATGCTTCTCTTCAAAATCCGGCAAATCATCCAATTCGTCTTTATTCAGCATCAATTCCAAATGCTCTTCCGTAGCCTTTTTAACGCTTTCAACAGGGATCACCTTGTCTTTCTTAAACAAAAGTCCCTTTTGAACAACCAGGTGTGTAACCTCTTTCGTTTTTGGATCCATCACGACCCGGTGGATTTCACCGGCCTTTTCCCCATCCAAAGTAATCACTTCAGCGTTGGCTTTATACTGTTGCATAGGTCCTCCTTTCTTTCCGTTTATTTTTAAGATTCGAATAATTCTCGAATCCGGGCATGCGGTATCTGTTTTTCGGTCTTATTTCTCATTATGGATTTAACAGTTTTCCAATGGCTAAAGCAAAAGCCGCAGGTCCTTTTAAGCGAACGTTTCTTAAAGAATAAATCAACCTTTTGAATATAAAATAGGGTTGATCCTGTATTGTGTAATTATCGAGCCTTTAATTGTTTTTACAAAAAAACATGATCTCAAATGCAGGCGCCGTGCCTAAAGTTTTAGATACAACAGCCAAAAAACCACGTCGGTATTTTAGGGTTTTCACTCAACGCTCCTCTTACTTTTTTTGATACTTGGGGCACTGGTATGTTGTTCGCCCGGGCACCTTGATCTGCTGCAACCCGCTACGGCACTTCGGGCAATGTTCCCCTTTTTTCATCGGGGAATAATATAACTGCCGGGAAATCGAGAAGGATCAGCGCGGGGTTCAACGGCGGTGGACAGAACTTCCCCCTGAGCCGCTTCAAACAGAAGATCGAGAGTCTTCTCTTTCAGCTCATTTTGGCACTGGGACTGCGCACCATTTGGATAGTTTTACAAAGTGTCAGAAGTTACACGAAATAGCCGGCGATAACCGCAATCAGCAATCCAATAATCAGTATCCAGAAGAAAGCTCCGAAAGCCGCGGCCACCGCGGCTTTTTCCTGCGCTTGTGCCTTGGCTTCCGGCGACGTCCGCGGTCTTCTGTCCGGTGCTGCAACCGCCATTATCAGCAAAGAAATAAAAAAACCAATAAACAGCAGACTCAACCAGGGCGTGTCGTAAACCACCGGCCCCCACGGCCTAAACCAAGCGCCTCCCGCCCACATGGCAAACAGGAGAATTAAAAACTGAAATAAAAACGAAACGCCGGCCGCGTCGTTCTTTGCCGGATGGCGCCATCCAAAGCCCCAGCTCAGTATGCTGCTTAGAATCATTGCAAATACGAATACCAAAAGCAGATCGATCCAAAACATGATAGACCTCCTCTGAATATATTATTTTCTGATGATTCTCTGCCT
>ENA-OSEO01002984-OSEO01002984.1-sediment-metagenome-genome-assembly--contig:-NODE-2984-length-21509-cov-3.866368_pt1 | contig 21509 bp, 17 predicted proteins | sample MGYA00237883_ERZ534232 | MGnify/ENA metagenome assembly ERZ534232
GTCCGGAAATGTCCAAAGCCCAGGAGCGGCGCCTGAACACGGTGTTGAAGAAAGCGAAAGCGGAATAAAGTTTCCACGTATCGTTTTTTTACTGATTTTGCGCCCCTATGGCTTTACGTGTAAAATCTCCCCATTCCTGCTGCAAAACACGCAGGGCACCAGGCCAACCGGGATTTTTCCCGCCGCGACTCCCTCTTCCCATTCCTGACACAGCCGCGCGGCAGTCTTGATGCCCTTGACCACCAGCCGCTCGAAGGGTTCCTCATAGAGCGACCCGAGCACCAACCCCCTGCCAGTCGTATCGTTGCACAGCACATACTCCCCGTATGGGTTGATGGCCGGTTCATGATGCTTCAGGCTGCGGCAGCAGCGTCTTGAACCAACATCCAGCGCCGAAGTGAACCCAATCTCAAGCTCCCCAAAAGGACTCATCCGGGAAATGGTTTGATACGCGATTTGGGCCTGCTCCGGCGTAAGACATCCTTCCACCTCGGAGTCTGTGGGGATGAGAGCCGCGAAGCGGACAAAATCCGCCCCCAGCCCGGCTGCCAGGGTGAGAAAATCCGGGATCTCCATGTAATTACTGCCGGTCACCAGATACAGCAAATGCACCCACGCGCCCAGGGCCTTGAACCGCCCAACTGCCTGGCAGGCTTTGACGAAAGAACCCGGCATCCGCATCGCGTCATGAGTCTCGGCGCGCGCGCCGTCGATGCTCACCCCAATCGAGCGCAGCCGCAGGCCGTGCCGCCTAATGGCTGCCTCGTACATTTCTGGGCGAGAGCCATTGGTCACCAGCGACCACCTGAACCGCTTTGCCGCGATTTGATCAAGGACCTCATTGAAGGAAGGATGCAAGCCCGGCTCGCCGCCGGTCAGACTGACCGTCTGAATACCAATATCCCAGGCAGCTTCCAGCAGCTCCGGCAGCAGCGCCATCGGGAAATCCACCGCGGTCCGCGCCTGGCCGCGCAAACAGTGCGCGCACCTGAGGTTGCAGCGTATGGTCAGGTTGAGGGAAAGGCGTTTGATCTCGCTCATCTTGCTGCTTATATCCTACCACATCGGGCAAAAAACCAGCCTGCCCGCTCAAAGCATTTCCGACAGTCCTTCCGGCATGTCCATAGCGTCCGCAACCCTGTCAGGTTTTCCTTTGCGTCCCTTGCGATCTTTGCGTGAGACATACCACTTCCCTCGTGTCGTTGCGAAAGAGCGCAGCGACTGCGGCAACCTCCAACCCGCAAAAAACGGTCTGCTGCCCACCCTCAGATCATTGCGACTGAACGCCCCTTAACTGTCATTTCGACGACTGAAAGGAGGACATCGTGCCCGAAGGGTAGAAATCTTCGCTTTTCTTACCGGCAGGAGCCACTTTCCCAGCTTCCCTCAAGATTTCTCACTGCGTTCGAAATAACATCTGGAAATGTTGCCCTGTGAGTTGCTCAACCCTGCCCGGTTTTCCCCTGCGGGAACTAAAACGCCCTGCCCCAACATAAAAATTGCCTCGGGCTTGAGGAAAATCCTCAAACCTGAAGCAATTTATTTGAAAAAGCTGTCGCGCGAACGGTTGTACTAGCGGCTGTTCTTCTTTCGCTGCAGCAGCACCGTGAAGATGATAATAACGCCCTTCACCAGACCGTTCAGGAAAGGAGGAATTTTAGCCGCGATGAGAATACCTTCAATCATTTGCAGCATGATCGCGCCCAGGAAAGACCCGGCGATAACTCCCCGTCCGCCGGTCATGGCGATACCGCCAATGGCCACAGCGGCAATCGCGTCCAGCTCAAACGACTGCCCCGCGTTGGGAGCGGTGATCGAGGTCAGGCGTGAAGCCAGCAGGAAAGCGGAAACGCCGCACAAGAGGCCGGTGATGGTGAAGCTCAAGATCTTGACCCGGTCCACGTTGATACCGGTCAGCCTGGCAGCCTGTTGATTGGAGCCTACCGCGTAAACATAGCGCCCAAACTTGGTTTTCGCCATGATGACCGCGACAATCACGGTGATCGCAGCGAAAATCAGCGCCAGGTTCGGGATGCCCGCCACGTTTCCGGCGGCAATCAAGCGGAATTTTTGCAAAATATTCGCGTCCACATTGAACGGCCCACCCTGACCCAGCTGCACAATGATCGAGCGGTACGCGCTCATCGTGGCCAGGGTGACAATAAACGGCGCGATCTTGCCCTTGGTAACCAGAAGTCCGTTGATGGAACCCAGCAGGGCACCAAACACAATGCTGAACGCCAGCATGATCCAGGCATTATGGGTGGTATTCAGCACCACTACAGCCAGGCCGGATACCAGAGCGACAATTGAACCCACAGAAAGATCGATCATCCCGGCGATGATCAACAACGACATCCCCAGGGTGATGATGCCCTTGATGGATGCCTGAAGCATCAGGGTTGACATATTGCGATAAGAAAAATACCTGGGATTGATCAGTGTGGCAGCGGTCAGCAAGCCAACGAATGAGATTATATATGAATATTTCGCACTGAACTGTTTAATCTTCTCCCAATCAAGATTTTTTAACAGCTTTTCCATTGATACCCTCCATGTTTGAGCCCGTGGCGTAATACATCACTTTGACTTCTGTAAGATCATCTCTGTTCAGTTCTGCGTTCACATGTCCTTTGTACATCACCAAACAGCGGTCGGCGATTTTATAGATTTCAGGAAACTCGGCACTGAAAATGATCAGGCTTTTGCCGCGTTTCGCAAGTTCATTAATCAATTTGTAGATTTCAAATTTAGCCCCCACATCAATACCCTGGGTGGGATTATCCAGAATGTAAATTTCTGAATCCAACTCAAGCCATCTGGACACAATCACTTTCTGCTGATTGCCGCCACTTAAGGAGGTAATATAATCATCAGGATTGCTGACTTTAATATCGGTAACTTTTTGGTTCCGCCTGAAGCGCTCATGCTCTTCTTTGTTGCTGATAAAAAACTTGCTGTGTTTGGTCACAAAATATGCAACCGACACATTATTGAGAATGCTCAGATCTTTAATGATGGAGCGCTCTTTCCGGTTGCGGGGAACCATGCCCACGCCGGCGCGCATAACCTGCCGGATATTATGCAGGTTGAGCGCCGTACCATCCAGCATGACCTGGCCTGAAGTGACATGCCGCGCGCCAAACAACGCTTCGGCCAACTCCCCACGGCCGTCACCATGAAGCCCGGTAATTGCCAGCACCTCACCTTTTCTGAGGTCAAAACTGATATCCTCAAAATAACCATCACAGGTTAATGAGTCCGCTCGCAGCACAACTTCACCGCGAACATCTTCCTTGACAAGCTGGCTGTCCACAATGCTCCGGCCAACCAGCAGGTTGGTGGCCTGCTGCTCGTCAATATCCTTAAACAGACCTGTTTGAATAAAAAAACCATCCCGGAGAACGGTGTATTTATCGCAAATTTCAAAAAGCTCAGGCATTTTATGCGAAATGAAGATAATGCTGAGGCCATGTTCTTTAAGATTGCGCATGATCTCAAAAAGGATGGTAATTTCTTTGTTGGTCAGGGCTGTGGTCGGCTCATCCATAATGATCAGCTTGGACTCAAACAAAAGCGCTTTGGCAATTTCAACCAGCTGCTTGCGGGAGGGCTCCAGATCGTCCACCATGGATAATGGATCAATATCCAATTTGATCCTTTTGAGTACTTCTTTGGAACGCGCGATCATCTGCTTTTTATCCAAAAAACCACTCTTCAATGTGATTTCTTCACCAAGAAACAAATTTTCAAAAACGGTCAGATCATTGACCAAATTTAATTCCTGGTGAATAAACCTGATGCCCATTTCAGTTGCTTTGGTAATGGTCATCTCGTCAACCCGTTCGCCGTCGATGTAAATCTCGCCCTCGGTCGGTTGAATCGCGCCGCCAAGGATGTTCATCAAGGTCGATTTCCCGGCGCCGTTTTCTCCCAGCAGGCCATGTATTTCCGAATCGCCCACGGTGAAATCCACACTATCCAGCGCTTTAACAGGGCCAAAATATTTTGTGATCCCCTTCATCTCCAACAACATAATCTCACAGCCTACCTTTCCTGTTCATCATGACACTGCTTTGTGTTAGTTGATGATTCGCTGACAGGCATTTTACCCGCCCATCATTCAGGATATAACAAGTGATGAAACAATTTCAAATTTTTTAGACCAACGTTGGCCGGACGCCGAAGCGCCCGGCCAACGCGAACTTCAGAGCGTGAATGCGAACATTACACGCTGATAATCATACCTTACTCAAGGCTGTAGCGAGTGACGTAAATCGGGTGGCTGCGGAATTCTTCGGCGTTAGAATTGTCAACCTCAACCGTCTCACCAAGGATCAGGCCAGAGGGGGTCCCGCCATTCAGAATGTCAGCGCCCAGTTCAACGGCCTGGCGGATCAGCGCCGGGGAGAAGGCATAGGTCACCTGGTCAATACCGTGTTCGGTCTTGAATTGTTCGAAAACGTCCAGGTTCTCGCGCCGCGCGCCCACACCGGAAACCAGGCGAATATCGAGCTCAGCATCGCCATTATAAGTTGCGATTGCGTCGAGTACGCCCAGGACAACTTCGTCATCGTGGGTGAAGACAGCTTTGACGCTCTCAATCTCTTCAACCGTGCTGGTGTTCAGGAAGGTTTCCATCTGCTCGAGAGCCTTCGCGCGCTGCCAGTCGGTGGTGAAGGACTGAACAATGTTGAATTGCTCAGAAGCGGTGGAGAGGAAGCCATCGGTCCGCTGGGTGGGAACGGTGGACAGGTCGCCTTTGAACTCAAGGATATTGACGGTTTCGCCAGCGGCAATTTCATCCGCGAAGTAATTGTTGAAGTACTCACCAGACATCTCACCAATTTTGACGTTGTCGCCCATGAATTCAACAGTGGGGGTGAAGTCAGTGATCAGACGGTCATAGATCACCAGCGGAATGCCGGCTTCCATAACTTTCTGGGCAGCAGAGCGCAGCTCGTCGCCATTCATCGGCCAGAGCACGATCACATCAACGTTCTCATTGAGCAGGGTGTCGATGTGGTTGTTCTGCTCGGAAGCCTCACCAGCGGTCATGAATTTGTATTCAAAACCATTGGCGGCAGAAAGTTCTTTCGCAACGGCTTCGGCGTGCTGAATGCTCTCACCGGTGAAACCATGAGTGGCGCTCGGCATCACGATACCCATGACCTGAGTTTCTGCAGGGGCTTCTTCTTCAACAGGAGCCGCTTCTTCTTCAACGGGGGCTGCTTCTTCAACAGGAGCAGGGGTTGCTTGCGGGGCTGCACAGGCAACCAGCGCAAACATCATTGATACTACTATAACAAAACCAAAAAGCTTCTTCATTCTACAATCCTCCAAACTAATTTTGTTTTTTGAAGAGACCATTCTCTTCATGACAATCATATACTAGTAAATTTTCCGCCATTTTCCATCCAGTATTGATCTATCTCAGGAAAATGTCACACTTTTTTATGCTCATCGTTTCTTCCCTGTAAGGGTTTGTATCACGCTGGCGGGGAGTTTGTGTTCTCCCAGTCATGTTGGGTTGTTTGTGATTCCATTTCCACTTTTCAATTTCAGATTTGAGTATTTTACTCGAATACAGCTGCAACGTTAATAAATCGCAATTGAAATCACTCAATATTCAAATCTTTAATCACCTCCTCCACAGAGTCTTCCTGCATTGACAAATTTATGTCCGAAAACACAAACCAATTTTCTTCAAAAACCAACCGTTCACCGGGCTGCACCAGAGCCAGCGGGCTCATCGTCTCCAACTCAAGAAAACGCTGGTCAGCGTAGCATTCCATAGAACAACCCAGGTCAACATACGCACCGCCCGCGACATAAGCCGCACGCTTAACCAGCAGGGTGCGGTCGAGGTAGTATCCGATCCAACCGCGGTCGTTCAGCCAACCCACCTTGGCTTTCTCAGTCCCATGATAACTGGCCTGAACAAACATATAGCGGTTACGTATAACGATGTTCTCCGACCGCACATCGGTATAGGGCCAGAACACCAGGCGGCGGTTCGGCAGCAAACCGGTATCAACGATTGAAAGCGGCAGGATGGCAAAACCGCCCGCGCGCATCTGGGAAATTGGCCAGGCGGTAAGGGATACCGGCCACATATTGTGGTTCTTCAGGCCATACTTCACCGTCAATTCGCCTTTACCATCCGCCATTTTAATCCGCATCGATTTCTGGATGCCGGTTTTCTTTTCCGTCTCCTGGGTCAAAATGATGCCAGAACCCGTAAGTTCAATGGCAACCGGTGTGTTATCGGGCTGGTAAGTGCGGACCGGGTCTTCCGGTCCATGCCACAGGCGCTGACCTCCGTGGGGGATGAACTCATCCTCGCTTTCACCGGCCAACGGCACTTCCGCCATCAGGTTCGTACCGTTCCCGGCCTGAAGCCCAATGATCCTGGGGCCGGCCTGTTTCATGGCATGCAAAGTGATCACGCCATTGCTTAAGCCGACGCACTCAACCCCAGCGAATTGATCTTCAAAATGTTTGATCATACAGCCTGTCTCGCTTCCCAAACCGGTTAATCGCGCTTTGAAAATGCCGAATCAAAAGCCTGCCCGGAAGCCGGGAAGGAGTGCTTTCGCACCATTTCCAGCGCCTCTCGCGCGCCCCACTCGCGGTCCATGCCGCTGTCTTCCCATTCGACGGTCAGCGGGCCCTGATAGTTGACGCGGTTCAACGCGCGCATGATATGGTCCCAATCCACGTCGCCCCGCCCGGGGGAGACAAAATCCCAGCCACGCCGCGGGTCGCCAAAGTTCAAATGCGAGGAGAGGATCGACCTGCTCCCATCCAGGCGAACTTTGGAATCCTTGACGTGCATGTGGAAGATCCTGTCCGGGAAGGCTTCGATCAGCTTCACCGGGTCCACAAACTGGTGGATCAGGTGGCTGGGGTCAAAGTTGATCCCGAACGCGGGATGGTAATTGACCGCTTCCAGAGAACGCTGCATGGTGTAGATATCATAAGCGATCTCAGTGGGATGGACTTCCAGCGCGAACTTGACTCCCTGTTCCTGGAACACATCGAAGATCGGGGTGCAGCGCTCGGCAAAATCGCGGTATCCCGCGTCAATCATTTCGTCCGGTGTGGGCGGCCAGAAATACAATTTCCGCCAGATGCTGCTGCCGGTGAAGGCAGTGATCACCTCCACATCCATCAGTTTGGCCGCCCGGGCGGCGTTTTTCATGTGCTCCGCGGCCCGCTCCTGCACCTTTTCCTGCTTTCCATCCCCCCACACGCTCTGGGGAATGATCGCCTGGTGACGTTCATCCAGGATGTCGTCACAGATGCACTGCCCGACGCAGTGATTCGAGATGGCGTAGCATTTCAGGCCGTACTTCGCCAGCAGATCTTTCTTATCGCGCGCGTAGCGGTCGCTGGACAGGCAGGATTCCACATCAAAGTGATCTCCGCCGCTGCCCAGTTCCACACCATCATAGCCCCATTCGCTCAATTTCTGAGCCAGGGTTTCCAGCGGCATATCCCCCCACTGCCCTGTCGTCAATATGATTGGTCTTGTCATCATCAACTCCTGTCAACTCACTGGTGGATACAATCTTGCTAACCGTTGAGTCATGGCTGCCGGGCTAGATATTTACGCTGACCCATTTACCGGTCTGAGAGCTCTTCAGAATAGCTTCTTCAATCACCAGCGCTCTGTGCCCGTCCTCAAAAGTCGGGAAATCGGGTTTGGCGCTGAAATCGCCTGCGCGGATATACTCATTCACTTTCTTAGCGAGCTGTTTGAAAGTATCCGGGAAGCCTTCGGTGTGCCCGCCAGGGTAAGAGGTAACCGATTTAGCCGGGTCCTGCATGATGGCCGGGTCTTTCAACAGTACTTCGTTGTAGCGCCCGCGGTAACCCCGCCACAGCGCGTCGGGGACTTCCGAGTCCCAGGCAATGGCCGACTGGGAGCCATCGATCTCGTACTGCAAGCGGTTCTTGCGCCCGGCACTGACCTGAGAAACAGCCAGGCTGCCTTTGGCGCCGTTCTCAAAGTGGAACAGGATGTTAGCGAAATCATCACCGCTGACCGCGACTTCTTCATATTGCTGTTCTTGCGCGCCCAATTTCCCGGCGAAGGTCTCCACCTTGCCCACCGGCCGCTTGCGCACCGGGATGCTGGTGCCCAGATCTGCCATCACTTCGGTAATCTTCAACCCGGTGATGAACATGACCATGTCCATCCAGTGCGAGCCGATATCCGCCACGCTGCACAGCGCGCCGCCCTCTTTGGGCAGCAGCCGCCAGTTCCAGTCGGTGGGCAGCAGCAGCCAGTCCTGCAGGTATGAGCCGTGAATGGAATGGATCTTGCCAAGCTCGCCCTTCTGAACGACCGCGCGCGCCTCATGGTTGACCGGATAATAGCGCAGGTTGTAGTTCACCGCGCAGGCCAGGTTTTTGGTTTTCGCCAGCTCCACCAGAGCGGCAGATTCTTCAGAGGTTACCGTGAGCGGTTTCTCGCAGATGACATGCTTCCCGGCTTCCAGGGCCTTCACCGAGTGGCTGTAGTGCAGGTAGTTCGGGGAACAGATATGCACGATATCGATCTCCGGATCGGCAATCATCTCATCGAAACTCACGTACGCTTTTTCAATCTGAAGCTCTTCAGCTTTGGTTTGCGCCTCCTCCAGGTCGATGCCCACAATTCCCACCACCTCGTCACCCAAGCGACGGACTCCTTCGATGTGAGCTGGTCCAATAAAGCCCAGGCCGACAACGCCAACTTTAAAACGCTTTGTATTCATCAGATTTTCCCTCTTTCCAAATTATTTTCTTTTCAAACACATTAACCTTCACAATTCTTTCAACAAACGCTATCCAATGTGGTTAGCGAAACCTTTCCTCAGAAAGCAGCGCCGCGCCGCACAGGGTTTCATTCCCGTCCAGGACTGAAAACCGCAGATCGAAATGCGGGCGGATAAATTTGGGGATGTATTTCTCGAGATACGGCATGATCTCCGCTTCCATAATGTCTCTGGATCTGGCAACACCGCCGCCAATCACCACCCGCTCCGGGTCGAGGATGCACACCGTATCCGCGATACAGCGCGCCAGAGAAGCCATCGCCGAGTGTACCAGTTCCCGCATGTCCTGATCGCTCTGGCGGTAAGCCTCAAAGACCAGCTCTGTGGTGACATTTTCCGGTTTTCCCAGCGTCAACTGCCGCAACGCGGACCCGCCTTCCAGACTCGGATAGATGTTCCTGGCCCGGCTGGCAATGCCCCACCCGGAGCTGTAGCTTTCCAAACACCCCAGTTTACCACAGGCGCACTGCAGCCCGTCATCCTCTATCGTCAGGTGTCCAAACTCGCCTGCCATACCCATCCCGCGGTAAATCTTGCCGTCAATCACAATTCCCGCGCCGATCCCGGTGCTGACCTGAACATAAAATAAACTGTCGCACTGTTCACCGGCGCCGAAATACCACTCGCCTAAAGCCGCCGCGTTGGCATCATTCTCCATGAAAACCGGCAGACCAAAATGTTCAGACAGCACTTCCGGCAATGGGAAATAATCCCATCCTTCAATATGCTGAGACTTGATGATCTTCTGACTATCCCGGGTGATCGGGCCGCCAAAAGAGATCCCGATTGCCTGGACTTCGTTACCGTTATTCTTTTTTAAAATTTCATCGCCCAGGGCATAAATCACATCCAGCGACCCCTGTGAACCCAGGCTCCGGGGGGTCTGACTCCGGACGAAATGGCGGACCTCTCCATTGGCTTTATCCACGATCGCTCCGGCCAATTTTGTGCCGCCAAAATCAAATGTTAGCGCTTTTCCATGCAGCTCTGCCATGCAGTCCTCAATCCAGCAACTTATGCGTCGTAACGTTTGCCGCGCAGCAGCCCGGTGATCAGATGATCCAGGATCATGTGCGCATCTTCAACCTGCTCCATATCATTCACGGGGACCACCAGCGCCAGATCCACCAATCCTTTCAACTTACCACCCGCGTAACCGGTCAAACCGATCGTGAACATGCCTTTCTCTTTGGCAGCTTTGACCCCTTCGAGCACATTGGGGGAATTGCCGCTTCCGCTGATCGCCAGCACAGTGTCGCCTTCCTGCCCGAGGGTGATAACCTGTTCGGCAAAGACGCGGTCGTACCCTTCATCATTGGCGTATGCCGAGAAGATGGGCATGTTGTCGTTCAAACCAACCACCTTCAAGCGGGGTTTTTCGGACCCGCGGGTGTTTTTCGCCATATCGCAGATGATGTGCGAAGCGGTCGCCGCGCTGCCGCCATTCCCAAACACATAGAGAGTCTTGCCTGCGCGCTGGCACTGGTCCAGTTTCTCGTAAACCGCGGCAATATCCTCACGCGGCAAGTCGTCAATCACTTTTTTCAAATCCGTAAAATAGGTTTCAATATACTGATAGGTATCCATAATTTTTCCTCTATATAAACCGATCACAAAAACGCTCCCGCACTTCGGCACGGGTCGCGGTTCCAGTCGTACCAATCTGCTGAACAATCAGCGAGGCGGTCACGTTCCCCAACAAAGCCGCTTCCCGCAGGTTGGCCCCTGCGCACAGCGCGGCGGTCAGCGAAGCGGTCACGCTGTCTCCGGCGCCAACCACATCAATCGGCCCTTCGATCCGGATGGTAGGCACTTCATACCATCCGTCCCGGTCGCACACCAGCATCCCCTTTTCGCCGCGGGTGATCACCACAGGCCGACGGTTCTTCTCATACAGCCGGGCAGCTACTTCACTTAAAGGAATGTCCTCCAGGCCGCCCACGATCTGCCGGGCTTCAAAGTTGTTGACTTTAATGCCCATATTGTGAAACTCGGCAATATGCTCGCGGGAATCGACCAGAATGAGGCGGTCTTCCCGCGCCGCGCCCAATCCGGCGAGATGCGCCCGCACCCGGTCAGTCACCACCCCACAATTCCGCTCCTGAACCTGATCGAGCACAATTAATGCGTCCACTTTTTCAATCACTTCATCAATCGCCGCGATCAACTGGTCTTCACAGGATGGAGACAGGGGGGTACGGTTTTTGATATCAAAACGGTTCAGCTCCTCCTCAACCCCATGTGAGAGCAGCATCGGTTTGGTGTAGGTCGGGGTGAACCGTTCTCCAAAGGTAAAGAAATACTCCAGGTTCATACCTCGATTTTGCATTTCCCGGCGCAGGTCGTACCCCAGCCCGTCATCCCCACTGAAGCCAACCGCGTAAAGGTTGACCTCCAGCGAGCGCAATACCGACGAGACGGTCCCCGCCGCGCCAGGGCTTTTACGTTTGGCCACCACCTGATAAGCGATCTTACCGGTCTCCAGAGAAATCTCGTTCAGGCTTTCTTCCAATACCCAGTAGTTATCCAGGAAGAAATCTCCCACCACAGCGATTTTCACGCGGGGAAATTTTTCCAGGATCTCATCCAGGCGTTGCGGCGTCATCTCATTCATCATGCCAGCTTTAAATTCTCCATCACCATGCGGTACAGATTGGGGAAAGTGACCCCATGATCGCCGCGTACGTAATAACTGGTTCCACCGTCGTTGACCGTGCGCACCAACACCGTCTTGTAAGGGCGGAAATAGTAGGAAGGTGTCATTCTTGCCGCTTCCTGGCGGGTCATCTCACCCAGGTCGATCAGGTCAAAAACCGCGGTGGTGAAAAGGTTGATCTTTTCCCCACGCTGGTGGGCTACATTGCGGGCCATCGATAAGGCTTTCAGGTATACTTCCGGCCCCATCACGGAGGTTCCGTAATTGAGATAAACCCCACCCTGCAGCCGGGTGATGGTCTGCGCGAAGATTAGGAAATCCTTATAGGAAGTCGCCCCTAAGGCGGCGCCGTCCAGGTTGGGATGTTCGTGCAGGATATCCTGCCCAATGGCAGCGTGTACCGTGACGGGAACCTGGAAGCGGTACCCGGCAGCGAAGACACTGATCTCTTTATAAGGGAAATTGTGTTCCTCTATGTGTTTGCCAACCGCTTCACCCAGCCCCATCCCGGCGTGGTACGCCTCGACCATGATATCGTTGATCTCGCCGGTTTCTTTCCACAGTCCAAACTGCCCTTCAGTAATATATTTCGCGACGCTCTCGGTGGTGGCGCCAATTTTGGCAAATTCATAATCGTGAATGGCCCCCGCGCCGTTCATGGCGACATGGGTGATGATACCGCGCCGCATCAAGTCAATAATGAAGCGGGAGTTCCCTCTGCGGAGCACATGCGCGCCCATCATCAGGATGACCGGAGCGTTGTTGTTCTTCGCTTCGGCGACCGCCCTGGCCACCGCCACCAGCTCTTCGGGCCTGAATTCTTCCACTTCCGCGCCCAGGTCTTTCACCACGTCAACGGTCAGGTCGTGCTCCCTTTCCGAAAGCGGTTTAATGATCAATTGCGAACGATCAAATTCCTTAAATGGCATTCCTTTATTCCTCCTGAGCCGCGAACAATGTGGATTCCAGCGCTTCCCAGCATCGGAAATCGGGGATGATCAGATCCGCGCCGGCCTTGATCAGCCGCCCGCGCTTCCATCCATCCACCCCCTGGCGGGTGGCTTCATTGGTCGCCACACCCACCGCGATACCGCCCACATTCTTCATCTCTTCGATCTCAACAAACCCGTCCCCAAAGGCGACAACCTCATCCCCATGTAAATTGTTTTCAGTAATGATTTGCTGGATAACCATTCGTTTGGAGAAATTCAGATAATCATCCTGAGCCCCATACAGTTTCTCAAAATAACCATCCACCTTCAGCAGCGCGGCTTCATCGAGGACATATTTTTCATCCGTGCCGGAGGCCAGATAGCAGCGCACATTGTGCTTCCGCACCAGATCTAAAATCTGATAAGTGCCCGGGACAACATATTCCTCCGGGTCGATCGTGCCGCCGCGCAGCCCCTCCAGCCTGGAAATGATCCGCTCCATCAGCAGGTCGTGATACATATTCTTATAGGCCAGCGGTTCTTTCGCTTGGCCGCCTCGTTTCTCCACTTCTTCCTTCAAACGGATCATCTGGTAAATGGTCTGTTTGCCCGTCAGGTCGGTCACAAATAAACGCACAATCCCGGTCAATTCCTCAACACTTTCCGCTGTACCGGTTGCCTGGAGGATTTCAACCATCATCGGGATCATAATCTGCTGCCAACCTTCGCGGATCAGAGAAATCGTCCCGTCAAAGTCGAAGACGGCAAATTTAATTTTTCCGTTTTTTATCTCGTTAATGTGTTCGATCATGTTTACCTTTAAGAACCATTCATTTCAACGACTGCGCGGCACGATTCCCGCACCACCAGCTCCGGTTCAATGAGAATATTGGTCGCCGCGGGGTCTTCAATCAATCCATCGCGCATCTGGAGGATGATCTGTACCGCCTGTCTGGCAATTTCCTCTGCCGGCTGGCGGATGGTTGTCAGGGCGGGAAATACTTCCACATCGATTTCAATATCGTCAAAGCCAATCACCGAAAAGTCCCTGGGGACCTGTTTACCAGCCCGGTGAAGCTGGTTGATCACCCCATGGGCGATCAAATCCGTCCCGCAGAATATGGCGGTGGGCGGATTGGGAAGTTTTATCAGCTCAGAAGCACAGTGTGAGGCTTCCAACTGGTTATTGGAACAAGCCCGGATATATCCCTCTTCCAGGATCAGGTTCTTCTCGCGGGCGTATTGCTGAAAGCAGGTGAGCCGCTCTTTGACCCCCAGCATACTGGGGTCGCCCAGGCAGGCGATGCGGCGGTGCCCCAGCGAATATAAATAATCCAGGGACAGGATCGTACCTTTTTCTTCATCCAGATTGATCGAGGGAAGATCGTCACGCGGCCCGCAGGCCACCGCCACGTAGGATTTGCTGCTTTCCTGCAGCTGCCGCATCACTTCGAGGTCGCCGGGAATATCCCCAAGGAGGATCAACCCATCGAACCACAGACCGCTCATGATGCTGGCCTGGCGCCCCGCGGTGGCAATATCGTAGTTGGCGTGGCCCAGGAGCAGCTCAATCCCTTCGGCGCGGGCCGCTTCCTGCATTTTGATGAACACTTTGATCAGGAATGGGTCGCGGAGATCCCGGATAATCGCTCCAAACAGCCCGCTGCGCCGTGTCCGCAGCGCGGACGCGAAGGGATCCGCCCGGTAGCCAAGCCGTTTGGCAGCGTGCTGCACAGTCTGCTTGGTTTCCTCGCTGATCTGGATCTTACCTTTGCGCCGGTTCAACACCCTGGAAACAGTCGCGATTGAAACCCCGGCTTCTTTTGCGACTTCAGCGATCGTGATTTTCTTGGACATTCATATCCTTCTTTATGTTTCAGGGTAGGAAACGATTAACCGCAATCCTTACAGGTTAAACGTTTACAGTACAATTATGACATAAATCCGGAAGAAAATCAACCGTAAGTTTTCCCCACTTCAAAGCCAGAATCGTCCCCCGGTATCGTTGTGAATCGCCGGATGTTTTTCACGGCGGCGCGGCAAGCTTCAACTCGCAGAAATGACCGTACCCCCGCTCCTCATGTCATTTCGATGCCCGCAGGGAGGAGAAATCTTCACGCTGCTTCCCGGCGGGCTGAACCTGCCCCGCCGAATACCGCTGCCCGGTTAACCAGAGATGCTTCACTCCGTTCAGCATGACACTTGGAAATGTCATTCCGACGCCGCCCCATGTCATTTCGACGACCGCAGGGAGGAGAAATCTTCACGCTGCTTCCCGGCAGGCTGAACTTGCCCCGCCGAATACCGCTGCCTGGTGAGTCAGAGGTTCTTACCCTTTTGGGAGTGATGTCAGCCGCTGGCACGGCTTCAGGTTTACTGTCATCGCAAGCCGCCGCGCGAAACGCGAGACGCCCCGGCCGGGGCGTCTCTACACTTGCCTGTATTGGGTGATGGGGGATGCTGCCAGCACACCTGCGTAAGATTAAATTTAATGCCCTGCTCCGCTCATCGGGCCATCATAGATCGATTTATCTTCTTCCCCCTCCACTACAAGATAGCCTGCCAGTCCGCGTTCCGCTCGAGATAAGGCGTGGTCTACCAGAATATAGCGCCCGGGCACTTCCACCCTGAATTCAACCATCACCGCGCCGCCGGGAGGAACCAGGGTGGTCTGGACATCGGTCAGGGGTGGGGAAGTGAGCGAGGCCTGGTTGTATACTTTATCAAAGATTTCTCCGATCACATGGAAGGAAGACACAAAGTTGGGTCCCCCAACGCCAAAGAAAATCCGCACCGTTTCGCCCACGCTGGCATTCAAAGGATAGTTTTGCGTCAATCCACCCACTGCTCCATTGAAAATGAAATATTCCGGTTTTTCATCGAGCAATTTTTGCGCGTCAAATTCGGCAGTACCCTTTACGCCAAATTCTTCACGCGTGTAGATTTCGCCCTGCATCACATAAAATTCTCTGTCAACAGGCGGCAGTCCTTCTTCCGGTTCAACCAGGATTAAGCCATACATCCCATTGGTGATGTGATGGGCGACCATCGGAGTGGCGCAATGATAGATAAATAAACCGGGGTTAATCGCCTTGAATGTAAAATGGGTTTCTTCGCCCGGTCGGGTTTGCGTTGCTACAGCTCCTCCACCCGGTCCGGTTACCGCGTGAAAGTCAATCGAGTGAACCATCTGGCTGTCAACGGCATTTTTTAAGGATACTTCCACAGAATCACCCACTCTTATCCGGATAAATGGACCCGGGACCTGGTTATTAAAAGTCCAGAAAGTATAGGTGGTGCCGTCGGCCAGTTGTGCCTGTATTTCCGTTGTCTCTAAATCTATACGTACGTTGGCTGGCTGGCTGCGATTTAAAGGTTTGGGTAGATCGGTTGGGTCGCGGACAACGCTGGTGGAAATTTCTGCGACCTGGTCAGAATCACCCACGATTAATTTCCCCTCCATCCCAGCCTGACGGTGCCCGGGAACAGTACAGATATAGTCATATGTCCCCGGCGCGTTGACCGAAAAGGTCACTGAGGTTTGCTTATTCTTTCCGGAAAGCTGTTCTGTGGATATATCCAGACTGGGTATTGCCCAGTCGTGGAGTGCGCCATCGCCGTTGATCAGCCGCAATTCCACAATCTCCCCTGGCTGCACGCTGAGGTCCGGGTTGATGATCCCCTCTATGTCTCCACCTACCCCAATGAACATCATCCGGTTTTCATTCATAGCGGTTTGAAGGGTAAAGCGCGCGGATGGGGTTCCTGCCTGAGAGCTTATGGCGCGCTGCTCATTCACCATTGCCTGGGGCTGGTCCTGAGCGCAGGCTGTGAGAGCCTGGATAAGTAAAACTGAGAGCAGCAGAAGTTTGGGGAAATGGGGGTGCTTGTGGATCATAGGAGCCTCCTATTCACACAATATAGATAAATTATATCATATTATTTTGATACAACACTTTCCCGCTCACCCAAAAAATTAAGATCCTGATAAACGGAACGGTGTCGGCGCCACGCTGCAGCGGCGTTTGCGATGGCTCTGGATCAAAAACAGGCTGCGACTCCCCTCTCCGGCATGGAGAGGGGCCGGGGGAGAGGCGCACACCGCACGCCGCCAAGGCCGCAAAGCTTTTTAAACCTGAAAAGGTTTTCTTGACGGCGTGAGAAAAAACGCTCCGACTCATTTCTGGCAGGCTGAACTTGCCCCGCTGAATGCCGCTTCCCGGTTCCTCAAAGATGCCTCTCTGCGTTCGGCATGACAATTGGAAGTGTCGTCCTGATCAACTACATCAGAAATGACAGAATCAGTAGGTTGGCAGAATAAGCGAGCCTGCGGAGGTTCGCCGCCGAAACCCAACAACACAGCCCTCCACCCCGGTGTCCACCAGATGCCAACCATCGCGCTCAACCCGACCCGCGAAAAATGTCATTCCGCCGCCAGCACCCGTCAGCGCCACGCCGCTCCCTCTTCCTCAGGGAGAGGGCCGGGGTGAGGGCAAACACCAACCACCGCCCCTGCCCGGTTACCCCAAGATTTCTACCCTTCGGGCACGATGTCACTGCGTTCGAAATGACACCTGAAAATGTCGTCCTGCGCGCCCGCAGGACAAGCCGCCCCGCCGCCCGGATTTGCGGTATACTCAGGGCTGATGGGCGAAAGCAAACCCGTCCAGACCACCCACCCGGCGAGGCAGCCCCCGTGACTTCTGGCATCCTGTTCGACTTCAAAAAGTTCTCCCTGCACGACGGCCCCGGCATCCGCACCACGGTTTTCCTGAAAGGATGCCCGCTGCGCTGCGCCTGGTGCCACAACCCCGAGAGCATTTCTCCGGCGGTTGAGCTGCATTACTGGCCGGAGCGCTGCATCCTGTGCGGGGAGTGCGTGGAAGCCTGCCCGGAGAAGGCACTTTCCCTCACAGACCACACCCTGCTGAAAGACCGGGCGCGCTGCGCCCGCTGCGGGCGCTGTGCAGCGGCCTGCCCGGCTGAAGCCTGGCAGCAGATCGGGCGGGAGATGAGCCTGGCGGAAGTGATGGCCGAAATCGAGAAAGATCTTCCATTCTATGATGAATCAGGGGGCGGGGTAACCTTCTCCGGCGGCGAGCCCCTGCTTCAGCCCGATTTTCTGGCCGAAGCCCTGCGGGCCTGCAAGGCGATTGGGCTGCACACCGCGGTGGACACTTCCGGCCACACTGGCTGGAAGAACCTGGCCCGGGTACTGCCCGATGCAGACTTGTTCCTCTATGACCTGAAGCTGATTGACGGCGCCCGCCACCGCCAGTTCACCGGTGTGCCCAACGACATGATTCTGAAGAACCTGCGCGACCTGGCAGCTGCCGGCAGCCAGATCATCATCCGCATCCCCATCATCCCGGGCATCACTGACGACCGGGCCAACCTGGAGGGCACCGCCCGCTTCCTGCGGGAGCTGGATTCTATCCACCGGGTGGACCTGCTGCCCTACCACCGCATCGCCGCCGGCAAATACGCCCGGATGGGCCTGTCCTATTCCTTACCAGACACCGCGCCCCCTTCCGCGGAACGCATGGGGGAGATCCAAGAACTATTCCAATCGTACGGGTTTTCCGTTACCTCAGGAGGATAAACACGTGAACCAACGCGTCCAAAAACTTCGCCGGCAAAGCCTGGAAGCCGTCCCTACTCTCTCCGAGGAGCGCGCCGCCCTGCTGACTGCTTTCTACCAGGGGCAGCGCAAAGCCCTTTCGGCCCCCATGCTGCGGGCAAAAGCCTTTGAATACATCCTGGCGCACAAAGCCATCTGCATCAATGACGGCGAGCTGATCGTTGGCGAGCGCGGCCCGGCCCCTATGGCCACCCCGACCTACCCGGAGATCTGCTGCCACAGCCTTGAGGATCTGGACATCCTGGATTCGCGGGAGAAAATCTTCTTTAAGGTCTCAGAGGCAATGCGCCAGACCTACGCCGAGGCCATCATTCCCTTCTGGGAAGGGCGCACCATCCGCGAAAGGATCTTTGAACAGATGGAGGAAGCCTGGCTGGCGGCTTATGAGGCCGGGGTGTTCACCGAATTCATGGAACAGCGCGCTCCCGGCCACACCGTCCTGGATGACAAGATTTACTACCTCGGCATGCTGGGTTTTAAGGAACGCATCGCCGCGAGCATTGCCCGGCTGGACTTTCTGAACGACCCGCTGGCGTATGACAAACGCGAAGAGCTGCGCGCGATGGATATCTGCGCCGACGCCATCATCACCTTTGCCAACCGGCACGCCGACCTGGCCGGCCAGATGGCGCGGGCCGAAACCGACCCCTCCCGCCGCGCCGAGCTGGAAGAGATCGCCGCGGTGTGCTCCCGCGTCCCGGCCCACGCCCCCACCACCTTACGCGAGGCGCTGCAATATTACTGGTTCATCCATTTGGGGGTGATCACCGAGCTGAATCCGTGGGACTCTTTCAACCCCGGGCACCTCGACCAGCACCTTGAGTCTTTCTACCAGGCTGAGCTGGCGCAGGGCTCTCTGACCCGCGAAGCGGCCAAAGAGCTGCTGGAATGTTTCTGGGTTAAGTTCAACAACCATCCCGCGCCGCCCAAGATCGGGGTCACGGCGCAGGAAAGCGGAACCTACACCGACTTTGCCAACATCAACCTCGGCGGCCTGAAACCCGACGGGACGGACGCGGTTAACGAGGTTACTTACCTGCTGCTGGAAGTGATCGAAGAGATGCGCATCCTGCAGCCCAGCTCCAACATCCAGCTCAGCAAAAAGAACCCGGAGCGCTTCCTGAAACGTACCGCGGAGATCATCCGCACCGGTTTCGGCCAGCCTTCCATCTTCAACGCGGATGCGGTGGTGCAGGAACTGGTGCGCCAGGGCAAAACTCTGGTGGACGCGCGCTGCGGCGGCACCAGCGGGTGCGTGGAAACCGGCGCGTTTGGAAAGGAAAACTACAACCTGACCGGGTATTTCAACCTGACCAAGGTGCTGGAAATCACCCTCCACAACGGGGTTGACCCCCGCAGCGGGCGCCTGCTCGGGCCGCGGACCGGCTCGCCGGGTGATTTGAAGACCTACGAGGACCTGTGGGCGGCCTTCCGCACCCAGCTCGCGCACTTTATCAACATCAAGATCCGCGGCAACAACCTGATCGAGCGGCTGTACGCCGAATACCTGCCGGTGCCCTTCCTCTCCCTGCTGATTTCGGACTGCATCGAAACCGGGTTGGATTACCATAACGGCGGGGCGCGCTACAACACAAGCTACATCCAGGGGGTGGGGATCGGCTCGCTGACCGACTCATTCAGTGCCATCCGCTGGCTGGTGTACGATCAGGGCAAGCTCAGCCTCCCCGAACTGGTTACGGCCCTTGACGCCGACTTCAGCGGCGCGGAAAAGCTGCGCCTGGCCATGGTCAACAAGACCCCCAAATACGGCAACGACGACGCCTATGCCGACGGCATCATGCGGGATATCTTCAACCTGTATTTTGACCTGATCGAAGGGCGACCCAATACAAAAGGCGGCACCTACCAGGTCAACTGGCTGCCCACCACCGTGCATGTTTACTTTGGCTCGGTGATCGGGGCCACCCCCGATGGGCGCCGCGCCGGACAACCCCTCTCAGAAGGCATTTCTCCGGTGCAGGGCGCGGACCGGCACGGACCGACGGCCGTCATCAACTCGGCCGCCAAGATGGACCACCTGCGCACCGGCGGCACCCTGCTCAACCAGAAATTCACCCCACAGCTCCTGGTAGGCCAGAACGGGATTGACCAACTGGCCCATCTGGTGCGAACGTATTTCAAAAAGGACGGCCACCACATCCAGTTCAATGTGGTCAGCGCCGAGACCCTGCGCGAGGCCCAGCAGCACCCGGAACAATACCGCGACCTGATTGTGCGGGTGGCCGGCTACTCTGATTACTTCTGCAACCTGGGCAGAGCGCTCCAGGATGAGATCATCTCCCGCACCGAGCAGCAGTCTTTTTGAAAATAAACCAAATCACAATCAGGGTATAAATAAAAAGAGAGACTCAACGGTCTCTCTTTTTCTGTCTACAAGGTTAAATCACTTGAGACACGATCAAACAATGTCGATTAATAAGCTTCGTCCAGTGGCTTTTGCGACGCGCGACAAGATATCCACTGTCGGCATACTTCGACCACTCTCAAGGCGGCTGATGTTTGATTGTTTCGTGCCGATCTCCTCGGCCAGTTCAGCCTGTGTAAGACCAGCGGCCAGACGCGCGCGAATGACTGCTTTTGCGATGTCGCAAGACTCAGCAAGAGCGTCGTATTCTTTTTTACATTCCGGGTCCCGAAGCAATTCTTCCTTAACACTTGAATATGACTTCATTTCGCCCAACTCCTTTTTATCTACGATTGACAATGATTGCAGTTATATACCATTCCAGCTGTATTGAAGACACCCGATTGCGTTCTGCTGAACGCTCCACAATCTTTTTATCTATACTTCATTAGCTACGTCAGAAGAAAATTCTTCTTTTCAAATGAATAAAGCAGTGAATAGTAACTACCTTCTATCCGTGTATTTCAAAACCACTGGAAACTGTCCCTGTTATGGCTCAATGCTCAACATCCTTCTATACGCGCAATCCAACTCGGACGTGGGCGTTTTGTTTGTCTTCTTCAAAAATCCATGCAGCAACACAAAAGTATTTTTTGCGCTTGAGAAATACAGGATTCTCGACACATCACTGGCAAACCTCACGCGAAGCTCATAGAGACCTTTGTATTTAGTGCTTTGATCATCTTGACATGGGGTGCGCCAAGGTCCCAGCCGAACTCTTCAAGCATTTCAATCTCTCTCAGCGCCTTTGACCTATGTTTGCACGGCAGGCTTTTAAGAAATTCCTCAACCGGGCAACAGCCATCGTCATCCTCGAAGAAAAGCACCTCATATTTCATACGTCAATATAATATATCGTTTTCGATATATTGTCAATAGGTTTGCCCGGCTCTTACTCTAGTGCGTGGCAGCAAAATAGAGTTGCAGCGCTACGGGTTTAATAAAGCTTAAAAACAGGCACCGAGTTTCTATTAGAAAAAACTCGGTGCCTTCATTGATCAACGGAAAATCGCTTCAACCCTTCCCGGCA
>ENA-OSEO01002985-OSEO01002985.1-sediment-metagenome-genome-assembly--contig:-NODE-2985-length-21502-cov-5.000980_pt1 | contig 21502 bp, 19 predicted proteins | sample MGYA00237883_ERZ534232 | MGnify/ENA metagenome assembly ERZ534232
TGGACCCGGAGACTTTCTCAGAGGGTCTTTGGCAGGCCGCGGGAGGTACCGAGAACGGTCTGGGAACGGGCGGAATGGTCACCAAGCTGCAGGCCGCCGATCTGGCAAGGCACGGCGGTACGGCCGTGGTGATCGCGCGCGGTTCGCTTGAAAACGTGATCATGCGTCTCGCGGACGGAGAATCCATCGGTACCAGTCTGCTGCCTATGGTCAACAAACTGGAAGGACGCAAGCGCCGCATTCTCTCCGGCAGTCATACCAAAAACGAAATCGTTATTGATGAGGGTGCCGCCCGCGCGTTGCTGCGCGGAGGTTCGCTGCTGCCCGCCGGTATCAAACAGATCAAAGGCAAGTTTGATCGCGGCGACGCGGTCAAAGTTGTCACAGAAGAAAACCAGACTGTGGCCGTAGGGCTGACCCATTACGAGGCGGTCGACCTGCAAAAAATCAGCGGTAAAAAATCAACCGAGATCGAATCGATCCTTGGATATACATTTGGTGAAGAAGCCATTCACCGCGATCACATGGTGCTATTATGACAAATCAAAACCTCTCGATCGAAACGCTCTGCCAAAAGGCAAAATCCGCGTCGCATAAGCTGGCACAGGTTTCCACGGACCAAAAGAATGCTGCCCTTGAAAAGATCGCCCTGCAGTTGGAAAAGGAAGAGGCACAGATACTGGCAGCCAACGCCGAAGACTACGCTGCCGCGCGCGAATCCGGGTTGAGTGAAGCCATGCTGGACCGGTTGATGCTGAACGAGAAACGCATGAAATCCGTCGTGGCCGATCTGCGCGATGTCAAAAACCTGCCCGACCCGGTGGGTGAGCAGTTTGAAGTCAAGACTTTGCCCAATGGATTGAAGGTTCACAAACAGCGCGTGCCCATGGGCGTATTGGGCGTGATCTACGAATCACGTCCAAACGTGACCGTCGATGTGGTCGGACTGGCTCTGAAATCGGGAAACGGCGTGATCTTGCGCGGCGGCAAGGAAACGCTCAAGTCAAACATGGCATTGGTCGGCGCCATCCAGCGCGGACTGGAGGGCAGCGAGATTCCCTCTGACTCCATTCAAATCATCGCCGATACCGACCGCGCCCTGGTGCTTGAAATGCTCCAAATGGACCAATATGTGGATATGATCATCCCGCGCGGAGGCGCAGGTTTGCACGAGTTCTGCCGCAAGAACAGCCGTATTCCCGTAATCACCGGAGGCATCGGCATTTGCCACCTCTTCGTGGATGAAAGCGCCGACCTGGAGAAATCCATCGTGGTCCTCCGCAACGCCAAGATCCAACGTCCATCCACGTGCAACGCGCTCGACACTGCCCTGGTGCACCGCGCTATTGCAGCCGACTTCCTGCCTCAACTGGTCGAACGGCTCAGCGCAGACGGCGTCACCTTCCGTGCGGAGGAGGCAGCTTATGCCATGCTCAACGGAGTTGAAGGGGTCAGCCCCGCCGGTGAGCAGGATTTCGACATCGAATGGCTTTCGCTCGTGCTGGGACTCAAGGTGGTCAATAATATTGAAGAAGCCATCGCCCACATTGCCGCTCATTCCACCGCCCATTCAGACGGCATCCTGACCGAAGATCAGGCCAACGCCGCCAAATTCCTGGCCGAGGTGGATTCAGCCGCCGTCTACGTGAATGCCTCCACGCGCTTCACCGACGGCGCGCAGATGGGGTTGGGGGCTGAAATTGCCGTCTCCACCCAGCGCATGCACGCCCGCGGCCCCATGGGGCTGCGCGAATTGACCACCTTCAAGTGGGTGGTACAGGGCGATTATCACGTAAGACAGTAATTCTTATTCTAGATCGGAAGGATGGATGCGGCGGGCCTGTTTGGTCTCGCCGCGTTTTTTCTTTGCGTCAAGACGAGCCGCTTTGGAGGACGCGCTCGGTCGGGTGGGCCTTCTCGTCACCGGTCTCACCCTGGCCTTCTGGATCAAGTCATCCAGGCGGATTATGGCGTCTGCGCGGTTCTGCTCCTGCGTGCGGTAGCGCCTGGCTTCGATCAATAAAACCCCGTCGTCGCTAATGCGCTTGCCAGCCAGTTTGATCAGACGGATTTTCACATCCTCCGGCAGGGAGGGGGAGTTGACCACGTCAAAACGCAGCTGGCAGGCTGTGGCAACTTTGTTGACGTTCTGTCCGCCGGGTCCGCTTGAGCGAATGAATTCAAATTGCAGTTCTTCTTCACTTATGTTCATTGCACATATTGTTCCTGTCTGATCAAGTATAACCTTTTCATCATTTTCAAAAACAAATGGAAAGTTTACTTGACATTTCTTATCATTAGATTTATGATGTTAATGGAAAGCGCGCTTTACATTAAGGAGAAATATTAATGAAAAACCGGCTCGAAGAAATTCGCAAAGAAAGAGGCATCAGGCAGGAAGATCTGGCGGACGCGCTGGAAGTCTCCAGGCAGACCATTGGCTCCCTCGAAAATGGACGCTACAACCCCTCGATCACCCTTGCCTTCAAGATTGCCCGCTATTTCAAGATGACCATTGAAGAAATATTTATCTATGAGGAATAAGTGATGAAAAACAAAAAAAATATCCTTTATTTATTATCCACAGTTGTGGGAGCGTTTCTGTTTTATATGGGCCAGTTTATCCTTGTCGCCGAGAAGATGAAATCATTATCCGGCCTTTGCATTGGCCTGGGAGCGGCCGTATTTTGTCTTGGTATCGGCAATCTTATTTCCGCTTTGATCCTATCGAAAATAAATAACGAAGACACTTTACGTAGAAAACGCATCGAAGTCAATGACGAACGCAATACGATCATCCGCGAGAAGGTCGGCGCAAAGATAAACCTTTACGTTAATTACGCACTTTCGATCATACTGTTGGCTTTCGGGTTCCTTCAGGTTCCATTGATCGCAATTCTCATGCTTGCATCGGTCTTCCTTTTGGAACTCGTACTAGCCATTGTGCTGACGGATCATTATTCAAAACAAATATAATTGGCTTTACCACTTTGATAACATCCGCGCAGCCAATTACGCGGATGTTTTTTTATTAATCAAAATCAGGGCGAATCAATCTGGATTTACATATATGGTGTTTATTATTCACTTAAGCAATTTAAAGAATTATGATTATGAAAATGGGGTTGTCATGAATCTTGTCCCTTTTCTATCGGAAGTGGATTTAAGTATGTAGAACGATTCTTCAAATCCAAGGTGAATATGTTTTTATTCCATGCAGACGACATGCGGCCAGAAGAACCTGTAGACGAAGACGCTATTCTTATATCCGAGGTAAAGAAAAACCCGACTGCATTCAGCGGGATTTATGAAAGATGGGAAGTTCCTGTTTACCAATATTTCTATTATCGAACAGGAAACACTATCTTTGCTGAAGACCTGACCTCTCAACTATTCCTGAAGGTTTTTGAATCCATCGGACGCTATCAACATCGCGGCCATTTTGCTGCCTGGTTATTCACCATTGCCCGAAATATGGTGGCAAAGCATTATCGCGAGAACCATCATGAGGAATCTTATGAAACGGCATCGATCACACGGGAAGAACCAGATCCTCTAGAAGAATTGGCTTTGTCCGATGAAATTGAAAAGCTCAAGGTCCTGGTGTGTTCCTTGTCTGCTGAAGAACAGGATCTGATCCGCTTGCGGTATGCCGCGGATTTGAAGTTTTCAGATATCGCGATCATTCTGCATAAACGCGAAGATGCGGTAAAGAAATCGCTTTACCGCTTGCAGACTCGATTGCAGTATCTTCTGGAGCAGAATAATGACTGATTCAAAATCCTCGCTAACCCTTGAAGAGAAACTAAAGCTTGCCAATCAAAAGCGCCCAAGCGCCGAATATCTGGATCGCCTTCACGCCACAATTGATTCTCAATTTACTTCATATCAAGGGCAAAAGTTTTTTTCCATGCGCCCGGCCTGGATCGCAGCTTCCGCTCTGATTGTTATCTTTATCGTTGGCACACTGATCATCGGTCCAAAACGGGTTTACGCAGAAGTGGCAAAATTATTTGGATACATTCCGGGCGTTGGTATTGTGGATCAAAGTGAGACCATTCGCGTTTTATCCGAACCGGTGAGTGTGGCGCGAAATGGAATTACTGTTACCGTCTCAGAAGTGACTATAACAAAAGAAAAAACACGTCTTATATATACAATAGAAAACACTCCGAATTCCGTTTTTTCGCATGATGAAAATATAACCGGCTGTTCCGAACAGGCATATTTAATTCTTCCCAACGGATCAATATTGCGTCCGACAGATGGATGGGGCTCGCAATACACCATACATAATGATTTCGATTCCTTGCCTGAAGATGTCATGGAAGCCGCTTTTGTTTTACCTTGCATTTCAGGCACACTTCCAGGAAAAGCTCCCGAGAATTGGAAAATCCCTTTACGTTTTCGTTATGCACAACCAGATACGACCATTGCCCCGATATTTGATCTTGAGGCCCCACTCTCTACAACTGAAAAACAGACCCTGTTGCCTGACTCGACGGCTTATCTCAACGATCCCTATGGTATTGCGCTTTCTTTGGACCAGGTCATTCCACTTGAAGATGGATACTACTTGATCGGACATACAGATTGGAAAGACGATCGTATTAAGGAAGCCTATCCCGCAGGATGGAATATGAAAGCATTTGACGCAAATGGACGCGAAATTCCTGTCAAACCGGCATCCTGGGATGAAGCCGGTTTGACAGTAGGTGAAAATCAATGGCTGTATAAACTATACGGAAATAGTTTTAACAATCTGATCACATTAAAATCCACCTTAATGACTTTGAGCTTTGTCCAGCCGGTGGAATTCTCACTTGATCTTCAGGACCAGGGATTCGATGGTTCAGAAACTCAAATCGGAAGAGTTTGGGAGGACAGATCAACAGTTATTGAGTTGCCCGAACTATCCGCTACGATCGATCAGATTTCTTATATAAAAAGTGGTGAACTACGAGGTTTTGAATTATCCATCCAGGCCGACTCTGTTTTAAGACAATTGCCATTAAATATCGTTAGTGGCCTGGACTACACAGGGTTGGAAAAAATCAGCGGCGGTGGGGGATCAAACAGGGATCCAAATGATGATCTGATAAAAACAACCATTCTGACAAACGCTAAAATATCCTTTCCACTGGTTTTAAGTGCGAACGGAGCTGCAATCAACGGGGTTTGGCAAGTCACCTGGCAGCCTCCCGACATCGACGGGAGTGGCAGCCCGACGGCAAGTATTCAGCCTTGTGTGACTCTTGAGAAATGGCAGCAGACCCTCAAAGGCAACGCAGCCATCCCGGAAGATTTGTCACAATCCGTTCTGGTCAATCGAGGAGCACTGGCACCTGACCCCTCCTTGTTTCTAACCAATCTGGATGGCAGTGAAGAACAAGGGCTTGCTTTCGGATACGGGAGCATCTCGGCTAATGGCTCTACGCTTGTCTATGCCGATCAGTTTGGCAATATTCTGCGGCATGATGTGGCAACCGGTAACGAGAAACTCTTAACGCAGGATATGGATGATACCAACCCGTTGATCGCACCTGATGGACAAGAAATAGCCTTTACCCGCACAGGAGATGATCAACAAATTGTTATTATGAACATCGACGGCTCAAACCCCAGAACCATTGTTTCCGGATTGGTTTCTCCACAAGCCTGGCAATGGACCCCTGATGGGGACCAAATCCTGTTTTGGACAAAATCAGGCGAAGGGTCAAGCCTGGTTCAGTTGGTGAATCCTGAAACGGGTGATATCAGCAAATTGTTTTCGACAAATACTGAGGCCCCAGTTCCTGTAATTTCGCCTGACGGAAAATGGATTGCCTATATGGACCGGGTACCCGGTTACATGGCTGATGGCCTTTACATTGCCAATACAGATGGTACAAACAGACGTCTGGTGGTCCAATTGGATTATTGGCAGCTTGTCGGAAGAATAAGCTGGACGCCTGACGGCGAGTGGCTGTCGTTTTCTGTTTTAGATTCTGATGCCTACTCGCCGGCTTCAACGGTTGGATTGGTTAATATCTATTCTTGTCAGGTGTTTTCATTGCCGCAGCTTAATGGCGTTATTCTGGATTGGGTATATCAATAAATATTCACAAAATAAAACTATACATCGTATAATTATTCAAATTCAAAATTCAAAGAAGGAGTCCCATCAATGAGAATACTCTTTATCGGCGGCACCGGCATCATCAGCACAGCCTGCGTGGCGCGCGCGCTCGCAAAAGGCCTTGATATCACCCTGCTCAACCGCGGAAAATCCGTGCGGCCCACGCCTCCGGGAGCCAAAGTCATCACCGCGAATATCCACAACCCTGCAGAACTGCGTGCGGCCCTGGCCGGACAGGATTTCGACGTGGTCGTGGACTGGATCGCCTTCACCCCTCAGGACGTACAGCGCGACATTGATCTATTCAACGGCAAGACCGGCCAATATATATTCATCAGTTCAGCCTCAGCCTACCAGACCCCGGCTTCCAACCTGCCCATCCGTGAATCCACGCCGCTTGCAAATCCCTTTTGGGAATATTCGCGCAACAAGATCGCCTGCGAGGAACTGCTGCTCGACGAATACCGTAAGAACAAGTTCCCCTTCACCATCGTACGGCCGTCGCACACCTACGATCAAACCTGCTTCCCAAATGAAGGCGGATTCACGGTGATCGACCGCATGTTAAAGGGAAAACCGGTCATGGTTTACGGTGACGGCACGTCCATCTGGACGCTGACCCACAGCAGTGATTTTGCCAAGGGCTTTGTGGGACTGCTGGGAAATTACCGCGCCATCGGCGAAATTTTCCATATCACAACAGATGAATGGCTGACCTGGAATCAGATCTTTCAACTTCTCGGTGAAGCAGCCGGTGTTGCCCCCAAGCTGGTACACGTTCCCTCTGACTTGATCGCCGCCTATGACGCGAACATCGGTGCCGGTCTGCTTGGCGATAAATCCAACTCTTCCATCTTCGACAACAGCAAGATCAAGCAGGTTGTGCCCGAATTCATCTGCACCGTTCCTTTTTCACAGGGAGCAAAAGAGATCATCGCCTGGCATATGGCCGATCCGTCCCGCCAGGTTGTTGACGAACAGTTTGATCAATTAAGCGACAAGATATTGGAAAACTACCAAAAAGCCTGGCCGAAATAATGAAACAGGGTCTGGGAAAATCCAGACTCTGTTTTTTATGAAATTGAATTTTCCAGGTCTTTGGTTACGTCGATTATGGTTTTTGAGATCGATGTTGCCCTTTCACCCAGGTGTTTGATCTCGTTTGCCAATACTCCAAACACAGAGCCGATTTCCACCTGATACCTGGTAATGGTTTCGGCCTTGAATCCGACCTGAACGATGCCGGGTTCATCCGTCCGCGATACTCCTACAAATTTGAACATCAGTGAATCCAGATCGCGAGCAGTGATCGGTTGGGTGACGACCCCGTCTTCGCTGTCGATTAATGAGCGAAAAGCGGTGGCTTGCGCTTTTGGGTCATCAGGGAACCTCCAGCCGATAGCGCTTGCTAAATTGGACCCAACCGTCACACCGTCGGCATCCGTGATGAAGAGTTCATCGATGCCAACATTGCGTGAGAACTCCTCCAGATATGTACTGTCCAGCGAAAGGTTATGTGCCTTCAACAACATGGCAATTAACTTGCAAACGCTGGCCATCATTCCATCCAAAACTCTGTCCATCATTGTTCGAATCCCTGAAGCGGCATGGGTCGATTCGATGGCTGCATTGATAGCTATAATGTTCATTTCTGATGAAACCCCTTTGATCAGGGCCGCTGCTTCTTTTTGCTTTTCAAGTGAAAGCAATAGACCGCTTGAGTCATCCATAATCAGTTTTCCCTTTCATGAACAATACAACATAAAGCCCAAACATTATTTGGGGGATAATCAAGATTGTATGTCTTTTTATGGAAACAAAAAAGCGACTTAACTCAATTTAAACCTCTGAACAACTTCCTCTAAATGTGTCGCAAGTTCGGCTAAAGAAGTCGCCGATTGGCTGACCTCTTCAACATGGATGTTCATCTCATTTGCTGAAGCGGATACCTCTTCAACCGCGGCGGAATTTTGCTGCGCCACGGCCGCAATACTCTCAATAGATTGAGATACTTCATTGGATCCGGCAGACATCTCTTCTGTGGAAGCTGTATTCTCTTCGACAACCGCCGATACGGTTTCAACAGCTGAAACCAATTCATTTGCCGAAGCGGTCATTTGAACTGTGGCTGCAGCAGACTCTTCTGCCTGATTGTTGACTTCTTCAGTAGCCTGCAAAATGTCTTCAAGAGCTACCCCTGCTTCAGATGTGATGTTAACCCCTTTTTCAACCTCTTTCACTCCTCGCTCCATGGCATCGACAGATTCTGCCACCACAAGCTGGATCGATTTGATCAAACTGCCAATCTCTTTGGTCGCCGAACTGGCTCCTTCAGCCAGCTTACGGACTTCATCGGCAACCACGGCAAACCCCTTGCCTGCTTCGCCGGCACGAGCAGCCTCGATGGCGGCATTAAGTGCCAGCAGATTGGTTTGAGACGCGATCTCCTCAATGGTATTAACGATTTTACCTATTTGACCAGACTGGTCACCCATGATTTGCACTTTTTGGGCGGACAGGTCGACACTTCGCTTGATCTCCTGCATTCCATTTAAAGTTTCGCTAACTTTATTTGAACCGATTTTGGCTGCCGTTGCCGCCTTGTTGGCTTGTTGAACCACAGCCTGTGCATTTTTTGCAACCTGTTCAATTGCGGTGGTCAATTGAGAAGTAATTTCAGCGGCTTTACTGGTCGCCCCTGCTTGTTCCTGGGCGCCCTGGGCAATTCCGTCTATTGAATGGACCATCTGCTCGACCGTCAGTGCAGTCTTGTTGATCGAATCGCTTTGTTCAGTCGTGCCGCGGGCAACTTGCTGGATCGTGGCAGCTATTTGTGAAGTTACCTGGCCAGCTTCACCGGCAGCTTTTGCCAATTGGTCTGAAGAAGAATTAACCACTGCCGCTTCTTCTGCAATTGTTTTAACAGACTGACTTAAATAAACGGTCATTTCCTTAAAGGCAATTCCCAATTCATCTTTATCAGAAAAGGGTTTGACATCTATGGTCAGATCACCGCCTGATATTCTGTTGGCGGAATCCACAGCTCCGATCATGTAATCACTGATTCCGATAAATGCCCTGCCGATCGCCCCGACTTCATCAAGTCTATCTGTGATCTTTTCGGTGATCCTGGTGGTACTGTTGCGATTCTGATCCCCCACAGCCAGTTTAGACATACTGTTAGCCAATTGCCTTAATGGCTTGCTAAAACTTGCTGCAATGTTTGATGAAAGCACAGCACCGATGCCGATTGCAAGAACACCCAAAACAAGAATGGATAGGACCGTCCAATTAGCAAAAAGGGTTGAAATCCTGAACGGCTGCATTGCAGGCTCGGACCCAATTATGCCGATTATGGCAATCACACTAATAACGATCAAAAACAGGGTAAAAACTAAAAATATGGAAAAAATTCTGATAAAAGTACTTAAGCGATTAACAATTTTCATCAATCTCCTTGAATAAGCATCGATGAATCGGCGTTGAGTTTTATTGTTTTGTCATTGGCAGGGTATATATAATGGAGATCCTTTGACCCCTCATGAAAAAGCCATTATTTAACAAGATAACAGGTTAAACAATCGCTAAGAACATGAATACCGTTAAGATGGGATTTGAACGACAATTTCATTATCGTCATTTTTTGGATATACGAGAATTAAAATAATGTAAATAAATGTAAATTTATTGTGAGTTATTACTGGATTGACATTGTTCACAGAAACCAAACAAGATCAAATGGTTTGTTTTGATCTCGAAATGATATTTCTTCTCCAACTTCTGGAACAAGGGGGAGATATCCTCATCGTCTACCATCATGATTTGTCCGCAACCCTGACAAACAAGATGATGGTGGGGCTTTTTTTCCGCTAACTCGAAAACAGATGCGCCCAACCCCATATCCGAAATGGTCACCATGCCGTGTTCAACCAATCGCTCAAGTGCCCTGTAGACTGTTGATGGATTAATTGCGGGTAATTTTATATGAACAGCTTCAAAAATCTGAAGCGCCGTCAAATGTGACTTTTGGTCAGAAAGTGTTTCAAGAATGAATTGGTCAGTTGATGTCTTTTTCATGATGTAAACTATTGCATATGCAAAGATTTGCATTATAATAATTTTTGTTACCCAATCATTGTATCATTTTTCATTGAGGAGAGGATTCCATGTTACCTGGCAAGCTTTTCATGCACATCCCGGATGGTTTTTTGAGTATTCCGGTTTCAATCGTTTTGTGGATCGTCAGCGTTGTGGTGATCGCCATTGCATTGCGCAAGACCAGCAAACAATTGGGAGAAAAAGAGATTCCCTTAATGGGTATTTTGGCGGCAGCCATTTTCGCCGGCCAAATGCTTAACTTCAGCGTGACCGGCGGAACTTCCGGTCATTTGCTTGGTGCCGCTCTGGCTACCATCCTTCTCGGACCCTGGTCGGCCATTCTGGTAATGACATCGGTGGTATCGATCCAGGCGCTCCTGTTCCAGGACGGCGGGTTGATCACTTTGGGCGCCAACCTTTTTAATATGGCTGTTGTGGGCGTTTTTGTGTCATATGCCGTTCTCTTCCTGGTCAAGAAATTGATCAAGAACGAAAAGACCAGCCTCTTTGTTGGAAGCGTTTTAGCCGCCTGGTGTGCCATCTTCCTGGCATCACTGGCATGCGCCCTGGAACTGGCTGCCTCCGGCACTTCTCCGGCAAACATCGCCATCCCGGCCATGGGATCCATCCACGCGTTGATCGGCGTGGGCGAAGCCATTATCACGCTGGGTGCCGTCAGCTTTGTTTTTGCAGCTCGCAAAGATTTGCTGCTCACCAACCAGAGTCAGGGTAAATCCTCCAAAGGGATCATTATTGGAGGCGGTATAATAACCATCATATTGGCCGTCCTTTCCCCTCTGGCTTCCAGCCATCCTGATGGCCTGGAGTGGGTAGCTGAGGAAAAGGGTTTCCTATCCGTCGCGCGAGACTCTTTGTACAACATCATCCCTGATTATGTTTTCCCGGGGATTTCAAATGAGGCGTTAGCCACCATCATCGCAGGTATCATCGGCGCAGCAGTGGTGTTCGCAGTTGCCCTGGGTGTAGCGCGCACAAGGAAAAAAACTGCATAATCATTGACGGAGAACATTGTTAGAACTCTATCAAGATCGTGAAAGTGTGCTGCACCAAATGAGCGCGGGGGTGAAGATCCTCTTCACCCTCGTATTTATTCTTTGTGTTAATTTGGTACCGCCAAGGTCCTGGTCCGCCTATATTCTTTTTTTGACAATATTGGCGTCCATTTTTATTATTTCGAGACTCGATATCAAAACGCTGTTACTGCGCTCATTGATCAGTCTGCCTTTCATCCTGGCAGCTATTCCTCTTCTTTTTACTTCACCCGCCCCTTATATATCTTTCACGCAAACAAATGATTTTGTGATCAATATCAGTCAATCTGGCCTGATCCGTTTTTTGGGGATCACAATAAAATCATGGCTGTCTCTGGTTGCCGCAATTCTATTAACCTGCACGACTCGCTTTGATAGTTTAATGGCAGCCCTCCGCCAGCTTGGACTTCCCAAGATTTTCGTTTCGATCCTGTCATTAATGTGGCGTTACCTGTCATTGATCATCGAAGAAGCCAAATGTCTGATGCGCTCAAGAGACAGCAGGACCGCATCAAACATCCAAAAAGGTCATCCAAACGGCTCTCTTTGGTGGCGTGCCGGTGTAACGGGCAGTATGATGGGAAACCTTTTTCTGCGTTCACTCGACCGCAGCGAACGGGTTTACGCTGCCATGGCTTCAAGAGGTTATTCAGGTGAACCTTTCCAGGCGGATATCAGACCAATTACGCGTCGTGAGAGTTTGATGCTGACAGGTGCTATTTTATTGTGCCTGATGATCATGGTCTTTTCTTTTATAATTCATTGAGGCACACCGAATGATCAACATCCAGAACCTTTCTTTTTATTATCCCGACGGACGGCATGCGCTGGATCAGATCAACCTGCAGATCAAGCCTGGGGAAAAGGTTGCTTTAGTGGGGCCTAACGGAGCCGGAAAATCAACCCTTCTATTGCATTTGAACGGCGTCCTTCAAGGCAAAGGACAGATAACCATTAATGACCTGGAAATTTCAAAGAAGAATTTAGCTTACATCCGTTCATTGATCGGGATGGTCTTTCAAAACCCCGACGATCAGCTTTTTTCCTTGAGCGTCGCGGAAGATGTGGCATTTGGTCCAACCTGTCAGGGAATCGAAAAGGAAACCATCAAGATAAAGGTAAAAGAAGCGCTGCGGGCCGTCCAACTGGAAGGGTTCGAAGATCGCAATCCCTATCACTTGAGCGGCGGCGAAAAGAAACGCGCTTCAGTTGCCACCGTGCTTTCTATGTCACCCGAATACCTGGTTCTTGATGAACCAACCTCCGGTCTGGACCCCCGTTCACGCAGAGAATTGATCAGCCTGCTAAGATCACTTCCGCAAACGATGATCATTGCCTCGCATGACCTCGCGATGGTAAACGAGTTGGCCGACAGAGTCGTCGTACTCAAGAACGGATGCATCGTGGCCGATGGAGTAAAAGATACAATTCTTTCCGATAAAGACTTTTTACTGGAAAACGATCTTCTTTAGCATTTCAAAAGGTCTGTTTTTTCTTTGGAATTTAGCTATAATGGGGATTGTCACTTTTACCATTTTTAAATAAGGAAAAGAGAATAAAATGTCAGAAATTTCTGTTGATGATCTTTCAATTGATGAATTGATGCAATTGAATAAACGTAATATTACCCCCGAAGATCAAAAACGCTTTGAAGGCTACATGGCTGAAATCTTTACTGCCCTCGGCATGGACCTCAACACACCGTCTACGCATGAAACACCAAGGCGTTTTCTTGAAGCCATGCTGGAATCCACCAGCGGCTATGAAGGTGATCCAAAGCTGATCAAGGCCTTCCCCAAGGAATGCCGCGGAGAACCAGACTGCCGTTTAAGTCAGGTCATTGAAGGCCCCATCCATTTTCATTCACTGTGTGAACATCACGTTTTCCCATTTTATGGCGAAGCCTATGTGGGCTACGTTGCAGACGAACGCATCCTTGGCATTTCAAAACTCACCCGTCTGGTCAGACTTTATGCCAAACGCTTTGCCGTGCAGGAACGCATCGGTTTCCAGATCGCTGACACGCTTGAAGCCATGATGAAACCTCACGGAGTAGCTGTTTTCATCCGCGCCAAACACATGTGTGTCGAAATGCGCGGTGTGCGAGAGACCTCACCAGCAACACGCACGACCGTCTTCAGAGGTGAATACGCCAACGACCCATCCCTGCGCGCAGAATTTCTGAATGTGTGCGGAATTATAAAATAGACATTTCAAAGAGAACAAAAAAGCGTCGAAATGTTCGGCGCTTTTATTTTTAATGGCCTCCGCAACTTTGCAACCACTGATGCCCTGAAATATTTAGTAGCTTTTCGCTCTCAATCGGGCCCCAACTCCCGGGTTCGTAGAAATGCAGATCCGGAGCGCCGCCTGATTCCCAAACATTCAAGATCGGATCAAACAATTCCCAACTCAATTCGGTCTGGTCCGCTCTGGTAAAGAGTGAAGCATCCCCGTTGATCACGTCCAGCAGCAGTCGTTCATAAGCCTCAGGCAGTGAATCGGGGCCGAATTCGTTGCGATAATGATAATCCATGTTCACCGATCGAGTTTCTGCCAGGGTGTCTGGTACCTTGGCCTCGAATTTAAGATGGATGCCTTCATCCGGCTGCAAACACATGGACAACATATTGGAAGGGCATTCCAGGCAAGTGCTGTTTGGAAAGATGATATGAGGCGGGCGTTTGAACTGGATGATGATCTCGCTCACCTTTTCTTTTAATTTCTTTCCTGATCGCAAATAAAACGGTACGCCCTGCCAACGCCAATTGTCAATGTAAAAACGCAGCGCAGCATAAGTGGCAGTCTGACTATCCTGGTTTACATTGGGTTCCTGTCGATATCCCGCATACTGTCCGCGAATGGTATGCTGCTTGACTTCGCCTCCTACAATGGGCCGGATGGCGCTGATGACCTTGACCTTTTCATCTCGCAACGCATCTGCCTTATATGAACTGGTAGGCTCCATTGCAACCAATGTCAGCAATTGAAGCAAATGGTTCTGGAACATGTCTCTGACCACACCGGCTTTGTCATAGTACTTGCCGCGGCTTTCAACCCCAACAGTCTCTGCCACAGTGATCTGCACATTTTCCACGTAATTACGATTCCACACCGGTTCAAAAATGGTATTGGCAAAACGTGCCACAAGAATGTTTTGCACGGTTTCTTTGCCGAGATAGTGATCGATGCGGAAGATCTGATTTTCCTGAAGTTTTTTATGCAGGATCTTGTTCAAGTTGCGTGCGCTGGCAAAATCGGACCCGAAAGGCTTTTCGATCACAACCCTGCGCCAGCCATCCTTTTCATCAAGCATCTTGTTGGCTGCCAGGCCATTGACGATGGGAATGAAGAAATCCGGCGGCGTGGCAAGATAGTACAACCGGTTGGCTGAGCCGTTCTCGGTTTTCTGTAGTTCCGTTTCCAATTGTGAGAACGTCTCTGTAACCAAAAAGTTGCCCGAACGATAACTTATTTTTTGTGAAAACTCATTCCAGGCTTTTTCGTTGAAAGTTTTTCCCGACTCTTCCAGCAGGCTTTCGCGGCAGGTCTGCCGCAAATCCATGTCCGTCCAGTTTCTTGTAGCGGTGCCGAAAATATGGAATTTTTCAGGCAGCCTTTTCTTTAGGTATAAGTTGAATAGTGCAGGGATTAACTTCCGATGAGAGAGGTCGCCGCTGGCGCCAAAAATGATAATGGAGGTGGTTTCTGCCATAATTACTTCCTAATATTCAAATAAGATATATTATATCCGATTATCGACTGTAAACCACGAAACAATTACGATCAAAGGATCATCAACACGCGTTTGTGACTGCTCAATTCGGCATAGAGCGCATCTACCTGCGCTCGGCTCTCGGCAATAAACTTAAAGGATACCGACCGATATTTCTTTTCTTTGGATTGGCTGCTGAGAATATTTTCTTCCAATAATTCAGGAATATGCCTTTTGACGATCTCTATGACAAAATCTTCAAAATCCGGCTCGTCTTGGCCGATCACTTTTAGCGGAAAAAGTATGGGGTATTTTATTTCAGGAACGGAATTCTCACTCATGATACTTCATTTTACCAGTCGCCACAAAAACTGATACCTTACAAGAATTTTATTTATCCAGTTTATATTAATTAACCTGTAAAACACATTGTATACTGATACTAATATTTCTGTATAACACGATTAGCGAGTATAGAAAAGGTCGTAAAAGATGAAAAAATTTGTTTCCGGGTTAAAGCAAAACTGGTTGCTGCTCCTGGTCTTTGTCATCTTCTCAACAGCAATCACCTTTTTCGTGTCCTATTATATTAAGTGGAGCACTGACAAAATTCTTACTGAAGTGAGCAACCAGCTTTCCACGTTGGGGCGAATGAAATCCACGCAGATTTCCCTATGGAAGCAGGAACGCATTGTTGACGGACAAACATTGCAAACCGATCACAGCTTTTCTCAATCCATTTATCTTTTACTGAACGATTTAAATAATCTATCCCTCATTCAAGAAAACCAGGCCAGGCTTAAAGCCTTGCTGCTTGACCCTAATTATTCCTCCATCATTTTGTATGATCAAGATGGGAACAGGATCATGCGCGTTGGTGACTTAGAGGATGAGCCCACCGCTGCAACAAAGGTTTTGATTCGTGAAACGAGTGTGTCGCATGAAATAATGATTTCTGACTTGTACCGGGCGGTTGATGGGGCAGTAAAAATGGACATGCTCGTGCCCATATTTCCTGTAGGCCAGGAAAATGAGTCTCCGATAGCTTTCGTCGATTTTTCCATCTCACCCGATGCCTTTCTGTATCCATTGATCCAGGATTTGCCAGATGAGAATCTTTCCAGTGAAACCCTGATCGTCCAAGCAAAGGGTGATGAAGTCCTGTTTTTAAATAATTTGCGTTACACAGAAAATGCGGCATTAAACTTGTCCATTCCGCTCACGAGAGAAGATGTGCCGGCTGTATTGGCAGTTATAGGAATTACTGGTATCGAATATGGCAACGATTATCGTGGTGTGCCGGTAATGGCATACATTACAACTGTTTATGGAACAGATTGGAAACTTATTGCCAAAACCGATATGGATGAAATCTATGAACCGATCAGAAGACAGAACTTCTTTATTTACATCACTGTCATATTAATGGTTGTTTCCAGTATTATTATCATTACATATCTATGGCGGTTGAAAACAATACAAATTGCCAAGGGCCTGTCTGATTCCGAGCATAAACGTAAAAGCTTAGAGGAAAAATACCTGATGCTTTTTAATCAGGCGAACGATGCCATTTTACTCATCCAGGAAGATGGCAAAATTTTTGAAGTTAATGACCAGGCCTTGAAACTTTATGGATACACAAAAGAAGAGTTTTTGACATTATCCGTTGCTGACTTGCGAGATGTACCTACGTCCGGACAAATTGCCACGGACATGGAAGGGGTAAAGAGCGGAAAGACTCACTATTTTGAGACAACGCATCGAAAGAAAAACGGGGATGTCTTTGTAGTTGATGTAAGTTCCCGGTTTCTGGAGCTTGAGGGAAAAGGTTTTTTTCAAAGTATCCTGCGGGATGCAACAGAGAGAATCAGAGTTGAAGAGGAACTTCGACAATCGGCTGAAGCATTTAAGAAAGCTCAAGAAGTGTCAAAGGTTGGTTCCTGGCGGTGGGATCGAATTAAAGACAAGGTGTACTGGTCCGACGAGATGTTCAAAATATTCAATATGCCGATTTCAAAGGAAGGTTGGAATTTTGTCAGTTTGATCAAGGATTTTACACACCCAGATGACTATGCAAGGATCAAGAAAATCGCAGATGAAGCTCTTCAAGCCAGGCAGGTCTATTCTTTTGAAGTTCGCGTAATTTTCGACGACGGTATTGAAAAAGACATTTGGGTAGAAGCCGGCGAATTGGATTTGGACGAGCAGCAAAATATCGTTTCCGTTTCGGGGATCGTTCAAGATATCACTGAAAAAATGAAGATCGAAAAAGAACTGAGGAAGAATGAGAACCTTCTTCAGAGGATTTTTGACCTGTTACCAGTAGGACTTTGGATCACCGACAAAGATGGCAACATGATCAAGTCCAACAAGAGGATCAAGGAAATTTGGGGGAAAGAGATACTGGTTGGATTAGGCGAAATGGAAATATTTCATGGACGCAGACTGCCTTCAAAAGAAGCGATTAAACCTGACGATTGGGCTTCTGTCCACACGATCAAAGAAGGCGTCACCATCAGAGATGAGATGATCGAAATTGATGCCTATGACGGAAAAACCAAAACGATTTTAAATTACTCAACGCCCATTTTCAGCGAAAACGGCGAATTGGAAGGATCAATCATATCAAATCTCGATATTACCGAACTGAGAAAAGCTGAGGAACAACTCTCTGCCCAATTGGATGAGTTGCGACGATGGAACCTGGCAACCCTGGGAAGAGAAACGCGTGTCCGCGAATTAAAAGTTGAGATCAACACCTTACTTGAAGAACTCGGTAAACCCCTAAAATATAAAAGTGTCAAGGACGAGCCCAATTGATTAATTCTTCATTTTTATCGTTAGTTCAAAACGCATCCCTATTATTAGCGATGGCGCTTGTTTTTGATACAACCATGCGGCTATGGCGAACCGGCGAGAATATCTGGAAAAAATTGCTTTTAGGAATCGTTGTTGGATTGATCGGCGTCGCACTGATGAACACTCCCTGGATTTATGGAGAAGGGTTAATTTTCGACACACGCTCGATCTTGCTCTGTCTTTCAGGATTGTTTTTTGGAGCCATTCCCACCCTGGTTGCCATGGTAATTACAGCCGTCTACCGGTTCTCTCTTGGTGGAGCATATATTACCGGCATTTCTGTCATTGTTGCCACAGGTCTAATGGGAATTACCTGGCGCCACGTGCGCGTGAATCTTGCCCATAAAAAGCCGTTGATCGAAATTAAATGGTGGCAGCTTTATTTTTTTGGTTTCATCGTTCATATTGTGATGCTTCTACTTATGTTCACCCAATCTATGGATATAGCCCTACCGCTAATATCGAGCATAAGCCTGCCTATTTTGACGATTTATCCCGTGGGTTGTCTTTTGCTGGGTTTGCTCATGATCAACAGAATGCGGCGCGAAGAATCACTTGATGAGATTAAAAAGAGCCGTGAACGGTTATCAAGTATGGTGGACGTTCTGCAATATCCAGAGAATGAATCATCATCCTTTATTAATTTTGCCATGGAAGAAGCTATAAAATTAACCGAAAGTCAATTGGGATTTATCTTTTATTATTCTGAAGAAACCAAATTGTTTACGCTCAGCTCCTGGTCAAAAAGCGCCATGGAACAATGCAGCATTGACTCTCCGCCAATTATCTACGAACTTGATAAAACCGGTGTTTGGGGAGAACCTGTCAGGCAAAGACGACCTATCATCCTCAATGACTTTCAGGATGATAATTCATTAAAAAAGGGCTATCCTGAAGGGCACCCCAATATCGAAAGACTTCTTGAAATCCCGATCTTCAGCGAGAATCAAATTGTAGCTGTTGTTGGCATGGCAAATAAAGCCTCAAAATATGATGAAATTGACGTCGTTCAACTGACACTGTTAATGGAGTCGGTTTGGAAAGCAGATGAAAGAAAGAAAGCCATTGAAGCACTGAGAAACAGCGAAGAAAATTACCGTCATTTATTTAACCAGTCGGCTGATGGGATTTTCATATCCACCCAGGATGGAAACCTTCTGGACGTAAATCAAAGTGGATGCACCATGCTTGGTTACAGCCCCGAAGAATTAATAGCCAATTTTAATAAGCTATTAAAAGATACAGATCAGGATTTTGATTTTGAAAAAAGGAAGTCTGATCTTCAAAAAGGGCAAAGTCTTCTCACTGAACGAAAGTTCACCACAAAAAACGGCCGTCAAATTGACCTGGAGATATTATCGCAGGTGCTTCCCGATGGTCGCGTGCAAAAGGTTGTCAGAGATATAACCGAAAGAAAAAAAACCGAAATGGAGTTGCAGAACCTGCTGAAAATCTCGGATGATTCGCGAAAAGCGCTTCTCAGTATAATCGAGGACCAAAAGGAGATTGAGGAAGCCTTAAGGAGGAGCGAACAAAGTTATCACAATTTATTCGAAAACATTACCCAAGGCTTTGCTGTTCACAAAATTATTTTGAATGAGAAAAACCAACCGGTCGATTTTCAATTTTTGGCTGCCAATCCGGCCTATGAAAAATTAACTCAGATGAAGGAAATAGATATTGTAGGTAAAACTGTAAAAAATATCCAGCCAAAAATTCCACAGAAATGGATTGATCTATACGGGAATGTAGCCCTTACCGGTAAACCTGTAAAATTTGAAGATCACAATCCCATTCTAAATAGATTTTTTGAGATAATTGTTTTTTGCCCTGAACCCGGTTATTTTGCCGTGGTAATGTCAGATATAACTGCACGTAAAAAATATGAGTTGGAAATCAAGAATTTTAATATTGACCTCGAGAGGAAGGTTAGAGAACGCACTACTGAGCTGCAAACAGCCAATCATGAGTTGGAATCTTTTTCATATACCATTTCACATGATCTGCGTGCCCCACTACGTTCTATTAATGGATTCTCCCAGATTGTTCTGGATGAATATTCAGAACAATTTACTCCTGAATTAACCAGGTATTTTGAACTCATCAGAAAGAACGCCACCATGATGGGCAACCTTGTGGATGACCTGTTGAATTTTTCCAGGTTGGGCAGACAAGCCCTTGAAAAGACCACTGTCGATCCGGTGCAAATTGTCAATGAAGTGATCGACTCGTTACAAACAGAAATTGGAAATCGCGATTTTGATGTGTCCATCCGTGACATGCCGGAGTGTGAGGCAGATCCAGTTTTACTTCGTCAGGTATTTGTAAATCTAATCACCAACGCAATTAAATTTACCAATTTACGAGAAAACCCAAGAATTGAGATTGGTTATCTGGATGACCAAAAACAGGGGACTGATATTGTTTCTTGTTATTTTGTCAGAGATAACGGCGTCGGTTTTGATATGAAGTTTTATGATAAACTATTTGGTGTATTCCAAAGACTGCACCGTGCTGAAGATTATGAAGGAACTGGTGTCGGTTTGGCCATAGTGGATAGAATTGTCAGAAAACACGGTGGTAAAGTTTGGGCTACAGCAGAAATTAATAAAGGCGCCACTTTTTACTTTACATTAGGAGAATCCGAAAATGGAAACTGATAAAGTGGAGATTCTGTTGGTTGAAGATAATCCCAATGACGTTGAACTGACTCTGCACGCGCTCAATAAAAGCCACCTCACCAATAAAATTCACGTGGCGCGGGATGGCGAAGAAGCACTTGATTTCTTTTTTGGGAAAACCAAAGAGGATCCCAACAGACAGATTCCCGGACCCAAGGTGATCTTGTTGGACCTGAAACTTCCCAAGATCGACGGAATGGAAGTCTTGCGAAAGATCAAGAATAACCCGGCCACAAAATCCATCCCGGTGGTAGTGCTCACTTCTTCCAATGAAGATAAAGACATCCTTGAAACCTATTCACTGGGAGTGAACAGTTACATCGTCAAACCCGTGGATTTCGCCAAATTTGTTGAGGCCATGCGCACTCTTGGGATGTACTGGCTGATGCTCAACCGTCCGCTGCAGGATTAACATAAAAACACAAATCAAAAAGGCTGCCCTTTTCTTTTGGGACAGCCTCTTTGTTTTTCTATTATCGAATCGGCCTAAAGACCGGTTAGCATCGAATTTACGGCAAGTGTGAAGAGTTCACCCGGAACAAAGCTGACAACCAGAATGACCAGAGCACAGAAGAAAGCCACCGCCGCCGTCCAGAAGTTGTAATGGAAGTGGGGCTCTCCTTCTTTGAAATACATGTTCACCACCACGCGCAAATAATAGAACGCAGATATAAGTGAAGTGAGCAAGCCGATCACGGCCAGTCCGATGAATCCGCCCTCAATGGCAGTTCTGAAGAGATAGAACTTACCCCAGAAGCCCATTGTCAGGGGAATGCCGGCAAACGACAGCATGAATACGGTCATGGCTGCCGCGATAAGCGGAGAACGCTTCCCTAAACCTGCCAGATCGGTGAGTTCTGTACCCTGGTTATCTTCTTTTTCAAGACCGATCACCACTGCCCAGGCACCCAGCGACCCCAGCGCGTATGCCGCCAGGTAGAACAATGCGGAAGCCGCCGAATTAGATCTGGTAAAAGCG
>ENA-OSEO01002986-OSEO01002986.1-sediment-metagenome-genome-assembly--contig:-NODE-2986-length-21495-cov-4.319264_pt1 | contig 21495 bp, 19 predicted proteins | sample MGYA00237883_ERZ534232 | MGnify/ENA metagenome assembly ERZ534232
GAAAAGTATATCTTGAGCTAAGGAAACGGCTGCCGTTGACCAGAATATGCGTCTGGAAACCTTCCTGGCTGAACGAGTTCACGCTTCATATAGCCTCTATGCAGACCATAGTTGTTGAATCGGAAAGAGAGACGGAAAGGGCCGTCTTTGAAGTACTGCAGGAAGCATTTGGGGAGAACTCCACCCTTACTGGAACTCAGTTACTTCTAAACCCCTCTGCCGAAGATATCGATCTGTATGTTTCAGATCAGACTCCCGTAATAGTTGTCGGAAAACTCATCACTGAAGCACCGATCAGGGAGAGCAATGGGGTCGTCGTACCGAGGCTTGAGAAAATGCTTGTGGATTTGTTCACAGGGGAGCCCATTCTTGAGCCTTTTGGTGGTGCCGAAATGGACAGGGTTTTCAGAAATGCCTTCGATACATACGCGCTGAACGTAGATACCATCATAAGATATGCTGCCAGGAGAGGTAAAAGACAGGAAATGGCGGAGTACCTAACCTCAGAGAAGCTGACAGGTTACAGGGAGGTATTGGATGATCTCCGATAGTTGTTTGATCAGAGAGTATCTTGAGGCTAAACGAGTTGAGCTGGGTTGTGACCAGATACTGCTAGAAAAGACGATTAAGGCTCTTCAGCTTCTGGAGTTGCTGATAATCAACGGTGTGAATCTAACGTTCAAAGGTGGAACTTCTCTAATCCTGCTTTTAGATAGAGTTCAACGCCTATCTATTGACATAGATATCATTGTTGAGCCCGGAACGGACCTGAGTGCTGCTTTCAGCAAAGCCATATCGACCGGCAAATTCGCAAGCTATGAAGAGGACATAAGAAAGACCGTCTTCCCGGTAAGGCATTTCAAATTCTACTATGACTCGGTCAATCCCAGTCAGAAGAACGCATATATTCTAATTGACGCCCTGTATGAGAAGCCTCTACACACTGAGTTAGTTCAGACACCGATAAGGTGTTCTGTCTTACGCACCGAAAATCCAGTAACGACGGTTACAACACCTTCTATTGATTCGATTCTTGGAGACAAACTCACGGCCTTCGCACCCAACACTACGGGGATTCCTTATGATGTGAGAAAGGGAATGGAAATCTGCAAACAGCTCTTTGATATTGCCACTCTCTTTGATTACCACAAAAACACTAGAACTGTAAGGGATACGTTCAAGAGAATTGCCTTAACTGAGGCCCATTACCGTGGAATGGAGTCTCTAACTCCAGAGGATATTCTGAAGGACGTATTTGAGACGGCACTCCTGATTGGCGCCAGGGGGAAGAAAGAGCCAGACCATTACAAAGAACTGGATTCAGGAAGAGCAAGTCTGTCGTCGCATATTCTTGGTTTCAACTACAAACAGACGAAATTCTTCTCCGACGCCGCCAAAGTAGCTTACCTGGCAGCTTGTTTGCTCGGGGAGAGTGATGCCCCGTTCAGGTGGGCTGGAGACGAGTTCTTCGAAAAGATTGACAATGAGTCCTTCACATTTCTGAACAAATTATCCGTGGTGAGTCCAGAGGCCTACGTGTACTTCAGTAAAGCAGTGGACCAGATCGGCAGACAATGAGTGTCACGAGACTCTATTCAGGTTGGTTGCAAAACAGGTGTGCAAAAACAGAGTTACCACTACAATTTGAAGAGTTGTTATCGATAAGATATAGTAAAAGCAAGCTGGCTGGAAGGTGATGTTTAGAATGGCATATTACACGGACCTCTTTTCGCCGGAAACATATGAAGCTTTTTCAGAGTCGGATAGGACTATTTCTGGGTTCAGAATGCGACACAAGAAACTGGCAAATAAAGTGAGCGTTGGAGATAAACTTATATGTTACCTGACCAAACTCTCGCGCTGGATTGGAGTTCTAGAAGTGACCAGCAAGTCTTTCATAGACGATTCTCCTCGTTTCTATGAAGCAGACGATCCATTTGTAGTGAGGTTCAAAGTCAAGCCACTGGTCTGGTTGGAAGTTGTTAAAGCCCTGCCAATACACGAACCTGAGATATGGAAGAAACTGTCCTTTACTAAAGACCTTCCATCCGAACTCTAATGCCTGGACCGGAAAGGTCAGAGGTAGTCTGGTTAGACTGGACGACGAGGACGGCCAATTCTTGGAAGCGACCCTTTCCGAACAGAAGCTAACTAAGAGAGTATTCGCATATGACCTTGATGTCTACAAGAAGTATCTACTGCCAAGAGTTAGAGGCGTGGAAAAAGACATAGCAGTTACCGTCCCAACTGAGGATAACTCTGAAGTACCCGAAGCAGTTGAAGAGCTTTCTGAGACTCGCGAATCGATAAAGATGCAGGCCTTACTGGCAGACATTGGTGCTAAAATGGGAATGAAGATATGGATTCCAAAGAACGATCGTAGCAGAGTACTTTCTGAATGTAAGAGCGGCAACCTGGCTATTCTGGAGAGGCTACCCCTCAATTACGATGAGACTACCCTGAAAACCATAGAGCAGATAGATGTTCTGTGGTTGAAAGGGAGATCGATCAAGAGGGCTTTCGAGGTAGAACATACCACTTCAATATACTCCGGTATTCTCAGGATGGCCGATCTACTAGCACTCCAGCCCAATATGGATATACGACTTCACATAGTTGCGCCTGCTGGAAGGAAAGAGAAGGTCTTTCAAGAGCTACGGAGACCGGTCTTCTCCTTATTGGAACGCGGCCCTCTGTATGAAGCCTGCACGTATCTTTCATACGAAAGCGTAAGAGAGATAGCAGCTCTTCCGCATCTGCCACACTTATCCGATGAGGTTTTAGAAGAATACAGTGAGAATGCGGAGGACTGATTTGGAACAGTGATTGTTATAGATCAGAATAAATGGGGTCAGACTCTGATTTCACACTAAGACTGGAAATCACAGACCAAAATCTGTGAAGGTTTTCTTCAAGACGGAAAAGAAAGTTTAAGCGGAGCCCTTTACCTGCTCCACCCACGGGGACACCCCCATGCAAAGAGATCGTATCACAATAATCAAAGAAGAAGAGCGTTTTTCCACCAGGGGCCAGGGCCTTTTCGCCGATTAGGTTTTTCCGTCCTCCGGCAATATGTTCAAAAATTATCAGTAGTTCTAAAAGTGAGTTGGTTGATTTTGAGAGATAAAGCGATTCATTCGTGAAGGCCTCGAGAGCCCAACCTATTTGATACTCGATGAAGAAGCCTTACTGACGGGGAGATAAATGTTATTGCTTATTTCAATGTGATAAGTGCTATATTAGTCGTATGAGTGCATTGCACTTAACCTCATCCACTGCATGCTTTTTATAGAGATAGTTACAGGCCTGAGCGATGCACCCTTCAATGGGGGGGTGTTATTGTGAACAAGGTAATTGTAGCGGGTCTTCTTGCATTTCTTTTGACTGCTTCAACTGATGCATCTGCATATGTGGCCGGAACCTTTTATTTTCCAGGAGATAAGTTGGATCCAGGCGATGGAAGACAGATAAAGACCTTCCTCGCAGAGCAATCTCTCATGATACCGGATCAGCTATAGGTCATGTCATTGCGGTGTTGCTGACACTCTGCATTCTATTGCTGGCAACTTTTATACTGGCAAAAAGTGGAGAACTCGTGCTGGTAGAGAAAGGCAGTTTCACTATGGGCGACACCTGGGGAGATGGATACTATGATGAAAAACCAACTCACAAAGTGATGTTCACCTACAACTTGTATATAGGTAAAAACGAGACTACATTCGACGAATACGACGCTTTCTGCGAGGCTACGGGTAAGGAGCAAACCCAGAGATAGCGGTTGGGGAAGGGGAAGTAATCCCGTAATATACGTGACCTGGTGGAACGCGATAGCATACTGCAACTGGCTGAGCGAGAAAGAAGACCTTCCAAAAGCGTACGACAGCTACGGGGATCTGCTGGACAAAGATGGAATGCTAACGACAGACACATCGAAGGTACACGGATACAGGTTACCTACTGAAGCTGAATGGGAATATGCGGCCAGAGGTGGGAACAAGAGCAAGGGATACAAGTATGCCGGAAGCGATAATGTAGATGACGTTGCCTGGCACGCTTCAAACTCTGGATACAAGTCACAGGAAGTTGGAAAGAAGGCTCCCAACGAGTTGGGGTTGTACGATATGTCCGGAAATGTGTGAGAGTGGTGCTCTGACTGATATGATAGCGGTTACTACGCAAAGAGCCCAACGACAAACCCGTACAACAGTACAGCAGATCTCTTCCGGGTGCTTCGTGGCGGCAGCTGGCACAACTACGCGACGTACACACGTGTGGCTTATCGCAGCAACTTCTCGCCGCCTGACACGGGCAACTACCTAGGCTTTCGTATTTGCAGGACAGTACAGTAGAAATTGGAGGTTCTATGGTCTTCAGGATAGTAACGGTCCCTCAGGGATCATAGGTGTAACCGGTCGTTATAAGTTCAGCTCCACGTATATATCGTTAAGCTGCTCCTGGGTGATCCCAATATACCGCAGGATTTATGTTTTCAGAGAAGGTTTGCGGAGATATAATTCCCATCAAAGCGCAAAATGTAGAGAAGGAAGTAGTACAAGCAGTATTTTATGCCGCTCCAAGAGCCACAAAAAGCAAAAGGAATGTGAGAAATGTGAAAGGAATGTCCGAACAACCAACAGTAATATTTATCCAGTCAGAAATATGTTGAAAAGTAACCGAGTTGAGTGTCTTGGGAAAGCAGTGTTTGGCACGAAAATAGAGAGTTTGGATATACTCAATAGAAGGATCTAACTGGCAGTACACAACTTCCGATTCTCGTATAAAACTCAAGAGTATTTATCCAGTGCATCTATTTTAACTGTGTAAGAGATAACATTGTAAACCCAAGCCGATTTAACTGTAATTAACTGTTATACTTATACAAAATGGATGAGCCAAGCAAGATATATTGACTATTTTGAGTTGATTAAGTCAACAGAGGAGGTTCCCAAGTGGGAATAAGGGAAGTTGCTAAATACGCGGGTGTATCGATATCAACAGTTTCTCGCGTAATGAACAAGAGTGCGAGAGTATCTGAGATAAAATGTAAGAAGGTCCTTGAAGCTGCAAGGATTCTTGGGTACAAACCAAATTACCTTGCACGTGGCCTAAGAAATATGACTACTTCAACAGTTGGAGTAATAATACCGGACATAACAAATCCATTCTTTCCTAATGTAATACGTGGCGCAGGAGAAATTCTACACAAAGCTGGAATAACCCCTATGATATACAATTCAGACGGAAACACTGATTTTGAGATTGAAGAAATCGAAAACCTTATAAGCAAAAGAGTTGATGGGTTGCTTTTCATGCATGCAGGCGAAAGTCAAGAGGTTATAGAAATTATTGAATCCGAGAATATACCAGTTGTTTTTTTAGATAGAATCGAAGATGGGCGATTTTCATCAGTCAAAAGCGATAACTATTACGGGATGAAAGAAATAATAGAATATGCTTATTCATTGGGTCACAGAACATACTGGTATATCGGTGGAGAATCTGATGTTTCCAGTGCAAGAGAGCGACTCGAAGCAATTACTAACTTTGAAAGGATACATCAGGATGTTTCTGTAAGATATGAGAGCTCCTCATTTACGTATGAAGGAGGGGCAAATTCGTTTGATGTCCTTTATAAAAAAGCGCCGTTACCTAGCATTGTTATTTGTGGGAATGATCTTATTGCTTTTGGTGTTATTGATTCTTGTACTGAGAGAGGATTAAAAGTACCAACGGATATTTCAGTTACCGGGTTTGATGATTGTTTCTTAGCAGCACGCTATAATCCCCCGCTGACAACTGTCGAGCAATTATCCTATGAGCTTGGAGTTACCGGAGCAAAATTGCTATTAGAATTCATCGATGGGAAGAGAAAGAACCCGATTACGAAAGTGCTCCCTGTCCGTATGATTGTTAGGCAGTCTACAGATTCTCCGAAAAGATAGTTCATAAACTCCATCGTATACATTAAACAAATCAGCAGCAGAAGAGCTTCGAACTAAGTAGATGAAGTAGTCGAATTTGATCACTTCAAGGAAATCTTTGAGACCCGAGTTCGACAGAAAAAAGAGGAAATAAGCACAAAGCAGAAGTCAAAGAGAGACGAGGTAATAAAGAGCCTGACGGAAGAGTTTAGGAGTCTGAAGCAACTTCCATCACAGGCACATACAAAAGCTACCTGCAAGCTCGGGGCAATGAACTCATGTGTTTTGTTTGCCTATCTCATGCCAGACTTCGGAGAAATACTTTTTCAAATCAGAGCTGCTAATGCAAAAAAATCACGCCAACAAGTTGATTTTTGCCGAGAATTCTTTTCAATGGGCATAGTTGGAGCTAGCTTTTCAGTCATATATAGAAGGTCTCTGAGAGAATTAAAGCTAGCTTTTATATCAAAAACGTGAACAAAGGCGGCGTAATCACCTATAATCCGACTTATTAACCACTTGCTGACAGAGAAGGCCAAAAAAGAGAGTTCTTTCTTCAGAGCCAATTATGGTACGATTATACCAGGTGATTTTTTATGTTACAAATCTCATTTTTGGCGGGGCTACTTCTGAAAACCTTTTCCTAACTCTAGTTGAGTCAATCTATTCCAATTGAATGGCAGTCGGTAAAACAGTTTTAAGTTGTCGATACATGAAAACGTTTTCTAGAAAAAAGATAAAATAAAGTGTCGTATTTCAGGATGTGAGTGGATGATAGTAGTTGTAGGTAGTACTAATTTCGATTCGATTATGAGAGTTCGAAATCTAACCAGAGAGGGAGAAACTTCCATCGCAAGAAAACTGCAGCAGTATTTGGGCGGCAAAGGTGCGAATCAGGCTATTGGTGTAGCAAAATTAGGATGTGAGTGTTGCTTTTTGACTTCATTGGGTAATGATTGGACTGGCAATTTCCTATCCAAGAAACTTTCGGAATTCAATATATTACTTTATTCACAACTCTCTCAAGATCTTTCTGGACAAGCATTTATCGAGGTTGATGATGCAGGTGTGAACAAAATCATTATTTACCCTGGAGCTAATGGAGATCTTTATGAGGATTTTTTGGATAAGAACTCTCATATTATGGAGCAAGCAAAAATTATCCTTCTGCAAGGGGAGATCCCGTGGAGGACAAATTTATATATTCTAGAAACTTATGGCGATAAGTGTCCCATAATTCTTGATCCTGCACCTGCTGTGTCTGAAATGTTGGAAGGAATTGAAAAGGCATCCTATATAACGCCAAACGAAAGCGAGTTTTCAATACTTACTGGAAAGCAATACAATTCTTTGGAGGAAATGATTATAGCTGCAAGTCGTTTTCAAAGAAGAATTGGAGTAAAACTGATTCTTAAGCTTGGAGAGAATGGATGCGCGTATTTTTCGGAAACAGAGACTTTCCTTGTGTCACCAGTGAGTGGTCTTAAAGTTGTAGATACCACGGGTGCCGGGGATAGCTTTAATTCAGCTTTCGCTGTTGCGCTTTCAAGAGGTGAGGAAATAAGACAAGCAGTGAAATTTGCAGTTGTAGCTTCAGGGATTAGCACTATGAGAGAGGGAACTTCCACGGCTATGCCACAAAGTGAAGAGCTTGCAGAGCTGATGAAAAAGTTGAGTAAGGATCAACCGGAACTAGTCGAATTAGGAAATAGTGGGAAATATTTTGGGCACTTGCAGCTATTTCATAAGAATCGATAAAAATGACCGAATAGGGAAAGCGTTTTCTGGGAGAATTACTTACAAGCGAGGTTAAAGTATGGAACAAACACCTTTTTTGATGATGAACAATATTTGTAAGTCATTTCCTGGCGTTCAGGCTCTTAAGAACGTAGATTTTGATTTGCGCAAATCAGAAGTTCATTGCATTCTTGGTGAAAATGGAGCTGGAAAATCTACTCTTATAAAAGTTCTAAGCGGAGCCTTGAGAGAGGATTCAGGGACTATTTGTATTGATGGTCAAGCAGTTATATTGGACTCACCAAGGAAGGCACACGAAGTTGGCTTTGCTACTATTTATCAGGAATTCAACCTTTGTCCGAATTTGTCTGTAGCTGCGAACATATTCTTAGGCGAGGAAGAGCGATTCAAGAAAAAGGGACTAATTGACAGGGCAGGAATGAGAAACAAGGCCAAAGAATATCTTAATAAGTTGGGAGTTGAAGTCTCACCAATAGCAAAGGTTAGTTCTTTGACGGTTGCTCAGCAACAAGTAGTGGAGATAAGCAAGGCTCTTTCAAGAGGAGCACGAGTAATTATTATGGATGAGCCTACGGCAGCTTTATCTGGTGAAGAAGTTGTGAAGCTGTTTGGTGTAATAAGGTATCTAAAAGAAAACGGTGTGAGTATTGTATACATATCGCACCGTCTAGATGAGATTTTTGAAATTGGGGATCGAATAACAGTATTACGCGATGGTGCGAAGGTAAGAACTTTAGAAAGTACAACGGAAATTTCTAGGGAAGAGCTTGTTGCGTTAATGGTTGGTCGCAAGATTGAAGATTGGATCCCAAAAGTGAAAACAGAAAAAGGGAAAGAGATTCTCAAAGTATCGAATTTGAATAGAGATGGTGTATTCCATGATATCAACTTTTCTTTATACGAGGGAGAAGTACTTGGTTTTTCAGGACTAGTTGGTTCCGGGCGGACAGAGGTCATGAGGGCCATATTTGGTGCAGATCCTTATGATGAAGGTACTATCTGGTTTGATGGTCAGGAACTGAAAAAGACGGATCCTTCGAAGGTAATTAAATCCGGTATGTATCTTCTTCCTGAGAACCGCAAGGATCAGGGACTTGTTCTGTTGATGCCAGTTAGTCAGAATATCACACTATCAAGACTCTCATTAGTTTCGAATATATTCAAAATATCTGGAAGAAAAGAAAAGGCCGCCGTGCAACGCTATAAGGAAGAGCTCAACATAAGAACACCAAGCATTCGCAGGTTGGTAAAGTTTCTAAGTGGCGGCAACCAGCAAAAGTGTGTAGTGGCTAAGAGTTTATTTTCGAAGTCAAAATTACTGATATTTGATGAGCCAACCAGAGGTATTGATGTTGGTGCTAAAGCTGAAATCTACGATCTTATAAACAATCTTGTTGTAGAGGGTATAGGAGTTATTATAGTTTCTTCGGAATTACCAGAGATTCTGGGATTATGTGACAGGATTATTGTAATGCGAGACAGAACGATCGTAGGAGAAGTACAAAGGGAGCGAGCAACACAAGAATTAGTAATGAAACTCGCTCTCGGAGAGGGGGACTAAACTAGATGCCGGATGTTGATAAGAATTTAGATAAGAAACAAAGTAGAAAGGACTCTTGGAAAGCAGTATTGGTATCACAGTATTTTGTGATCATTTTGATCCTCTTAAGTTTGGGGATAGTAATGTCTTTTCTTTCACCGGTATTTCTGACGTCCAGAAACCTTCTCAATGTGCTTCTTCAAACTTCTATAAACATAACAGTTGCTGTTGGTGTCACCATGGTAATTCTCACAGGAGGTATTGACCTGGGAGTAGGATCGGTCGTGGCTCTAACCGGAGTTACGCTAGGGACAATGCTAAAAGCAAATCTCCCGATTCCTGTTGCTTTCTTGATAGCGGTACTAGTAGGAGCCCTTACAGGGATTATTAATGGTCTATTAGTATCAAAAGGAAGGGTACCGGCTTTTGTAGCAACGCTTGGAATGATGAGTGCCGCCAGGGGCCTATCTTTAATAATTACTGGGGGACAGAGTATATACGTGTTTCCAAGGAGCTTTCTCAACTTCTTCGGAATAGGATATCTCTGGTTCATACCAATGCCAGTTGTGATTGCAGCGGTTGTAGTTATTATAGCCCAATACATTCTAAGTCAAACTCGCTTTGGAAGATATGTGTATGCTATTGGTGGAAATCCTGAAGCAGCAAGACTAGCGGGTGTTAAAGTTACTCTAATGCTTATAATGACGTATGTGATTGCAGGTGTAACTTATGCAATAGGAGGGACGATTCTCACTGCAAGGCTTAATTCGGCGCAACCAATTGCAGGTGTTGGATACGAACTCGATGCTATTGCGGCGGCTGTGATTGGTGGAACAAGTCTATCAGGAGGCGTTGGGACTGTATGGGGGACAGTCTTAGGTGCTCTTATAATGGGGGTTTTGAGAAACGGACTCAATCTTATGAATATTTCTTCATACATTCAGCAGGTATTAATAGGAACGGTTATCGTGGGTGCGGTGTTAGTCGATAGAATGCGCAATAAGCCCTAAGTAAGTTTTTTCATTTGGGTTTTGTTCTGTGTGTAGATGTTATTTGGATTTTCTTTGTTCGTTGGTAAAAGGGAAAAGGAAAATGGAAAAATTCCGAACTCAGTGCAAAAGGAACTGGGTGAAAACAAAAAAAGGGAGGTTACCTTAATGAGAAGAACCAAAATGCTAGTGGCGATTCTTGTGGTGTTGATGCTTTCAGTTGTCTCGTTCTCGGCTCCGAAAATAGCCTTGATAATGAAGACACTGACAAATCCATTCTTTCTGACTATGAAGGATGGAGCCGTGCAAGCTGCTAAGGACTTTGGAGTTGATTTGATCGTTGTTTCTGCAGAGCTTGAGACGTCGATAATGCAGCAGATTTCTCTTATCCAGGACATGACAACACAGAAAGTAGAAGCAATTGTCATTGCTCCAATCGACTCGAAAGCAGTAGTTCCCGCACTTGCAGAAGCTCAGAAAGCAGGTATTCACGTCATCAATATCGACAACGCAATTGACCTGGTCGCCGCAAAAGCTGGTGGGTTGGATGTCGAAATCTTTATAAGTGCAGACAACGTCATTGGTGGTCAGCTTGCGACAGCCTATCTTGCTTCTCTGCTTGGCGGAAGTGGAAAAGTGGCTATGCTGGAAGGCATTCCTGGAGTCGAAAATGCCGAAGGCAGAAAGAGAGGTTTCTTGAATGTTGTAGAACTCTTCCCGGGTCTAGAGATTGTAGCGCTGCAAACAGCCAACTGGCAGACCGAAGAAGCGCTGAACGTCTTCAGCAATATTCTTCAGGCCCATCCAGACATTGATGGTTTGTTCTGTGCAAACGATATGATGGCTCTTGGAGCAATTCAGGCAATTGAAGCTGCCGGAAAAACAGGGGAGATTTACGTTACTTCCTATGACAATCTTGACGCCGCACAGGCAGCAATTCTTGCTGGCACAATGCATGCAACGGTCGAACAGAACCCGTACCTAATGGGTTATTTCGGTGTAGAGTATGCACTAAAAGCAATTGCTGGCGAGGAACTTCCTGATCAGTTCATGGTCCCGCTTTCCTGTGTTGACAAAGCGTTGTTGACTGGAGAGAGATGGTAGTTTTCTAAGCGAGAAATCGTTTCTGTTGAAAAACGGGGGACTCTGCCAAGTCCCCCATCGTGAAATCGCAGCTGTAAGACCCCTTGTTTTTGAATACTACTGTAGGTAGCAGCGTTGATATCGTAAATTATGATATCACAAGTGAAGAAAAAAGAAACGATTAGCTTGTTTGAAACGGCACTACTAAATGACCCAAGGTGAATAGGTGAGTTAGTTGTTAAGAAGTGAGATGTTGCTCTCTTTTGTGCAAGTTTTGTGTTATTGCTTAGTATCGGTGTTTGGGATTTCTCTTAAGAAGGGAGTTACTTCTCTAAGAATAAGGAGGGAAGAATGTGAGGAAGATAACAACTATTCTTATGATCGTGCTTCTGGTTGGAGCAGCAGTATTTGGGACAAATAAAGTCATTCTTGACACTGATTTTGGTTCGTTTGGGGATGATGCACAGGCATTGTTTATTCTTCTTGCACATCCAGAAGTTGAACTACTTGGCGTCACAATAGCTCCAGGGAACGTGTGGTTGGAAAATGGCATTGCGAATGCACTTAGAGATCTTGAAATAATTGGTAGAACTGACATTCCTGTCATAGCTGGTGCGGCCGAACCTTTGATGGGAAGCAGACAGGCTTGGCTTGATGCTGAGCAAAAAATCTGGGGAAATGTGGAATACATGGGTTCCTATTCCAGACAGAGGCCAGAAAGTTGGGAAGATCTGGAAGTTTGGGGTAAAGTCCCTAGCACGAAGCCGCTTGAAGGTGTGACAGCAGTTGAATTCATGGCAGAACAGATCAAAAAGTATCCCGGTGAAGTTACCATAATTGAGCTTGGCGCATGTACAAACCTCGCACTGCTTGTCAGGGAACATCCAGACGTAGTCCCTTTGGTAAAACAGGTATTCTACATGGGTGGAGCGATTGATATTCGTGGTAACACAAACACTGCTGCAGAATTCAATTTCTGGTACGATCCTGAGGCTGCTCACATATCTGTGAGTACTCCGTGGAACAGGCAAGTTCTTTTCCCACTTGACGTCTGTGAGATTACGTTCTACACAAAAGCAGAATTCGACAGAATTGTGGCCCCCGGTGCAGACGGACCTGTAGTTGATTTGTTCAAGCAGAGTCATACCAGAAGATTTGAAAGTGATCCGAACAGAACTTCGTTTGTTTGGGATGTCATGGTCGGTGCTTACTTTGTTGATCCAAGCATAGTAAAAACCAAGGAGTTACGATACGTGTACGTTGATTACTACTATGGACCGAACTATGGTAGGAGCCTTGGGTTCCATGAATCTAGAAACAGAGACTTTGACAACCCTGAAAACTTCCCGGCAAATTCTCAGCTGATAGAAGTTGTATATGAACTCCATGAAGATCTTTTCTGGAACGTATTTATAGACGCAATGCGCTCCTACAAATATTGATAATTGATGTTGTTTTTCTTAGGGGGGGCAACCCCCCTTTTTTCCAGAATTAGAAAAGAATTCAAGACCTATTTCTGGACTGAAGCCAGATCAAAGTAGAAGGGGGAAAAAATATGGGTACAGGTTCCGCTTTTGAAACCAGAACAGGAAAGTCAATACGAAAAATCGGTCCAGTATCTTTCTTTGTTCTTGTTTGCTTACTTTTTGTTATGTTCACCACAAATGCTATCGCTGTTGAAAAAGTAATAGTTGATAGCGATTTGAATTTTCTAACTGATGACCTGATGGCACTTCTAATGCTTCTTCAAGCAGATAACATAGAGGTGTTGGGAGTGACCTCTGTTATTCCAAGTCCTTCGCATGAACAGGGGATAGCAAACACTCTACGTGTGCTTGAAACTGCCGGAAAAGGTTCAGTGGGATTGTATCCCGGTAGTAAAGTTTCTCTTATGTGGAAAGGCAATGTACCTGCCGAGGTTGTTCCCGTTGCACCAGTTGGAGGTTTTTCGAGTCTTGAGCCAAAAGATAAACATGCTGTTGATTTCATAATAGAAACCGTAAATCAAAACCCTGGAGAGATAAACATAATTGGTCTTGGCCCGTTGACCAATCTGGCTTTAGCACTACAGAAAGACCCAACCATTGCTGGAAAAATTAAGCACATGTATATTATGGGAGGGCAATTCAATATATCAAACGGAAAAAACCAGCCCTGGAAAGAAGGCGAGGTCGCAACTTTAGCCGAGTACAATATTAAAGCCGACGTCGAGGCGGCTTATGTTGTATTCCATTCGGGAATTCCCATGACGATAGATCCACTCGAAGTTGGCCGCTGGGCTATATTACGCCAAGAACATCTTGATCGTATAACTGTTGTGGACAAACCAGTGGCACAGCTATTCAACTACCCTGGTCGCTTTTTCACCAGTAAAGCTCTCCCCAACGATCCAAAATCTGGCTGGGACTACACGTATGATGAAATTGCCGCGCTATCTATAATCAGACCGGATCTAGTTTCAACAAAAGAGGTTTTTATTGATGTAGTAACTTCAGGACCAGCGTATGGACAGACAATCGCTTACACTAGAAATGCACCAGCAGGCGCTTCGAAAGCGAATCTAATATATAATGTTGATTACGCTGCGTTTATAGAGTTTTTCATCGAGCTCATGACCAAGTAGTTCCTTCTAGTTCATTCCCCGTCTGCAGCAGCCTGAAAAGGCTGCTGTTTTTCATACTTATATAAAGAATGAATACGAGCTAATAAAAAAGCATCTTTCTGAGGTATTCGCCGAAGTCTTCCGGGAAGCTGTGGCCTATATTTGCGTAGATCTTCAGCCGTGAATCGACTCCTTTTTCTCTGATCATTTCGTGCAGCTTCACAGTTTCATTCGCGAAGGAGTCTTTGTCTCCGACGATGAATCTCAAGGCGCATTGCACGGGAAAGCCTCCTATCTTTTCCAGGTACTTTTCGACTTCTCTGAAGGCGCCCACCACGATTATCGCCATGCGCGGGATTAGGATCCTTTCCAGAACCAGTTCGAAGGCCAGTCTTCCTCCCTGCGACGCGCCGGCGATAACGGCGTCGTTCGCGGTGAAGTCTTTTTTGACCAGATAGGCGTTTATCAGGCCGGAGGTTTCTTTCTTTGCAAGTTCCATGTCGTCCCAGCAGTAGAGTCCCGTGCCTACGGTTTGAGAGGACTGTATAGCTACGAAGCTTTTATTCAGTGCAGGAACGGTTTCTCTGAAGTATTCAGAAATCTCCCCGGCATCGGTCATCTTCATGTGAAGGCCGAAGAGCACGCCGTCGGACTTTTCCGGCACGAATTCCAGCAGGACCGGTTTACTGACTTTCCTGACCTTTTCCCCGCGCTCCTTCAGGATTTTCACGACTTTTTTGAACCGGGACGTACCCCACAACGCTTTCAGGTCCTCTTCTTTTTCCAGCAATCCGGCATCTATCCACTGGCCGGAGAAGGCGAGCTCTTCCAGAGCTTCCACGGCCCGGTCGTTCCTGCCCAGCAGTCCCTGCATGCAGGCCTTCCAGTATTTGGTTTTGCATGCTTTTTCGGGAAAGATCGAATCGGTCTCTTCGGCTATTTTCAGTGCCTCTTCGAACCTCCCTCCATTATAGGCTTCGAAGAAATTTCTCTGGTAGTCGTAGAAGTTGCCTTTCAACGATAGTCACTCCTTTCTTTGCCCATCCGGCTCTTTATCCTCTTTCCGTATATCCTTGCCGCAAGCAGGTAAAAAACTGCGAAGAGTAGAGCGATCACAACGGCCAGCACTCTGGAGTACTCTATGAAGAGATCTCCCAGATAGACTCCGCCTATCGTGAAGACGAGTGCGTATACAACATCTCCCAGCGAGAAGAGGAGTACGGCCCTGGCCTTGCGGGAGCTGCTGAAGCCGGCGAAAACAGGCACGTACTTTCCGATAACCGGTATCACTTTCGAGAAGAGATAAAAAAGCGTCGGAGATTTCAGAAAGATCGCCGTTCCCGCTATCAGGAAATTCTTCAACCATCTTACGCTCTTTCCGGTGGAGTAATTTCCCACCAATCGTCCGGAAAGGTACCGGCCAATGAAGATGAAGGGTATGTCCGTTACGACCAGTGCCAGAATCGAGAATAATACTACCGGCCAGAAACCGAGCAGCCCGGCCGCCACGAAGATGCCCCCGGCAACGATGAAAACCGGTATCCCCGACTGGTCGATTACGGTTCCAAAAAAGACGAGCAGATAGCCGTACTCGCTTATGAGTTTCAGGGCGCGTTCCATCAGCAGCAGTTGAACAGCAGGTCCAGCAGGACGCAGGTGGCGCAAGCCGCGGCGGTTCCGGCATCTTTCTTATCTATGTATGTTCCGCCGACCCTCCATGCCTGATCGCGTCGTCTCAGCATTTCGTTGTTGGGGTCTATCCTTCTTACCTCGTCCCATGCGGCTCTCGCCTCTTCGCTACGGCCTATCGTTTCGTACTGGATGGCCAGAAAGGCCAGGTAGTTCGGGTTTCTCCCGCCCATCTCGATAGCCTTATTTATCGCCGAGATGGCCTCTCCGTGCCTGCCGAGCTCGGCACTGCTGAAGGCCAGATATGCATAGATCGCTTCTTCCTTCCCCCCTCTGGATATGGCGGCGTTCAGATCTTCGATTGCGTTGTTGTGGTTGTTTTGCTGGTAGCGGGCCATCCCTCTTATAGCATAGGCCTCGTAGCGGGAGGGGTTCATACCGATGGCCTTTGTGCAAAGCTGGACGGCCCTTTCCCAGAGTCTTTGAGATAGGTCGCCGCTGGCCTGTGCGATCAGAGCTTCATAACTGCCGGCCGTGGAGGAACTGTACCGCGAGGAGGCTCCACCGACATTGCCGCCGTCGTACTGGCGGCGTTTTTCAGGGTTGCCCAGTACCTCGTAGGCCTCGTTTATCTCTTTCATCTTCTGCTCGGCCAGCGACTGGAGCGGGTTGTTGGCATGTTTATCCGGATGGTACATCTTCACCAATTCGCGGTATTTGCTCTTTATCTCTTCGTCCGAAGCGTCGGGCCTGACCCCGAGGACTTCGTAATAATCAGGCATCTTTAACCCCCTTGTTGTACTTCTCCCTCGCGAGAGCAAGTCTGCCTACTACGAAGGAAAAAGTGCTGTCGATTATCTCTGTAAGGCACCGGTCGGTGCTGAACTTTCCACGGAGGGAAATAGCCTCCAGTGAAGAGTATACGCCACTCTCGACGTATTCGGCAAGGTTCGGTCCTTCGTGACCGAAAAGCACATTGAAATCGCCGTGTCTTCTGTCGGAATGGTAGTCTTCAAGAGCGTCGATAAGATACATGATCTTGAGCATCTCCCGGGCGATCTCGCTGCTTCGTTCACCCTTTTCGGCCAACGGGAGGAATTCGGCTATTAGCTTCGAAGTGAATCGGACGAATCCTTCCAGTCTTTCTAGCGGACTCGATGCTCCCTTCCTCTCGAGCTCGAGGTTCTTCACACATTCCCTCTTCAAACCATCGAGCGATACCCCCCTCTGCTGGAGTTTCACCCCGAACTTTGCAAAAACTCCTCTGAAAAGCGTGTCGAACAACCTCGATTTCACTCCCCGTCTCTCATCCAGTTCGTTGTCCCATCTGGCGAAGAGAACGGTTAAAAGCGAGAGGTCGGCCAGAGGTTCGAAGACCTCCGGGCTGGAGGCCAGAATCTCGACCTTTTTAGGTTGCATCACACATCTTTTTTTCACGACCTTCTCCTCGTCCACAGGAGGCATGAAGCCCGACTGAAGCGCGAAAAAGAGCGGGTCGTTCTGAAGAAGAAGCGCAGCCCTCCTGCCATAGGTATTTCGCAGAGAATGGCAGAGCGAGCAGTATATAATCCGGTACTGTCTCTTCGACTGTGCGGAAAGTGAGGCCCCGGGCCTGAAATAACCCAACATCTTGTCTCCTTCGGCAGCTAAATCGGTTGTTGAGATTATATCGGAAGGTGCATAACCAGTCAATTGCACAACTAGAACGAAGGCCGGTTGATACTCGCCCGGAAAACCTATAATATTGGTACCAGATCGACATAAATTACACGGGCGGGGTGAAAGAGATCGAAAGAATGAAGGTTTACTACTACGGCGATCAGTGTCCCTGGAATTCATGGGCGCGTGGAGAGGCAAGGAAGGCCGCCGATGCTCTGGGGTTATCAATTGAAGAGTACAACCTCACACATCTGTCTCCTCCCGTCGGGCTCTTCTTTCCATTCTCGATCTTCCTGAAAGATATCACAATAACCGGTCCAGTTCCGGCCCGACGACTGATAGACATATTGAAGACCGGGAAACCATCTGAATACTTCGAGCCGTATTCACAGAACCCGAAAGGATCGTGCGACTCCATAAGGCTCTATTCGAGCGAGACGATCACCGATGCGTGCCGTATATGCACTAACGGCGATAACTTCGGCATAGCCGAAAAGAGGGCCTGGTTGGAGAGGTTCGACAGCAAAGATCGCCTCTGCGCCGGAGCCGTTGCCTACTCGGGCGGGAGACCCGTGGCCTTTTGTGAGGCTATCCCCTCTCTCGAGTCACCTTACGCCATCCCGGCCGAAGGTTCGATGACCTTTATAAACTGTATCTACAACGCGATGGCTGAACCTCTAGACTACAGAGCCGGATTGCTTGAATTCTTTCTTGGTCGGCTGAAGGCTCTGGGATATTCAAAGGTCGGTGTTCTCTCGGGGCTTCGCGCTCCCTTTCCGAACGGTCCCGAATCCTTCTTTCTTGAGATGGGATTCACCCGAACGCGACGAATACCCGGTACGATACTCATGAATTCCGGCCTCGACGAGATAGTCTTTCTATCCAGAGAGTTCTGAAATCCGCGCCAAAGTCGAAATCGATCGATATCGTTATATCGTCATCTGTTGACTGTAGGTTTTAAGTGATGCTTTCAGACTTGAGAGTTTCAATAAATACAATTGGACTATATAATTAGTCAAACATGGGTACAAAAGTAACGGGAAGATCGAAATATGGGAGGATCGTATGGCTATAACTGACAGGAAACTGTTCACAGGAGCAACACTTTTGAGTTGTTGCGATAATGAGGTTCAGGAACGGGTTGACATCTTGATCGAAAACGGGATTATCGTGGACATTGGGCACCTGAAAGCTGAAGAAGAGTTGGGAGTCGAGAAGATCGATCTCAGTGGAAAGACGATTATTCCAGGCTTGATAGATGCCCATGTACACATTAATATGACCGCCGGTCCCGATTTCTTTGAATCTGTAGCGCGCGAAACTACCACTGAGACTGTATTGAGATCGACATCGAATCTGAAGAGAATCCTGGCATCTGGGGTCACTTACATACGAGATATGGGTGGATTCAAACACCTGGATATCGAGCTCAGGGATTGCCTTAAGAAGAATCTGATCGATGGACCGGGAATGCTGGCTAGCGGCAAGATGATAACAATGACGGGAGGGCATGGGTACCATTTCGGAAGAGAATGCGATGGTCCCTATGAAGTTCGAAAAGCCGCGAGAGAAGAGATCAAGGCTGGAGTCGATGTCATAAAGATTATGGCAACTGGAGGGATAGTGACACTGGGAGTTGAACCAAATTCGGTACAACTGAGCGAAGAAGAAATCAGAGCTGCTGTAGAGGAAGCTCATAATGCCGGTAAGAAGAGCGCTTCCCACGCTCAGGCAACTGCTGGGATATCAAACGCCGTGAGAGCTGGAATCGATTCGATAGAGCATGGAGTCTTCCTCGACGATAAGGTTATCGATCTTATGCTTGAGAGGGGCACATACTTTGTCCCGACACTGACACCTCCAGTGCGTATACTGGCCAACGCTGATGATCACAGAATGGCCGACTACGTTGTTCGCAAGACGAAAAGTATAATCGAACATCACCGAAGGAGTTTTCAAAGAGCATGTGAAAAGGGAGTCAAAATGTGTGTGGGAACGGACGCAGGCACACCCTTTAACAACCATGGTGACACGGTGTTCGAGATAAAGTTGATGGTCGAATACGGAATGACTCCACTGGAAGCTATCATGGCAGCTACAAAGACGAATTCTGAGCTCCTTGGTATAGATAGTACGCATGGCACTCTGGAAAGGGGCAAGGCTGCAGATTTCTTGATACTGGGAGGCAACCCCGTTCATGATATCTCATACTTGGAGAGAATCGAAGCTGTTTTCAAATCAGGAAAACAGATCGAGATCTCCTAGAATAAAAATCAAATTTCTTGAAGAAGTAAAGAGTTCCTTCGCTGTAACTGACATGGAGGCAAGAAAACTTGCAATACAGCACCTGCCTAAAGAGGCCTGTTTCGAATTCGCCAACATTGTTATACTGCTGGTACCATATGACACGAGAGTTTCAAAGGCAGAGTTTTCTTCGACCCTCTGCTTTCAAGAGACCTCGAAATCTAATGGTTTAGCAGATCCCTTTCTCACGAATATCATCACTCCAGAAGGACTTCGCTAAAGAGACCTGTGAAACTCGAAACCTCTGATGAATAGGACTTTATTTACTCATGTTTTGAGATTCTTGAGATAGAAGGTATAGCCGATCTGGTCTTTGAGGTCTCCTGCCTGAAGAAATAATACCCGCATTTAGAAAAATTCGGCAAGACCAGTTTGATAACTTTAAGAGGCACCTGAATGATGCGGCGGTGATAGCTTCACAGTTTGACGGCAAACTGCACGGAGATGCACTGAAAAAGAAATGCTCCGCTCTCTGTTCTTAAAAGGTGCAAACCATCCCGTTGGCTACCGGATGGCATTCGAAATAGAGAGAGCCATTGGAAGAGACACTCTAATTACAGCGGTCGCCCATCCGTCAAAATTCCTACAGGCATACTATGAAGTTGCTGCCAACAAGGATTATTACGTGTTCAAGGGTCAATTACTGGATTTTGTGAGAGACTATGAAACTGTCCGATAGGTATTCAGATAATCTTTCGCCGTTGTCATGTATTAGACTCTAAAACCCCGACTCTTGGCTTTCAATTCCTCTGAAGTGGAACTCATTTTGATGTTAGGGTATCTTAGAAACTCTACTTTGCCGTAATTGCTATGAGGAATCAAAAAACGTCTCGCTTAAATGACGGATTGAGGCTCTCTCGATCGGTGACTCTCACCGGCTTTACTATGTTGAAGAAACTGCCACCCCTGATAACCCTCTCAATACCTGTGTTGACAAATGAGTCTGACTTTGCCTAAGCAGTATATGCTGAGTACATACCGCTGCATCATTCACGAACATTACCGCTCATATCGTATATTCTGTATCCAACAAATAGGCGAAGAAATAAATAAGGAAAAAGAAAGGAAGCGCAACTCCATATAGAGTGTTTTTGCGAAAAGCAAAATAAAACGAAAAAGTTCCAAAGAAACAGTAGCACCAGAGGATCATAGAAAGCATAAAAGGAGGAACATATATAATAGATTTAACACCGATAAAGGACATCAACAGTCAGGGGAAAAATTGAAGGGTACGATCTCACATACCTATCTCCTCCCGCCGAGGTCTTCTTTCCACTCTCGATCTTCCCGATATGAATTCCGGCCTCGACGAGATAGTCTTTCTATCCAGAGAGTTCTGAAATCCGGGCCAAAGTCGAAATCGATCGATATCTTTCAAGCTCAATTTCTGCCGGCTATAGTATCTATAGCCTTTTGAAGAGTGGCATCGCCGTTTCCGAGATACCAGTTGATTTCTTCTTCCAGGCTCTGTTCGATTACAAGATCCGGCTCGATGTGCTCCCCTTCAGCTCCATTGATAACTAGAATCTTCGACAGGCAGAAGAGGAGCCCTGTATTCGGCATGGTATGAAACGGATTGGTTATTCCAAAATTGACCGGCTCGCTCGACCGCTCGCCCATCACCACAGCGTCGGTGTTTCTCCTTATGAAGCTCAGGAAAAGAAGCGTTGCCGAATTGACGTTGGCGTTGGTCAGGATCCATATCCTGCTATCTTTGGCTTTCCATGAATAATCCGGATAGACAGGCAGGTTCCAAGTCCCGACGATGTACTGGCCCGATGAGTCTCTTGTGCCGATCTTTTCGACCAGGTCGGCCCTCTCTTTCGTCAAATAGCCCAGAACCGCCTCCAGGAAAAGCTGGAATCCCCCGCAGTTGTCCCGGACATCTATGAGGAGATCGGAGTACCCATCTCCCGGGATACGATACATAAGATCGAGCGTCTCTTCCTGGTAATCCGGATGAAAGCTCGGAATTTTGAGGACCGCTACGGAATCGATCTGCTCGAAGGC
>ENA-OSEO01002987-OSEO01002987.1-sediment-metagenome-genome-assembly--contig:-NODE-2987-length-21483-cov-7.446090_pt1 | contig 21483 bp, 16 predicted proteins | sample MGYA00237883_ERZ534232 | MGnify/ENA metagenome assembly ERZ534232
ACCCGGACAAAACAGGCTTCAAGGTTTACCTCAAGGAATTTAAGGTTAACCAGTTCTGATACTCTCAAACCGGCGGCGTAAAGAAGTTCAAGCATGGCGGCATTTCTTTTGCCCAAAGGGGTTTTTGTATCTGGAATGCTTAAAAGAAGATTAACCTCTGAAACGGAGAGAACGTCCGGAAGTTTAAGACCGCTTTTGGGAAGATCGATGAGTTTGGCTGGATCGAACTTGAGAACTTTTTCCTGGGAAAGGAACCTGTAAAATCCCCTCAACGTAATGAGATGCCTCGCGCATGATTTCGATCCCAAACCGGATTCTCTCAAGGCGATCAGGTGTTTCAATAACAATGGGGTGTCGGCATCCATAATGTTGTTGATCCCCTTTTGTCTAAGAAATTCAGAATATCTGGATAGATCGCTGCTGTACGATTCAATGGTTTTTTTCGAGAGTCCTTTTTCGAAAACCAGGTAGTTTAAATATTGATCTACAAGAATATCTAATGAAGACACATTCATCTATTCCATCGTTCCATGGATGCGGCATATAACCAAAAGCTGGTAAATACTAATAATATCATCAAATTGTAGAATATCCAATGCGTTAGTTATATCATTGGGCTTAAACCTCGCTGTAATTTTATAGCCTGGCTCGTGAAACAGTGTCAAATTGTTTTGTACCGCTTTCATTTTATTGATGACTTTAATAAGAAGGCCGTTTTTTCTCCTTCCTTTTTTTGAACGTTTTGATAAAGACTGTGCATCAGAATTTGTTGGGGGCAAATAAAAATGAAAATCCTGATAACCGGTGATAAAGGACAGTTGGGTACCGACTGCGTAGGCGTTCTCAGTGAAACCCAAGAAATATTGGGCGTCGATATTGATGAAGTTGATATAACCAGACTGCCGGACGTAGAAGCGTTGTTCCGGCAATTTGTTCCGAACGTCATAATAAATTGCGCTGCATATACCCGTGTCGATGATTGTGAAACTGAAAAAGAGTCGGCCTGGAAGGCTAATGTGACAGGTCCTCAAAATCTCGCACTGAGTGCTGCGAAATATGGAAGCTTGTTGGTTCATGTTTCAACCGACTACGTTTTTGACGGTCGAAAAAAAGTTCCGGAACCGTATGTGGAAACAGATCCGCCGAACCCGATTTCTTACTATGGGATTACAAAACTCGAGGGTGAAAAGGCGATAATGCGGATAACCGATCAACATATCATCCTCAGAACGGCATGGCTGTATGGTATCCGCGGTCACAATTTTCTCAAAACAATGCTAAAACTATCCCTGAAAAGTTCCGATAATAAAATAAAAGTGGTGAATGACCAGTTCGGTTCACCGACTTGGTCATATCGACTGGCACTTCAAATTGAAAGACTTATTGAGACAAATTATCGGGGAATCTTTCATGCAACTGCAGAAGGTTATTGCACATGGTACGAACTCGCAGATTATTTTTTAAGAAACATGGACGTTCCCCATACTGTAATCCCCTGCACCACTGTGGAATATCCGACACCGGCGGTTCGGCCGATGAATTCGATCCTTGAAAACCGGAATCTTAAAGTTAAAGGGATTGATATCATGGGAAAATGGCAAGCGGATGTTGAAGAATTTGTTTTAAATTTTCGCGATGTTTTGATAAAAGAGGCCGAACAGGAAATGTAAGTTTATGAGGAATATGCTGGTTACAGGTGGATGCGGGTTTATCGGTGCGAATTTTGTCCGATACCTGTTGAAAGAATCCGGTTTTACCGGCCGTATTATAAATGTTGATAAACTGACCTATGCCGGAAACCCGGAAAATCTTGCAGATATTGAAACAGATTATCCTGACCGCTACACTTTTATCAAGGCCGATATATGTGACGGAACTCGGATGGCAGAAATATTCGGCAAGTATCAGATCGACGGTGTGTGTCATTTTGCTGCCGAGTCCCATGTGGATAGATCTATTGTAAAACCGGATGATTTTATACAAACGAATATCATCGGTACATTTAACTTGCTGGAATCGGCCAGATCACGACTCCATAAAATGATACGCTTTCACCATATCAGCACGGACGAGGTTTATGGCAGCCTGGGCAGACAAGGGTATTTTACGGAAACAACACCGTATAAGCCAAACAGCCCGTATTCCGCCTCAAAGGCCGCTTCAGATCATCTGGTGCGTGCATACCACAAGACCTACGGCCTGCCGATGACCATATCCAATTGCTCCAATAATTACGGCCCTTACCAGTTTCCGGAAAAACTCATTCCCCTGGTGATCCTCAACGCCCTGGACGGAAAACCTTTACCGATATACGGTGACGGTCGAAATGTCAGGGACTGGCTCTATGTCAGGGATCACTGCTCGGCTATCTGGACGATTATGAAACACGGTAAAAATGGAGAAACATACAACGTTGGCGGCGGCAGCGAAATGGAGAACGTTAAGCTTGTCGAAATGATTTGTGATATTTTGGATGAAATGAACAGATTAAAAAATAACCGTTCCCGAAGGGATTTGATTACCTTTGTCAAAGACAGGCCCGGACATGATCGCAGATATGCCATTGATTGTAAAAAATTGAACCGGGAAATGAACTGGCACCCGGAAGCTTCCCTCGAGTCCGGAATACGTGAGACCATCAAATGGTATATGGACAATCCTCGATGGGTGGAGCGGGTAAAAAGCGGCGAATATCAGACCTGGATCGAGACCCACTATTTATAGACTGAATTTAAAAATTGAAAGAATCATTTCTGCCTTAAGGCGCCAACTCACTAAAAAAGAACAATAAGAATATCCTTTCCTCCAAAAAGCCGGCGGACAAGTGTGTCTTAGTGACTTTGTGGCAAATATTGGGTGCTAAAAATGAAAACGGAAACCATTCTGGTCGTAGGCGGTGCAGGATATATCGGTTCGCACATGGTGAAGGATCTCCTGGAGGCGGGATATGGTGTTGTTACTTTAGATAACCTTTCCACAGGCCACCGCGAACTTTTGACCGGGGGAGATTTTGTAGAGGGTGATCTTGCCGACGAAAGGGTGTTGGATCGGATATTTTCGTCCTATCGGATTTCTTCGGTCATGCATTTTGCTGCATTTGCACTGGTTGGTGAATCTGTGGAAAATCCGCTCAAATACTATCGAAACAATCTCGCTGCAACAATCGCGCTTTTGAGTGCAATGATCCGGCATGATGTCAAGCGGTTTATTTTTTCTTCCACCGCAGCGGTTTACGGAGAACCGCTGGAAGTTCCGATAAGGGAAGATCATCCGTGTAACCCCACCAATCCATATGGTACGAGCAAAATTGCCGTTGAAAAGATGCTTCAAGACTGTGATTCGGCCTATGGTTTGAGATATATCAGCCTTCGATATTTTAATGCATCGGGTGCGGATGAATCCGGAATCGTCGGAGAAAGACACACCAACGAAACCCACCTTATCCCTCTTGTTTTAAAAGTCGCTACCGGTGAACGGGAGAATATCCGGATATACGGCACGGATTACCCCACACCCGATGGGACATGTATCAGAGATTATATCCATGTCAGTGATTTAACCCAGGCACATTTACTGGCCTTGGAAGTGCTTTTGTCGGATGGCGAGAGTGCGGTATATAATTTAGGTAATAACCGCGGTTATTCGGTTCGAGAAGTTATTGAGTTGGCAGAGAAGGTTACCGGCAAGAAAATAGCGGTAATAGAAACGGAAAGAAGACCGGGCGATCCGGCAAGACTCATCGCAAGTTCTGAAAAAATAAAGAAATCGCTGGGGTGGAAACCCAAATATGAAGATCTGGAAACTATTATTAAAACAGCCTGGGTGTGGCATCAGAAGGAAGTCGGTGAGAATATCCCGGAAGGTGCAACACAATGAAAAAGCAAACCATTTAACAAATGATCAATGAGCCAAATGAAGAATAAATTGAATGTGTATTCCATTTTGCTGGCAGGTGGAGCTGGGACGCGGTTATGGCCGGTATCCAGAGAACTGTATCCCAAGCAGCTTGTTAAGTTCATTGGTGACGACTCTCTCGTTCAAAGCACCATCAAAAGGCTGGCGCCGACACTAAATCTGGAAAATGTCCGTATCGTCTGTGGGACAGATCATGTTCACGAAATTGTCAGACACATGAAAGAGATAGGGGTTTCCTCTGCAGGAAAAATCATTGCCGAACCCTGCGGCCGTAATACTGCTCCTGCCATTCTTTTGGCAATGTTCCAGATTCTTAAAAAAGAGAGTGATGCGGTGTTATGCGTTTTTCCGGCAGATCATGTCATCCGGGATGAACATGTATTTCACGAAAGACTGGAATCTGCCATAAAACTGGCAGAAATGGGATATATTGTTACGTTTGGGATTAAACCGCATTATCCGGAAACAGGCTATGGATATATTGAAGGTGCTGGAGAAATAACGGAAGGAGCACTTTTTGTAAAAAGATTTGTTGAAAAGCCGGATCATGAAACAGCCAGGCAGTATGTTAAGGCCGGCAATTTCTTTTGGAACAGCGGCATGTTTACCTTCAAAGCCTCGGTGATGATCCAGGAATTGAGTGCTCACCATTCCGAACTTCTTGATAAAATGAAACAGATTCCCATCGAAGGGACATCCATACCACAAAAAAACTACCAACAACTGCCAAGCATCTCTATTGATTATGCGGTTATGGAAAAAACAGACAAGGCGGCTGTTTTGCCATCAGACTTTGGCTGGAGCGATATCGGATCGTGGAAATCTCTTTATGACTTCATACCTAAGGATAATAACGGCAATGTCATTGACGGCGATGTTATTTCAGAAAAGACCGAAAATTGTTTCATCATGGGATATGAACGGTTAATTGCAACCAATAGAATAAAAAACATGGTTGTTGTGGAAACGCCGGACTCTGTTTTTGTTTCGGATATGGAAGCCAGCCGGGATGTAAAATCTATCGTTGAAAGGCTCAAGGAAAAAGGAAGGCGTGAATATCAAAAACATAAGACATCATATCACCCCTGGGGAGCCCTGACCATGCTGGAATTGAATCGTGATTTCAGTGTCGTGAAACTTGACATCTACCCCGGCGCATTGTGCAGGATAAAAACCGATGCAGCAACCGTTAAACATCTGGTTGTGGCTGACGGCGTCGCAAAATCGACCATGGATACACAGCACATGACTTTGAATAGAGGGGAGTCTGTGATGCTTTCCGGGAATCAGGAGATTACACTGGAAAACACCGGAGACGAGGCGCTTGTTGTCGTTAATGTCAAGTTGAATTAGGGGCTTTTCTGTCTTATTTATAAAAAAAAATACAAAACCGGATCACGAAAAAACGAAAAAAAGAAAGCACGAAATAAATAATACTTTTCGTGTTTTCGAACTTTCGTAATTTCGTGATAAAATATTTATGTTTTTCTGTTTCAGATTCAATGAAGATGGATTTCCGTTACACTGCAACCGGTTTGTCCGGGTTGGGAGGGAAGGGCGCAAATGAAGGGAATAATTTTGGCTGGCGGTTCAGGAACCCGACTGTATCCGATCACCCGCGTTGTGAGCAAACAGCTTTTGCCGGTCTATGATAAACCGATGGTCTATTATCCGCTGTCCGTTTTAATGCTGGCAGGTATCAGAGAAATACTTCTTATTTCAACACCTGAGGATTTGCCTTTGTTTAAAAAGCTCCTTGGAGACGGTTCCAAACTGGGGCTCTCTTTTACTTATGAAGCGCAACCCCGGCCCGAAGGATTGGCCCAGGCCTTCATTATCGGCAAATCTTTTATTGGAAAAGATCCGGTTTGCCTGATCCTGGGGGACAACATTTTTTATGGACACAGACTTACCGATATTCTAAAAAGGGCGGTTCAACTCCAAAAGGGCGGTCTTATTTTCGGATATCTGGTCAAAGATCCCAATCGTTACGGCGTTGTAGAGTTCGATGGGTATGGCAATGTCATCGGTATCGAAGAGAAACCAAAAAAGCCGAAGTCAAATTATGCGGTACCGGGCCTTTATGTCTATGATAATGACGTAATCAACATCGCCGCCGGTCTGAAGCCTTCTGCCAGGGGAGAACTTGAAATCACTGATGTTAACCTGGAATATTTGAAAAGAGGGCAGCTCAAGGTCGAGCTTCTGGGAAGAGGTTTTGCCTGGCTGGACACCGGAACCCAGGAAGCGCTTCAGCAAGCTGCCAGTTATGTTCAGGCCATTCAGGAAAGGCAGGGATTCAAAGTATCGTGCATTGAAGAAATCGCATACGAACTCGGTTATATCAATAAAGAAGAACTGGCGAATCTTGCAGCCGATATGGACAAAAACGAATACGGCCAGTATCTCATGCGATTAATCGCCGAGGAGGAAAATAATCTTCAAAGCTTTTAGGAAGGAGAAAAGAGGAAAGAGGATATGGGAACCACAGATGAACACGAATAAACACAAATCAAAATAATAATATTCATGTTCATTTGCGTCAATTTGCGGTGATCTCTTTTCTAATTCCTATTTCCTCTTTTCTAAAAAAATGGCTACAACAGCCGAATTGGAATTTCACTCTTTATCCGCGACGCCGGCTTCTTCAAAGGTAAGCACTTCATTAAAAACACAAGCCGCACCTTCTATGATACTCATCGCCAGTGCACCGCCGGTTCCTTCACCCAAACGCATCCCCAGGTCAAGAACCGCTTCGATCCCAAGATATTTCAGCATGCTTCGATGGCCTGTTTCTTCTGAACAGTGTCCTGCAAAAATATAATCCAATACATGAGGACAAAGAGAATGCGCAATCAGAGCACCGGCTGTTGAAATAAATCCGTCAATGACAACCGGACGACCGTGGAAAGCCCCTGCCAGAACACATCCGGCAATGCCGCCGATTTCGAAACCACCGACCTTGGCCAGTACACCCAGCCCATCCCCCGCATCCGGTTGGTTGATCTGAATTCCTTTTTTTACCGTTTCCAACTTTATTGAAAATCCTCTATCATCAACGCCGGTTCCTCGACCGACCATGTCTTCAGGGCTTTTATCGGTTATCACACATCCGATGGCTGCGGAAGGCGTTGTGTTGGCAATCCCCATGTCTCCTGTTCCCAGCAATTCCACGCCGTCATTAAAGAGGCCGGCGGCTACTTGGAATCCGGTTAATATGGATTTTTCGGCATTCTCCCGGGTCATGGCCGGTCCTTTCACAAAATTGGCGGTTCCCGGAGCGATTTTTCGAACCATCAATCGATCTCCGCCATCTATTGAGGTCGGATCAAGTTCAGGGATAATCCCCATATCCACCACCCACACTTCTGCACCCACGTGTCGGGATATGGCGCTTATTCCAGCGCCTCCCCTTAAAAAGGTTCGGACCATTGCTCCGGTAACTTCCTGCGGAAAAGCGCTGACACCTTCATCAGCGACGCCGTGATCTCCGGCCATAACCAAAATAGCCTTTCGATTTACTTTGGGTTTAAGCGTCTTCTGGATTCCGCAGAGTCGTTCGGAAATGTCATGGAGTCTTCCCAGTGCACGGGTCGGCATGACCAGTTGGGCAGTCCGTTCACGGGATTTTTGAATCCATTGGTCTTCAACCGGCTGTATTCCTTTTATGATATCTTCAAGTTTCACGTGGTATTCTCCTTTGCGTTATTTTTCCCTAAAAAAATCCTCAAGCGATAACCGCTTGAGGATTTGCCTTGTTAAATCAAATCAAAAATGGCATCCGTATTCATATGGTTCTCAAAATGTCTTGCCAGAAGATCGTATGCGTTGTCCTTGGCTTTAAATCGATTTTCATCGGGAACGTCAATATGTTTCAGACCGATGGTCTTCAACCATTTTTTTGTGATTTCCGGTGAGTCAAACATTCCGTGTATGTATGTTCCCATAAGATTTGAATCATGCGTAATACATCCATCTTCGGTGGTAAATGGAATAAGATTGCGTTCAAAAATACTGAACAAAGGAGCTCCATTTTGTCTTCGTGTCTCTCCCATGTGGATTTCATAACCGACACCGTTCACATTTTGCCAAAAATAGTGTGTCCGGGTTGTCGTTTTAGGCGCCTTTAAAACAGTTTCTACGGGCAAAAGGTCAAGGCCCCTTGAGGTTCCAGGCGTCCCTTCCAGTCCATGGGGATCGTGAACAAAATGGCCCATCATCTGGTATCCACCACAAATACCCAGAATGTGTCCACCCGTATGGGCATATTTTTTAACGACGTCTGCCCATCCGGATTTTTGCAGCCAATCCAAATCCCAGCGGGTATTTTTTGATCCGGGTAGAATAACTGCTTTGAAAATTGAAAGATTCTGAGGTTTGTCGATAAAATATACATCAAGTTGTTTCAGATCCAAAAGCGGGTCGAAATCGGAGAAATTGGATATATGCGGCAAGCGAATGATTCCGATTGCCGGGACGTCGGATTCGACCCTTGATGCGGCACCGGGATTTTCGATGGTAACGGAATCCTCCGCTTCAATTCGGATATGGTCGTACCAGGGAATTACCCCGAAAACTTTCTTCCCTGTTTTTTTCTCGATCCAGTGTTTACCGTCCTCAAAAAGGGTGATGTCGCCACGAAAGCGATTGATGATAAAGCCTTTAATCATGCTTTGCTGTTTATTCGAAAGACATGCCAGGGTTCCGACAATCTGGGCGAATACTCCCCCGCGGTGGATGTCTGAAACCAAAATGACCGGTGCATCCGCATATTCGGACATGCGTAAATTGACAATATCGCCGGCCATGAGATTCACTTCAGCGCAGGATCCGGCGCCTTCCATAACAATCAGCTCATAGGACTTTCGCAACCGATCGAGGGCTTCACAGGCTTTTGAGAACAACATGGTTTTTTTGCGGCGATATTCGATAGCCGTTCTATCGGCGATCGCTTCTCCGGAAAGTACAATCTGAGCCCCGATTTCGCCGGTGGGTTTTAAAAGGATCGGGTTCATATCCACATGGGGCGGAATTTTTGCGGCTTCGGCCTGGACGATCTGGGCGCGACCCATTTCCAGGCCTTCAGGAGTGACCCCGGAATTGTTGGACATGTTTTGAGCTTTAAACGGTGCGACTTTTATACCCTTATTTACAAAAATGCGACACAGGGCTGTCGTTACGATACTCTTTCCAACTTCAGACCCTGTTCCCAGGATCGCCAGACACGCTGCTTTTTTCATAAGTAATTTTGTTCCCATTCCTTTTATTTTAATTCAAACCGAATCGGCACCCTGACCCACATGTTTACTTTTTCCTCTCCGACCATTCCGGGTTCGAACAACCAGTGTTTTACCGTGGATATTGCCGCTCTGTCCAAGATCGGGTGGCCGCTCGATCTATGGATTTTTAGATCGTGCACTCTACCGTTTTTGTTAACCAAAACATCGAGCATGACGTCACCCTGATATCCTCTAATCCTGGCAATTCTGGGATATTCTGGAGGGGGGTTGGATCGATATATGGGCCTGGCTTCATGAATCACATGCGTCGATGACGGAGTTGGGGCATATGGTTCGGTTTTTTTCGAAAATTCTTTTGTCGATATCTGTTCGGGTTCAGACCCGGCCTCAGTGGTTTCAATGGTTTGTTCAGGTTTTTCCGATGTTTTTCCAACAATGTCACTGGTTGTCGTTTGGTTCGGAATCCGAACCTTTTTTTGGATAGAGGGGGTGACAACACGCTTGCGATCGGTTCGTATGGTTTTTTTTAGAATGGTCGATTCTTTGAAAACGGGTTTCGGCAGTTGAGGGTCGGGCCCGGGGGTTTCCTTCATGGGTAGCGACGTCAGCGTCATATTCAAAACCTGGGGCTTTGGTCTTTCGGAAAATAAGATTTTGGGCCACCCGAAATTCTGAAATAGTAAAGAACTGTGAATTGCCAGGGCAATTGCTCCGGCTGTCAGTAACCGTTTCATGGGTGCTGCTCAACTTCCGCCTGGAGTGAAATTCGATGAATACCCGCAGTCTTGATTTGGTCCAAAACCCGGAAAAGATTCTGGTAGGAAAGATTGCGATCAGCAAAAAGCAGGATGCCGATTTCTTTGTCGGATATGGCTTTTGCTCTCAAAAACGATTCGAGATCGTCAAGATCAATCTGATCCTTATCCACAAATACCGTGCCATCTGATTTTACGGTAATGGAAAGTAAAAGTTCCTTGTCGATTTTAGCGGACGAGGATGTCGGAAGCAAAACCGGAAGCCCGCGATGCACTGCCATGGAAAGCATGGCATAGATAAAAAACACGAGGAGGAGAAACACAATATCGATCAGGGGGAGCATTTCAATTCGGACTTTCTTTCTGGTCTGAAAGTTAACCTTCATTTCTTATCCCTTTGTGTTCGCCGTTGTTGCTGGACAATTTTTCATAAACGATTTCAAGGCTGGTGGCGTATTTTTCGATATCCAGCGCTGACTTTTCAATTCTGGAATTAAAATAATTATAAGGAAAGACGGACAGAATTGCAATCCCGAGCCCTGCTGCCGTAGTGATCAGGGCTTGCGCAATTCCTGCTGTTACAGCTTGAGGTTGCTCGATTCCTGTCGCACCCAGCATTTCAAAAGAGAGAATGATTCCGATGACGGTACCGAAGATGCCCAGCAGCGGTGCTACGGTAATCATGGTATCGATCACCGCCATATACTTTTGCATCCCTTTGATCTCTTCGGCGGCAGCAGATTCCATGGCTTTGGCCATGGAGAAATCCCGATGAAGAATTCCGGAGACGAGAATTTTAATGATATAATCCTTTGAACCTTTGGTTTTAAACCTTATGGTCTCCCAATCTCCCGTACGGCAAAGATCAAGGACCTCATCGACCAGGGCCTTGTTCCTGTTTTTATCCATGACGATCCAGAAGATAATTCGTTCGATAATCACGGTCATCACAATAATGGAACAGGCCAGCAGAGGATACATGACCGGTCCGCCGCTGATAAACAGATCCAGCATTTTTTCTCCTGTTGTTATGTCCCCATGGTGCGAAATTGCATCATGGGGACATTATGTTGATTGCGTATTCAAAGATGATTTTTTCGTGGTTTAACATATCTGCTCTATACAGAAAATAAAGAATTAAAAATCAGCCGAAACCCCGAAGAGAAAGTTGATTTTGGGCGACGGATAAAATGCGGGCTCGACGTCCGGAGGCATACTTAAAGCACCATACTCATCGTATGATTCGTTCGTGACATTGTTGATATTTAAAAATACGGTCATTTTATTCCAAAGGTACCTCAGTTTTGTGTTGATGAGCAGATGATCTTCCTGTTTTTCGAAACGATTCGAAAAGTCACTGATAAAGTATCGCTCTCCCACATAGATGCCGTCAACGACCAGTGAAAAACCTTTTCCGAGGGTAAAGAGACCGCTGACTGCGCCTTTGTGTTTCGGGACGTTCGGAACATCATTATTTTTAAATTGTCCGCTTCTGATGGTTGCGTCTGTAAATGTATAATTACCGTTCAGGGTCACTTTGTCAAAAATTTTGGTGATGGAAAACTCGAATCCATCGCGGCGCGTTTTGCCGTCAAGATTTTCATTGGCAAAGTTCGTGGGGTTAAAAATTATTTCGTTTTTCGTATCCATCCTAAAAACGTTTACATTCGCATACAATGTCTGTGTGAAATGGTGACGAAATCCCAATTCATAGTTGTCTGAAGTCTGGGGGGCGAGAGTTGTGTCAATGGTGTTAATAAAAAAGTTGAAAAGTTCATCCATGACCGGATATCTGAAACTTTGTGAAAAACTGAAATATACAGAGGACTGTTCATAAAAATTATAATTGACACCTGCGGTAAAAAGGTTTTCATCCATAGTTTTTTTCTCAGGGGTGCTCGGCTTGAATTTAAACTCCGCCCGGTCAAACCGATATCCGCCGGATATCGCAAAATTTTCCCACGGCCTAATTTCATCATGGATATAATAGCCGTAATTTTTCTTTTGAAGTTCGAATATTCCTGTGGTTGGAACCCCAAAAAAAACAGAGCTGTTGGTGATGTCTTCATCGACATCCGAAAAATCGAAACCGATAATCAGCCGGTTGTCAACTCCCCACAGCTTTTCTTTGAAAATAATTTGTGGGGATACAGCGACGGTTTTGATATCGGTGTCACCGGTAAAATTCCCGGCGTCAAATGAAGCATAAGATAAAAAGTTCCTTTTTCTAAAGGAAATATCCACCTTAAATTCGCTGTCGCTTAAGAAAAAGATTTCGGGCCCACCCTTAAAATAATAATCCTCAATGTCGGCAAAGTCATCGGGATGAAGCGTATCCGTCCTTGATATACCGGCAGCAAAGTCGCTGGTTTTAATCCCTCCGGGCAGTCCGGTGCTGTCCTTGTGAAAACCGCTGCTCAGGTTCCATTTCACACGATCGTTTTGATAATAACCCAGATTAAGCCCTATATCTTTTGCTTCGGTATCGCTGTTGTCCCGGTATCCGTCCGATGTCAAATAGCTGCCCGATAAGGAATAAGAGAACTTGTTTTTTGTTCCACTTACATATGCGCTTCCCTTAAACGTATCATAACTTCCACCGTTTATTTCAGCGCCGGTATGAAATGCCTCACCTTCTTTTGTGATAATATTGATCACACCACCAGCGGCATTGTCACCATAAAGAACACTTCCCCTTCCCCCCCTGATGATTTCGATTTTTTTCACCCTGTCGAGGGGAATCAGTGTCCAGTCCGAACCGCTCAAATCAGCCTGGTTGATCTTTCGTCCGTCAACCAGTACCAGCGTGTTCAAGGAAGCTGTTTCTCCAAAACCTCTCAAGTCAACCGTGTAATTTCGTCTGTTTCCGGCAATATCATTAACATGGACACCCGTCTGCTTTCTTAAAAGATCAGGAATGTCATAGGCTGTACTGTTTTTAATATCCGTTTCCGTTATTACAGATACATTTGCCGGTACAGATGATATTTTTTCCTCCTGCCGTGTGGCGGTTACCACCACTTCTTCCATGGTGGATATGGATGGCTCATCCCTTACCGGATCTTCTGCCCAGCATAATCCTCCAAAAAGGAAAACCATCAGACACCCTAAAAATAACATTCTTCTTTTCACAATTTTCCTCCTTTCCCAAAAAAGTGTTATTTTGGGTCCGGGGCAAAAAAAATCCCCGGACCGAAGTGAATCGATCCGGGGATGTCCCATTTTTATCCTCAAGATCTAACAAGGCACCTGCGTCCGCGGCGATAATGCCTTTTGTTCAGACAGGTCTTCTGACTTCCCCGCCCTTTCAGCGGCCTTCCCATCCATAAGCGAAAAGTGGCTCACAACGGCCAAAAGGGTTCCTTTTTCCAACTTAATCATGGAAAAAGGCAGGGTTACAGCGGCGGGCCCGTCCCCGATTTTAACGGGGTTCCCTATTAAGCTCACATCCGGGATATGAAAAAATACCGGATGATACGAGCACCTGAACAATCCTCCAGTTCCTTAAAGGAAAAGAGAAAAGAAAGTCAAGTAAAAACATAAAAAAATATGGTAAGTATTCAGGGGGCGGTTGTTTTCCCGTAACGTTATTGGCGGAGTCGCTTCGTATTTTCAATGAGTTAGCAGTGGGGGAGACCGCGGCTCCCGCATGCTTTTCGTGGGAGAACGCGGAGGGGGCAGGAATGCCACCGCTGCTAAGTCACTGAAAATACAGGTGACGGAGACACCGAAGTGAAGGGGAAATGACTGCCCCCTGAACACATACCATTTATCGAAAGCGAGCCGATTCCGACACGGCTGATAGTTGTTTTTTCAAATGAATCCATCCGGGGTTATTGCCTGGTGCTTGTATTAACTGATAGATTTAATCACGGCTGCACTCAAAACAGGTCAACTAAGAAAGGAGCTGTTATGCTGCGAACGGAAAACTTAATTAAAATGGTTTTTTTGATAGTTGTCGTTTTCATTCTTTTTCCCAAGGCGGCCAGATCGTATTATGTTGACTCTAAGAAATTCGGCTCGCCTGCGGGTGAAGTTTGCCTCACATGCCACCGTGAAACCACTCCCGGCATTTATAATCAGTGGAACGCGAGCGTTATGGGCCAGGCAGGGGTTAACTGTTACGACTGCCATAAGACGGAGAAGGGCGATCCCGATGCGTTCGAGCATAAGGAAATGATATCAATTGTGGTCACTCCCAAGGATTGCTCCAGATGTCATGAAAACGAATATAAGGAATACTCGTTTTCTCATCACGCCGATGCCGTCAATACCCTGAAATCTTTTGATAATTATTTCGGATTGGCCGCATGGGGCCCTGGTGCGGATCGTACCGGGTGCATTCCCTGTCACGGATCGATTCTGAAAGTCCAAAAAGATGGCAGGCTGGATCCTGCGACCTGGCCCAACACGGGTATCGGCCGGATCAATCCGGACCAGAGCAAAGGCTCCTGTTCTGCGTGCCACACCCGTCACATCTTTTCCCGGGAACAGGCCCGCAGGCCCGAAACTTGCGGCCGCTGCCACCGAGGACCGGATTTCCCCCAGTTTGAAGTATATTCTAACAGTAAACACGGGGTCATGTACAATGCATTCCGAGACAAAATGAGCATGGACAGAAGCAGATGGCGGGTAGGCGTGGATTATTTTCAGGCACCTACCTGTGCCACCTGCCACATGAGTGCAGTTCCTCCCCAAATGGTGGTCAAGGATGCTGATCAGAGGCTGGAGGAAGCCTTAAGATCGCTTTTGTCAGGGGGGGGCGGGAAGGAGTTTGAGGCCCTTTTGCCGCCGCCAGGACCCAAACAAATCCGTTACGGGGCGTCCCATGACGTTGAATTAAGACTTTCCTGGATTTTACGGTATCCAGTTTCGAAAAAACAAAATAATTGGTCAAATAATAGAGAGTTAATGCAAAGTGTATGCTTGCAATGCCACTCGGAGAATTTTATTAAGCAGTTCTACACCCAGTTTGACAGTCTCGTTGAGCTGTATAATAAAAAATTTGCCGTTCCGGCGACCAACATGCGCCAAGCGCTTATGGAAGAGGGAAAACTAACCAGGAAAAACTATGATGAAACGCTGGATCGGATCTATTGGAAATTGGTGGATAATGAAGGGCGGCGGGCAAAGTTCGGCACCGCCATGGTGGGGCCGGTCTATGCCTGGACGAAAGGCATGCAGGAGGTGGCTGAACACTTCTATTTGGAATTTATTCCCGAAGTTAAAAAAATAGTCGGATGGAAAGCCGACAAGTTTCTGCGCGAACACGGGTATATCGAGCCGGGTTCAGAGAAACAGCATAAGTAGAGAATCTATACCAGAGGACCTGGTTTTCGGATCTAAAGGACCACAATCAGGATGGGGAAAAAAATAATAACTACAGGTGTCGTCATCCTGTTGCTTAGCTTTTTGGGGAAAGTTTATGCCCAAAACTATATCGCCCATTTGGTGGGAAACCTGCTTAAAATGGAATATCCCCTGACCAAGGAAGACATCCTCGCGCTTGATAAAATCGGGATGAGATTTGATTCCAAGAACCGGATTACCGTGCTTGAAAAAATACTGATGGATCGAGATTATATCCACAGCCGGAAGGAGATCGATTATTTTGTCAGGACAGAGGCGATTTGTGATGCCTTGCGTTTGTTGGATGAGCTTGAACTGCCCGTTGTCAGCAAGCTTATTGAAAAATTAAACCAGCTACAAGGCTGGGAAGCAAGGGAAAAAGCGCTGCTGGCCTATATGGCCGCTAAAAGGGATATTCGGTATCAAGTGAACGTTGATTACTTGCTGCGTAATTTGTCGCAACATGGGAGTGATCTGGAAAAAGCCAATAGCGGAGAAGCTTCCACGGCCATCATCGATGTTATGAATAGTCTATCTTATTTGGCGGATCTTTTTGTCATCAACGGCGACACATACATTCTTAATTCCTTAATCCGATATGGATCAAGTGCCTATGGGTTCCCGGCGGAATATTTGTCCCATCAGTTTGTGGACATGTTTCTGATGAGGCCCAGGGTGTTTGTTTCTACCCTGGCGATCAAAGATGACCAAATCGTAAACTCGGTTATCAACGGACTGATTTTCGGAATCCGCAACAAGCAGCTTAGGGAAAAGGTTAAGGAGGTTCTGAGCAAGGACTTGTCTTCCATGGCAGCGCCCGGCAAACGAGTTGTTATCCTTTTAACAAACAAAGTTCACAAACAAGATGAGCTTGATGACCTTGCCGGCCCAAAAGCTATCCAACAACATACAGCGCCGCCTGTAGTTTCAGGAGAATGACTTTTAATAAACCGATAAAGAAAAAAGCATCACATGCCAAACGGAATTCATGGGGCGCATGGTTTTTTATATTTTTTTGCCTGGCACTGTCAGCGCCTTTAGCGCTTTACTGCCAGGAAATAATATAAATATCGACGCGCAGGGTGATATCTATGTCGCTGATACGGGTAACCGGCGAATTCAGGTGTTGAATTCCAATGGAATTTACCTGCGTAAAATTGATCTGTGTGTTTTATCCAAAGTCGGCGAAACTTTTCTGCGTCTGACAACCCCGCTGGGTTTGGCTGTTGATGCCCTCGGAAGACTGTATGTCGTCCAGTCAACGCTGAACAAAGTCAGCGTCTTTACATTACGGGACAAATGATCATCGCAAGATTCATATTCATCGTCATATTGGGTATTTTTTTCCAAATCAGTCCCTCACTGGCGATAACCAAGCGTTCCTCCAAAGAATGTCTTCTGTGTCATGTCCTTTGGTTTGATGTTTTTAAAACCGACAAAAAAACCCTCCTTAAAAACAAAGACTCGTCCATTGTGATTGAAGGTTCCATAGGGCTGGCTTCATCCCGGGAGATGTGCGACTCCTGCCATGACGGTTATATCGTCGACAGCAGGAATAAGATTGTCAGCGGGAATCCGCATCATCAGCTTAAAAAACCTCCGGAATGGCTCCGATTGCCCGAGGGCTTTCGTCTGGATATAAACAACGAGATATACTGCGGCACCTGCCACACCCTTCACGACATTAGGGGCGGTGAAACCGTGGGAAGCACGCCGTTTCTTCGGATAGACAACGAGCGATCCCAAATGTGTATGGCCTGCCATGTCGACAAAACAAATCGGCAAGGCATTGCCAACCATCCTGTTTTAAAGCAGGCGAAAGATATCTCATTTCCGGAACGCCCCCCCCAAGAACTAAAATTTGGCCCCCAGCAGGAAATAATCTGTCAATCCTGCCACAATGCCCACGGAAACAAGGCCTTGTTAGCCCCATCGAATAATTCAACACTGTGTCTTGTTTGCCATCAAATTAAGAAAACCCTGGTCGACTCCAAACACGATTTGCGGCTGACCTTGCAGGAATCAGTGAATATAAAACAGCAGCGAGTTTCCCAGTCAGGTCCGTGCGGGGCATGCCATACCCCTCACAATGCCGCCAATAAGCGGCTTTGGGCGAGGCGACTTGAATCTGGAGATCTTGCAACCCAGATGTGTCTTTCATGCCACGGTGAAAAGACCGGTTACGACACGAAACATATCGGCAACATTTCACACCCTGTTAGTGGTGAGCCAACATCAGATACATCCATCACAGATACGCTGCCGTTATATACGGCAGATCTCACCAGGAGCCCAAAAGGCCGGGTTCAGTGCTTCACCTGCCATGAGGTTCATCGTTGGTCGCCAAACTCTGCAACCGATCGAGGCGGTAAAGACGTTGAAGGCGACGGTTCAAACAGCTTCTTAAGAATATCCAACAATGTATCATCCGATCTGTGCCTCGATTGCCATAAAGAAAAAAAACAATTAATTACTTCCGACCACAACCTTATGGTAACTGCTCCTGGCGAAAGGAATATTCAGGGGCTGACTGCGGACAAGTCAGGCCCTTGCGGCGCATGCCATGTCCCTCACAATGCATCCGGCATACGCCTGTGGGCCAAAAAAATATCTGAGAATAAAGATGTTGTATCCCAGTTATGTACCGGATGCCACAATAAAAACGGTGCTGCAAAATCAAAACTTGTCGGAAACAATGATCATCCTGTTGATATCGCATTCAAGATATTTGACCTCAAAGGAGCCGCAGAAAGGATTTCAACTCTGCTTCCCTTTTATGACAGTGCCGGGAACAGAATACCAGATGAAAAAGAGGGAAATATTGTATGCATGACCTGTCATGAACCCCACACATGGGATCCGAAACAAACCGAACCTGTTTTAAATTACACGTTTGAAAATATGGAAGGTGACAGCACAAACAGCTTTTTAAGAAAATCCAACTTCCCGTCCTCTGGCCTTTGTAAAGCCTGTCATGGCGATCAGGCTTTTGTTTATGGAACGACTCATGACCTTATGGTAACAACCCCAAAGGCGGTGAACCTGCCGGGCCAGACCGCAAAGGAGTCGGGAACATGCGGCGTATGCCATCTTGTCCATAACAGCCCCAACAAATTGAAACTTTGGGCCAGACCGTACGGACCTGTTTCTGCAAGTGAAAGCATTATGGACGCTTTGTGCACCAGCTGTCATTCAAAAGGCAACACTGCCGAAAATAAAATTCCGCTTATAGCAACCCATCCGGAAAACAAATTAATCAATAATATCATGTGGGTGAATGAAGATAACAAAAACTATACGCTTATATTTGACGAAAACGGAAAAGAGACAAATGTCGGTAACATTTCCTGCCCTTCCTGCCATAATGCCCATCGATGGAGCCTTAAAGACAAGGAGATTAAAGGGGAAACGAAGAGCGATTTATACGGAAAATATTTAAGGACTGAGAGTTACAACATGGTTTGCATGGACTGTCATGGACTTGACGCGCTTTTTAAATATGAATATTTTCATGACCCGAATAAACGGGCTGAAAACAAGAGAAAATAAAAAAAATCGTATCAGAAAAAATTTAAGCACACTCGGAGCGATTCATTTTCAATAAGCTAAACTATTACTAAAAATCTTGTGCGAAATTTATCTGTAAGTTTTTAATGAATTGTTAAAATCAGGATTTAATGTTAATATTTAATTTTTATAATTCGGAAACTTAAGGGGGAACATGGTGGGCGAGTTACAAAATGATTTGTTTTTACGCGCTTGCAAACGTTTGCCGGTTGAAAGAACTCCGATATGGATTATGCGCCAGGCGGGTCGGTATTTGCCGGAATATAGAGCGGTTCGTCAAAAAGCCGATTTTCTTACCATGTGCAGAACGCCTGATCTTGCGAGCGAAGTAACATTACAGCCGATCGATTTAATCGGAGTTGATGCCGCTATCATTTTTTCCGATATTCTTGTTATTCCTGAAGCAATGGGTATGCACCTTGAAATGCATGAAGGTACCGGCCCTGTGTTTCCACATCCAATCCGAAATGAACATGATGCTAAAAATCTTAAAAAAATCGACCCGACAGTCGACTTAAAATATGTGCTCGATGCGGTAATCTTAACCAAAAAGGAATTAAACCGGCGTGTGCCATTGATCGGTTTCAGCGGTTCTCCCTGGACACTGCTGGCATATATGGTTGAAGGCCAGGGCTCCAAGACATTTTCAAAGGTTAAATGTTTAATTTACAATAATCCAAAACTGGCTCATAATCTTTTGGATGAAATTGCTGATGCCGTAGCAGCATATTTATGCGCAAAGATCGAAGCCGGGGTCGATGCCGTTCAAATATTCGACACCTGGGGCGGGATTCTTTCTCAAGATGATTTTGAGGAATTTTCTTTGAATTATATTCGGAAAATCATCTCCGAGATCAAAGGAAAAGCGGTGCCTGTCATTGTGTTTGCAAAAGGCGTGCATTATCATTTGAACAAACTTGCTGAAAGCGGCGCTGATGTTTTGGGTCTTGATTGGACGATGAATATCGGAGAGGTCAGGAGAAAGGTTGGAGATACGGTTGCCCTTCAGGGGAACCTTGATCCCGCGATTCTTTATGCCGGCCATGAAAAGATAAAATATGAAGCCAAGAAAATATTACAGTCATTTGGTAAGGGAAACGGGCATATTTTCAATCTCGGTCACGGGATACTGCCCGATGTCCAACCGGAAAACCTTAAGACCTTAGTGAATTTTGTTAAAGAAGAGAGTGTTTCTTATCACATGGATGATAAAGACCACACCGTTAGTTAGTATCTATCAATAAATAATCCTCGGAATATCAATGAATGACCTGTGGTTATTTTTTTCGCTTTCCTTGAGGCTGAATCAACTGGCCGAAAACATATTTTAAGGTAAGATCATAAGGAAATGGGATGGCTAAATGGAAAAAAGCCACATGAAGCTGTATAAGGCAGAACATTGAGGGGAAGATCGTGTTTGATATCGATATAGATTTAATTAAAAAATATGACAAACCGGGGCCGCGCTACACCAGTTATCCGACAGCGCCTCATTTTAATGAATCGTTTACCCATAAAAATTACCTTGATGAGATCATCAAGACCAATAAGGGCCAGGATTTGCCTGATTTGTCGCTATATTTCCATCTTCCGTTTTGTGATACACTCTGTTACTTTTGTGGCTGCAACATGATTGTAACCAGAAACAGAGACAGGATAAAGAAGTATATTGATTACTTAAAGCGCGAGATCGACTTGATTTCGGCCCATATTTCACAGGATAGAAAAACAACCCAACTGCACTGGGGCGGCGGTACGCCCACGCATTTGAACCCGGATGAAATCGCCGATTTAAGTGCTTATATTCAAAAAAAGTTTGATTTTAATTCGAACATAGAGGCCGGATGCGAAATTGACCCCAGAGGATTAACCAAAGCACATCTTGCGGCGTTGAAAGGCGGCGGCTTTAATCGCATCAGTATGGGCGTCCAGGACATCAATGAAACGGTTCAAAAGGCGGTTAACCGAATACAGCCGGAAGGTCTGACAAGACAGGTTGTCGATTGGATTCGCGAATCGGGGTTTGACAGCATTAATCTCGATTTGATGTACGGGCTCCCTCATCAATCTGCAACGTCTTTTGAAAAGACGGTGGATACCATTATTGACATTGATCCCGACAGAATCGCGCTCTTTAATTTTGCCTATGTTCCCTGGATGAAAAAGCATCAAAAAGTCATTCGTCCGCAGGATTTGCCGGTTCCTGAAGAAAAACTTGAAATTCTCAGGATGTCAACCCGAAAACTGACACAGGCAGGCTACGTGTTTATCGGCATGGATCATTTTGCCAAACCCGATGATGAACTCACACTGGCCCTGAAAGCCAAAAAGCTTTACAGAAATTTTCAAGGCTACAGCACCCATGCAGGTGCGCATCTTTATGCCATGGGCATTACCAGCATCAGCCAGTTTGGGCGCATTTACGCGCAAAACTTAAAAAAAGAAAAAAAATACCAGGCCGCACTGGACAAGGGAATTCTACCGACAGCCAAAGGATATTATCTGAGCGACGATGACCTGCTGCGCCGGCATGTGATTATAAAACTCATGTGTGATTTTGAACTTGATTTTGCTTCGATTGATGATGAATTTAACATAGACTTTGAGACCTATTTCAGCCGGGCATTAAACAACCTTGATGAAATGATGTCCGACAA
>ENA-OSEO01002988-OSEO01002988.1-sediment-metagenome-genome-assembly--contig:-NODE-2988-length-21481-cov-5.515278_pt1 | contig 21481 bp, 15 predicted proteins | sample MGYA00237883_ERZ534232 | MGnify/ENA metagenome assembly ERZ534232
TCCTCGACGTAGAGCCCCTCGCGGAGCAGTTCCGCCGCGGTTTTGGCGTAGACCGCCGGGGCCGACATGGCCGCCAGCACGACTGTCACCAACAGGACTTTCGTACATGCTCTCATGGCTGCACTCCTTAATCGCGAAAAGGTTTTGCCGGATATTCAGTGCGTACGACCGTACTTTCGTCCCCGCGTGTTACCGTTGTATTACCGCTTCATCCTTTTTGCGTGATTTCTGCGCGGGTTCATCTAACGTTGGCGAAGGGGGAGTGCGCGGCAGAAGGCCTGTGCTCAAGACTCGTCATCGCGACTGGCACTGACCTGTTTCAAGCATCGGACGTCCCGCGCTCTTTCTCCTGGTTCAGAAGGGCGGTCACATCGCTGATGCGGCTCTTGGAAAGCATCTCGCGCGCGATTTCCCGGGCCTCGCTCAACGAGACGGCCGCGACGGCCTGCTGGGTGCGGAGCAGGTAGACCGGGTCCACGCTGAAGGTCGGCACGCCGATGCCCAACAGGAACGGCGTGTACTGCGTCTGATGGGCCATGTCGCCGCAGATGGAGAGGTCGCAGTCGTTCTCGACGGCCGCACGGACGATCCGGTTGAGCACGCGGAGAACCGCCGGGTGATGGGGCAGGTAAAAGCCCGCCACGCTCTCGTTGGTCCGGTCCACCGCCAGCAGGAACTGAATGAGATCATTCGTGCCAACCGAGAAGAAGTCCGCCTCGCGGGCGAAGTCGTCGACCAGGTCCACGACCGCCGGCAGCTCGACCATCATCCCGAGCTTGGGCTGGTCGTTGTGTTCAACGCCATGCGCCGCGAGCCAGGCCATCGACTCGCGCACGACCTCGCGCGCCTCGTGGAACTCGTCGACCGACGAGATCATGGGGAACATGATGCGCAAATCGGCGCCGGCCCCGGCCCGGAGGATCGCCCGGACCTGCTCGGCAAAGATCGCCTTGTTCTGCAGCGAGAAGCGGATGGACCGCATGCCCATCGCGGGGTTCTGCTCCTTGATATCGTGGTAGTAGGACAGGATCTTGTCGCCGCCGGCGTCGAGCGTGCGGAACGTGATGGGCTTGCCCGGCATGGACTCGACGAGCTTGCGGTAGATCACGTACTGCTCGGCTTCCGAGGGGAAGGTGTTGCGGATGATGAACGGGAACTCCGTGCGGTACAAGCCGATGCCGTCGCAGTGGAGCTCCGTCGCTACCTTCAGGTCGGTCAGCAGATTGATGTTGCACAGGAGTTGAATGCGGCTTCCATCGGCCGTCGTTGTAACCGGCTTCATGAGCTTCTTCTGGTCGGACAGGGTCAGGCGGGCCCGCTGGCGGGACCAGAAGGTCTCCAGCACATGGTCGTCCGGATCGACGAAGATGTTCCCCATCTCGGCATCGATCAGCAGGGGCGTCCCGTCCGGGACCTTCAACAGGTCGAAGTTGTCCGTGATGACCATGGGCATGGCCAGCGACCGGGCCAGGATGGAGATGTGCGAGGTGACGCCGCCGCCCACGAGGACGACCGCACGGACGCCCTCCGAGGAGAGCTTCAGGAGGTCCGAGGGGAAGAGCCCGCGCGTGATGATGACGTGGTCGCGGTAGACGTCGATCTCGTCGCCCTTGCTCAGGAGATTGTTCACGAGCCGCACGGCCAGGTCTTCGATGTCGTTGGCTTTCTCGCGCATGTAGGGGCTGTCACTGGTCAGGAAGTTCTGCATGTAGTTCGTGGCGACTTCGGCGATGGCCACCGGGGCACTGATCCCGGCCTCGATCTGCCGAACGACCCTGCCGAGGAAATCCTGGTCCTTCAGGATCATCAGGTGGGCGGCGAAGATCAGCGAGGCCGCGTCGGAGAGCTTGCTCTCCACCTGCTCCTGCAACTGCTCCAACTGGGTCTCCGTGGCGGCCACGGCATTGTGAAGTTCCTCCAGGGTATAGGTCCGGCCGTAGTCATGGTGCAGCAGGTAGGAAAGGCTCCTGTGTTTGTTGAGGACCATGGCGGGCGCGTAGGCGAAGCCCTCGGCGGCCATCTTGCCCTTGACGAACTTCAATTCGGTCGGCATGCTCTTCGGCGTCTCCGGCGGCGGCTCGTGAATCCCCATGATGAACTGGGCGTTCTCGATGATGTTGCCGAGCTGGGAAGCCACGGTCTCCAGTGCCTTGATGTCGGGTTCGCTGAAGCACTGGTCGGAATTGCGCTGGAGGATGAGGACGCCCATCTTGGAGACCCCCCGGGCGATCGGCACGGCCAGAAAGGCATTGTAACGTTCCTCGAAGATGCCGGGGAAGAACTTGTAGTTGGGGTTGCGGTTGGCGTCCGTCTCACAGATGGCGCGCATTTCCTTCAGCGCCAGGCCGGTCAGTCCCTGACCGAGCTTCAGACGCACACGGCCCACGGCGTCTGGATTCAGACCCTTGGTGGCTCGTAGCGTCAGCTCCTGCTTCTCGGGGTTGTACAGGTAGATCGAGCACACGGCGGCCTGGGTCCGCTCGGCCACCATCTCGACCGCTTTGTTCAGCAGAGTCTCGATGCTGGCGCTGTTCCGGAACAGGTGGTTCAACTCACTGATGTCACATAACAACCGTTCGTTATCCATTGTCCCTCGATCCAACCATACGCCCGGGCCCCTCGCCCATCAGAGGGCCCCATCACATTTGTCTACTGACTGTTTCACGGGCCGGTTCAGGGAGGCGCCGGGGTGTCGATCCCTGTTCGGCCCAGTCAGCTTACGTCCGAGGGGCTCGCGCCGCAAGCGTTGACCCCGGCTATCGTTCGACGATGAAGGTGATGTCATATTGAGTCTGCTGGCGGGCCGCTCGACCCGTGAGGCGTTCCTCGCCCCCGTTGTCGGTGCGATCCCTGCCAATGCTATAGACGATGTAGCCCGCCTCCTGCATCTTGTAGCGAAGGGGCTGGCCGTCGAAAGGGTCGAGCGGTGGCGCGCTGAGATACGCGGAAGCCAAGTTGTCCAGAGACTCAGGTAGACGGTCCTTGGCGAGGCGGTACCGCTCGACAGCCAGGACCGTCCGGGCGATCCGCAGGCGGGCCAGGTCGGTCAGATCGGCACATACCAGTGCCCTAACGGACGGGGTCACGTAGTCGGTGATCGTGTTGTTCGCGCCCGAGCGGGGCGTCCCGAGTCTCCTCTCAATTTCCTGGACGGCAGGCAATCGCGCGTGGGCAGGCAGGCGGGCCGCCCTGATTGACTGCTCCATCCGGTCCAGGAAGACGATCCACTCCCGATCCAGGATTCCTGCGGTCTGTCGGGCTCGCACAGCCCATATGGAAGGCTGCCCGGGGTTGGGTAGGAAGGGGAAGCCCAGTGAGCCGGGATGGCGAAAGACCTCATGGCCCATGCATCGCTCTCCCGCCAAGGCTTGCATCAGGGCGTTCGGATCACACGCCGTCCCAACGGTCCGGTCCAGTTCCCTGAGCTGGTTGTCCGACAGTCGGATCTTGTTCAAGACCTGTTCGAGGGCGTCCGTTGCGATATCGTCGCACGTATGGCGCACCGTCAGGGAGATGCCATGCGGCTCGTGAAGCAACGAGCGTGCGAGGGCATACGCGGATGCGACGGCCCGGACTGCGGGCTCCGCCTGCCGGCCGTTCGCAGACATGATCGCTTCCAGGGCCAGCAGACGGGCGGCTTTGCCGATCTCGGCGATATGCGGCAGAAGGACGCCTCCGCTCCGTGTGAAGTCGATCGGATAACGGCTCTGCTCGATGGAGGCGCTCTGGTGCAGCAGGTCGAGGGCTTGGGCATTCTTCGCGAGTAGGCTGTCGATCACCCCCTGTGTCTTCTCGTCGAGCGGTTGCGTTCGGGCGGGCAGAGGCGTCGCTCCCAACAGCGGAATCCGCTCTCGTTCCTCGTACTCGGGGATTTGTAGGCGGGCGAACGCCTCGGTGAGGTAGTCCGCCGCGTTGCCGCCCAGTACGGGTCTCTTGTACCAGTCGTCCAACTCCGTGAGTGTCACCGGCTGGCCCGCGGCGCGAATGGCGTCTATCCTGCTCCGCAACTGCATCTTCATCGCGAGGCGAAATACGCCAAAGCACAGCACGACAGCGCCCAGGAACAGGAGCATGACCTCCCAGAACTTGATCTTGCGTCTGCTCACAGGAACCGGCTCCCTTCTCTCTGCAAGCTATCGGGACAGACGGAACAGGCGGATCTCATTGGATTCATTCGGCCGGGCGACCTCGGCGTACGCCCAGAGTTCATCACCCACCTGCATCCAATGGGAGTACCGCCACGTGTGGAAATGCTCGCTTGGCGTCGTACTGAGCGCCAGCGGAGCATCCGGCGTCAGGTCCATGACTCGGTGCAGATCGAACGTGAATCCGATCCCGGTGGCGATGTTGTAGACCGGGTCATACCAATCGCAGTTGGAGCCCTCGTAGAAGAAGAGGTAGCCGACGCCAACGGGCAGGACGCACGCAGGACGCACGTAGAAGTCGTGCCAGCCGGTGAGGTCCATGATCGATTGGTAGGGGCTGCCCACCGGTTCCCACCGCTCGCCATCTGCGCTGTGAAAGTGGTAGATACGCTCCGTTCGGCGCATGGTGCCGATCACATAGGCGTGGTATCGGCCCTCTGCGAAGAGGATGAACGGGTCCTTGTAGCCATCAACCACCACATCGCGGTCGCATGTTTGAGGACGCGGACTGATAACCGGCTTTGCCGAAGGGGGTCGGAACTGGGTGGGGTCGTTGACATCGTCGAACTTGACGATCGACCACGGGCCGCCTTGCCACGGGCCGCAGGCGTAGAGCTTGAACCGGCCGGTCTGCGGGTCTATGAGCAGGGCGGGTCGCTCGAAGCCCGGGATGGGGACATCCTCCCGTCGGATGCTGTGTGCTTTGGTGAAGTGAATACCGTCGCGGCTGCGCAGGATGCGGATCTCGTATCCGCGCAGGCCGCGAGGCGCGTCGGCCGTCCGCATCCGGCAGGCCAGCCAGAAGGTGCCGTTTCTGCCGCGGGTCACGGAGGGCGCCCCGGCCCACCACTCGGGCTCGTTCCTATCCGGTTCCAGAATGACCGTGTACTCGCGGAGTCCCGTCGGCAACCTGTCCACCAGACTCCGCACGCCGTCGCGTACGCCTTGTGCACCGCAGACGGACGCACAAACCAATAGCATCAGACCGTTCACCGGATGCAGCCTCATTTCTTGCGTTCCTCCACCGGCCAGAAGACCTGATCGCCGCCTTGGGGCGGCTTACCCCAGGTGCTTCGCATTCCGTGGTCGTCGTCAAAGTCGCGCCCGAGACTGTACAGGGTGAAGGTGTCCTTCACCCATCCGTACACCAGCGGCTTGCCACTGTAAGGGTCGATGGGGACCTGGCGAATGTACCCTGCCGCGGCCAGTTCCTCCAAGCTCTGCGGCCAAGCCCCTTTGTCCGCGTGAAACCGCTGGAGACCCATCGTGGTGATCAGAGCCTCGGTAGAAAGACGGGTTTCGTAATGGCCGACGATCATCCGGGCCATCAAAATATCCGCCAGCGCGCAGGAACGCAGGAACCAGTTGCCCTTCGTGGCTTCCCTGAGCAGATCCTCGTGACTCGTCCCCTGGCGGCGCAGTTCCCAGGGGGATTGTTCGACGCACTGGCTGGCGGTTTGGATGAGGTCTGCGAAGGTCTGAGCCGTCTGCCGCCGCGTCGGGTGCGTCCAGGCGATGTAGAGATGTCTGAGGTAGTCCACGTTTGCCTCGAGCTGATTGTGTGGCTTGCGGGTCCGGCGGTACTGGTCGTAGGTATCACGGAGGACGAGGTGCCCGTCGGCTCTGCCATTATCCGTGAAGAATCGCTGCATGATGTCGAGCAGCACGACTTCATCCCCCGCGAAAGAAAGCGGTCTTTCGGCCGAAAAGGTGTCCTCAAGCTGCTTCTGGACGTCGGCCAGGAGACGCGGATCGACATCGACCTGTGAGAGCAATTCGAATGCCCAGATGTGGGCGAGCATGATCAGGTTCTGACCCAGGTTGGCGTAGACTCTGCCGGAGTAGGTCAGGTGCCGGCCCATCCGGCATCCGGTGACGATGCAGCGGAAGGCCCCAGGGGCGTCGCCCCGGAGGGCCTGGTATTCCGCCATGTGGCGCAGGCAAAACGCCGCTTCGCGGAATCCGGTGAAGTCCTTGTCCCGTATGATCAGGGGATCTGAGGTGTTGCCCACGGGAATCACGCCCCAGAAACAGGGCTTGGCGGCCGCCCGGTGGAGCAGGTCGAGGGCCTCCGTGCCGGAGAGAACCCAGGTTTCCACGATCTTCCACTCGACGCTGGTCGGATCGTGGTCCCGCAGACGGACAATCCGAGGAATCTCCTCGGGCATAGCGGGCAGGCGGGCGAAGGCCTCCCGATAGAGGGGCGCGGCGTTGTCGTTGGGGTCGAAGCCCGCCGGTCGCACGCGCTTGTTGTACTCGGCTGTGTAATCGGTCGAGATCGTGGGTTTGGCCGTCGCGAACAACACGACCTTGACGACGAGTCCCCCAACCAGAATGAGCCCGACCAGTAGAATGGTCAGAAGAACCCGCCGTCGTTTCCTTGGATCTGCTGCGACCATTCGTATCTCCAATCTGCGATCATCCGCCGGAAGGGATTATACCGTGTCGGGTGGCGAGTGCACGCCCCTTTGTTGGCCGTTCGGGAGGGCTTTGTTGCGGGGGGGACAAAAGAACAGGTCACGCAGTGAATTCCGCTGGGCGCTATTCCCTTCCTGTGGCCGGTGCAATAAAATATCGGACGCGTTCGTCTGTCTGAGACATTCGTCGGGACGCCCGTGCCCGGGCTCTGATCGGGGCGGGATTTGGCAGAACCATCCTTTTGAGAGGACAGAATATGGTCGGAACAGTGAAGGAGGCGGACTATCGTTCGCTGGTGCTGGGGGTCTGTGCTGCTGTGCTTCTGATGAGCTTGGTCGCCTGCGTGCAAGCGTCGGAGCCGGCGCGTGAGCCGGATGTCATCTTCGTCCCTACACCTCAGCCGGTGGTCGAGAGGATGCTGGAACTGGCCGGGGTTACCAAGGATGACGTAGTCTACGACTTGGGCTGCGGCGACGGGCGCATCCCGGTGACCGCTGCGAAGAAGTACGGTTGTAAGGCCTTGGGCTACGATATCGATCCGCAGCGGATCGAGGAGTCCCGGGAGAACGTAGCAAAGAACGGCGTCGGCGGCCTCGTGACGATCCAGCAGAAGGACATCTTCACGTTGGATCTCAGCGGCGCCAATGTCGTGACGCTGTACCTGCTGCCGAGCCTGAACGTGAAACTGATCCCGCAGTTGGAGAAGCTCAAGCCCGGCTCGCGGATCGTCTCGCACGACTTCGATATGAAGGGAGTCACGCCGGACCAGGTGATCGAGGTCGAAGGCGGTGAGGAATCGGGCCGTACGCACAGGGTCTATCTGTGGACGACTCCGCTGAAGTCGGAGTTCCGCACACCCGACGTCATCTACGTGCCCACGCCCCAGAAGGTAGTGGAGAAGATGCTGGAGATGGCTAAGGTCACCAAGAACGACGTGGTCTACGATCTGGGTTGCGGCGACGGACGCATCCCGGTGACGGCTGCGAAGAAGTACGGCTCCCGGGCCTTCGGCTACGACATCGATCCCCAGCGGATCAAGGAATCGCTGGAGAACGTGGAGAAGAACGGGGTTGGCAAACTGGTGACGATCCAGCAGAAGGACATCTTCACGCTGGATCTCAGCGGCGCCAATGTGGTCACGCTGTACCTGCTTCCGAGTCTCAACGTGAAGCTGATTCCGCAACTGACGAAGCTCAAACCGGGCTCGCGGATCGTTTCCCACGATTTCGCGATGAAGGGGGTCATTCCCGATCAAGTCATCGAGGTGGAAGGGGACGACGAATCCGGGAGCACCCATACCGTCTACTTGTGGACGACTCCTTTGAAGAAGGAGCAGCCCGAGGAGCTGCGAAAGCCCGATGTCATCTACGTGCCTACGCCTCAGAACGTGGTCGAGAAGATGCTGGAGATGGCCAAAGTCACGAAGAACGATGTGGTCTACGATCTGGGTTGCGGTGATGGGCGCATCCCGGTGACCGCGGCGAGGAAGTACGGCTGCAGGGCCTTCGGCTACGACATCGATCCCAAGCGGATCAAAGAATCGCTGGAGAACGTGGAAAAGAATGGCGTCGGCCATCTGGTGACGATCCAGCAGAAGGACATCTTCACGTTGGATCTCAGCGGCGCCAATGTCGTCACGCTGTACCTGCTGCCCAGTCTGAACGTGAAGCTGATCCCGCAGTTGGAGAAGCTCAAGCCCGGCTCGCGGATCGTCTCTCACGATTTCGACATGGCCGGAGTCACGCCGGACCAGGTGGTCCAGGTGGGAGGCGACGGCGATTCGAGCTACTACGAGCACAGCGTCTATCTGTGGACGACTCCGCTGAAGAAGGAGCAATAGCCGTTGTTGCCCGACGGCCGATGAATCCCAAAGAAGGCGAAATAAGCCGCGCTGCGCCGGCGTCTATCCTGCTATGATGTCCGGCTAACGGTTTGGCCTGGATGGGGTATTGGCGTGGATCGGAAGAAATGGGTGCTTTGGGCGCTGGTCGCCTGTGCTGGTGGAATGATCGTCTGGTACGTGGGATTTCACCGGCCGCAGGCGATGTCCGCGGAGTACAAACAGACTCAGACGAGCGCACAGCCCACCGGCACGGCAGCCGCTGCGGAGCGGAATCGGAATGAGCGAGAGGAAGCGGACGACCCGGAACCTGTGGCCCAGAGCGATCCAAACGCCGGGCCCGCCACGCCTGCAGCGCCGGCCCAGGCTGCCGAGCAGAGCCCGATGAAGCCGAGCGACCCTCCCAATCAGGCCGCTGCAGCGGTTCCCGAACCGAACACCGCCGATCCTTCCGAGCGGGGAGAAGCGGTGAATCTCAAAGACGTGGAGATGAAGCTCATCATCCAGAAGATTGCCGACTGGACGGGCAAGGTGGTCATTCCCACCGACGCGGTCATGAAGGAGAAGATCACGATCTACTCGCCGGTCCGGCTGCCGCGGAAGGAGGCCCTTGAGCAGATCTACGGCGCTCTGCGGCTGAAGGGATACACCGCGGAACACGCCGACAAGACGATCTACCTGCGCCCGATCGGCGACGCCCGGCTGGGCATGGTGCCGACGATTCCGCCCGATCAGCCGCTGGCAGCCATCGAGAACAAGGAGCAGATCGTCCAGAAGTTCTTCCGCCTGGCCAACTACAGTCCCGCGCAGATGGTGCAGATCGTGCAGCCGCTGATCGGCGAGTACGGCCACATCAGTGCCGACGAGGCCACCGCGAGTCTGTTGGTGATCGATACCGTCGGCAATCTGATGCGGATCGAGACCATTGTCGCCCAATTCGATGTGCCGGAGGCCGGTCAGCTCGGAACGGAGATCTTTGAGGTCCGAAACCGCGCCCCGGCGGAGATCGTGCAACTGTTGCAGACGCTCCTCTCGGACGGTGTGGCCCGGAGTCCGTCGCCGCCGTGGCGGGGAGGACCCGGCCGGGATCGCAGGGGTGGCGCCCTCGCCGCGTCGTCCGTCGTGCTCGGCGGCAGTCGAAAACCCATGCTGCTGATTCCCGAACCGCGGTTCAGTTGGATTATCGCCAAGGCCTCCGCCGAGGACATCGAGCAGATTCGCACGTGGATCGAGCGGCTCGACCGGCCCGTGCCGACCGTGACCGCGGAGGAATCGCTCGACAAGATCGAGAACCGCAACCAGATCGTGCAGCGGTTCGTCCGACTGGAGCACTACGATGCGGTCCGGATGAGTGCCATCGTCTCGCCGCTGCTGAGCGAGTCGGGACATGTCACCGCCGAGCAGAGCACCGGCACCCTGATGCTGATCGACACGGTCGAGAATGTGATGCGGATCGACGCCGTGGTGGCGCAGTTCGATGTCGCCGAGACCGAGCATATCGCCACGCAGATCTTCGAGGTCCGCCAGCGCAGTCCCGAGGAGATCATCACGCTGTTGGAAACGATCCTGTCCGACGGCGCGAGCGTGACGGGCTATGGGGGGCGCAACCCGTATTCCTCGCGTTCGTATCAGTCCGGCCGGTCGCGCGGCCGTTCCCCGGCCGGTCGGGGGACTTCGACCGTCATCAGCGGGACCGGCGGCAAATCCACCACCCTGGTGGCCGAGGCCCGGCAGGGCTGGATCATCGCCAAGGCCGCGCCCGACGACGTGGCCGAGATCGGCCGGTGGATTGAGCGCCTGGACCGGGCGGTCACGACCGTCACGGCCGACACGCCGCTGAGCACGATCGAAAACAAGAATCAGGTGGTTCAGCGGTGCATCAAATTGGAGAGCTACAGTCCCAGTCAGATGGGCGAGATCATTGTGCCGCTGCTGAGCGAGTCCGGCTATCTCAGCGCCGACGAGACCACAGGCAACCTGCTCGTCATCGACACGGTCGAGAACCTGATCCGCATCGAGGCGATCATCACGCAGTTCGACGTCCCGGAGGCCCAGCGGACCACGACCCAGGTCTTCGACATCCACAGCGCCGACCCGGCGGAAGTGGTCCAGTTGCTGCGGATGCTGCTGAGCGACACTTCCGGCCGGGGAGGCTACGGCCAAGGCTACGGCGGGCGATCCTCGTATCGCGGCTCGTATTCCGGCAATCGGCTCTATCGCGGCGGCATGACCGGCAGTTCGGCCTCGTCGGTGATCATGGGACCCAGCTCGTTGCCGGTGGTGCTGATCCCCGAGCCCAAGCGCAAGTGGATCATCGCGCGGGCCTCGGCCGAGGACATGCAGCTCATCGGAGACTGGATTGCCAAGCTCGACCGGGCCGAGACGGTGGAGCGAGAATATGAGACCGTCGCCATCACGTACGCGGACGTGCGTGAGGTGGCCACGCGGATCAATGAGGCCCTCCAGCAGATGCCCGGTACGGAACTGCAGGCCAGCGTCTTGGTGCAGGCTCTGGAGCAGGCCCGCCAGATCATGGTCTTCGGCCGCGCCGACCTCCGCGAAATGGTCAAGAAGCTGATCGTGGAGATCGACGTGCCGCCCGGGCAGTTCGAGACGAGGCACTTCCAGCTCCAGCACGCAGACCCCGACCAGATCAAGCGAAGCGTCGACGACCTCTTCGGCGACGGCGCGATTGCCAGCCGCGTGTCGTCCTATTCCTCGTATCGGTCCTACGGCGCCCGCGGCGGGCTGTCGCCGGACACCGTCAAGACGATCTCCCATGTCTCACTCAAGCAGGTGACCGTGGTCGCCTCGCCGGAGAACATGAAGAAGATTGCCGACCAGATTGCCCTGTGGGACGTCGCCATCGACGTCAGCGAGGTCAAGCCGCGGATCATCGAGCTGCACAACTCGCAGCCCGCCCAGATGGCCACGCTGCTCAAGACGCTTTTCAGCCAGGAGATGAACAGCCGCTACTCCATTTTCGACTACCTCTTCGGCAGCAACAGCCAGGACAAACGCCGGATCGTCGGTCCGCTCTACGGCCAACTGACCTTCGAGGAGGTTGCCGGGAGCAAGAAACTCATCGTGATCAGCAACATCCCCGGCGCGTACGACGTCGTCGAGGAACTGATCCACGAGCTGGACAACCGGGAGGCGGCAGAAATCCCGAAGGTGGTCCGGCTCAACTACGCTAATCCCGAGAAGCTGGCCGAGCGGCTCAACGCCATGTTCAACGAGGCGGGTACCTCCGCCACCATTCGCCTGAGCGAGCACGGGCTGAGCAGCTACTCGATGGACGAGGGTGCCACTGGCAGCACCAGCGGCGGCAGCGGCGCCAACCGGAGCCTCGGCACGGCCGGCCGCAGCGAAACCGCCGGAGGCGAATACCGGCCCTGGTGGACCACCGGGCGACGCGCCGTCGACGAACTGCCGATCAGCAACATCATTGGCCGCGTGCGGTTCATGCCGGAGAGCCACAGCCGGTCGATCCTCGTGCTCTCGCCGCCGGAGTTCATGGACAGCATCGAGGCGATGATCACCGACCTCGACGTCCCTGGCCGGCAGGTCATGCTCAAGGCCGTCATCGTGCAGGTGGACCATCAGAACATGACCTCGCTCGGCGTGCAGCTCAGCTCCGACTCGTCCCGCTGGGAGACGCTCGACAACGAGAACGCCATCGTCGCCCGCAACACGCTCACCAGGCTCGAGCAACACGGGGCGCTGGTGATCAGTCCGCAGACCGGCATCGCTACCGGCGACGGCGGCCTCATCCAGGTCAGCGCCAACATCAGCGCCCTGATCGACTTCCTGGTGCGCGAGCTCGACGCCAAGATCCTCAATCAGCAGACGCTCTGGACCAAGGACAACGAGGAGGCGGAGTTCTTCAAGGGCCAGCGCGTGGGATTCCAAACCCGCGTCTCGATCTCTGATACCGGCGGGCGGGCCACCTCCGACTTCGAGTACGAAAAGGTCGGCATGACCCTGCGGACCCGTCCCAGCATCACACCCGAGCGGAACGTGGACATGATCATCAACGTCATTCTCTCGCAGCTCACGTCCGAGGTGATCAACAGCCAGCGCGTCCGGACGGAACTGGACACGACGACGAATATGATCGTCCAGGACGGCCAGACCATCATGCTCGGCGGCATGCTCTTCCAGGAAGACAGCCGGGTCAAGCGGAAGATTCCTTTGTTGGGCGACCTGCCCCTGATCGGCGGGCTCTTCCAGCACCATCAGAGGACCGCGGCCAACAGCGAACTGTTGATCTTCGTCACGCCGCACGTGATCGACACGCCAACGGACATGCAGCCCGAGGCCCGTGAAGAACTCGATCAGGCCGTGCGCAAGCTGGAGGAGGTGCGCGAACATCTTGGCCCGCCGGCGGCGTCGAACGACCCGAACGCGGGAGATGACGTGCGGTAGGTCCGGCACATCGGCCAGCGCAACGCCGAGGGCGCGGTTCGAGGCCACGCAACTCCAGGCTGATCATGCTCTGCTCCCTGCGCTTCATGAAAAAGAAGATGACGCGATCGAGGTCTCATAACGCTGTTCGTCCCAGAATTTCGTCGGGCTGCGCTCGGGAACGCAGGCGGTCCCCGCTTGTGTAGATCCGGACCTTGGATGCCTGAAAAAACCTCTTGACTCCCGGCCGCCGACGTGGTATCATCACAGCATCATTGGGGGTTTACAAGGGCTTCAATTCCAGGGTTTCGTAGGGGGGTACTATGAACAAGTCACTGCAGATTCTCTGTGTTCTGGCGGCCATCGGTGGGTTCTTCACGGCTTCGGCTCGCGCGGACTTTGTCTTCCAGCCGGATGATGTCGACCTGGCAGACTTCGACCACGGCTATGTGTACCTATGGAAGATCGATCTGCCGGGCGGGCTGATGCCGGGCGCGGTGCTCACCGGCGCAGAATTGTTCATCGACAACATCAACAATACCGACCGCTGGACGAGCAACGAGCTCTACATCCATCTTGTGGACGACGACCTCATCGATCAGGCGTTCGCCGACGGTTACGTTCAGCGCCTGGACGGCACCGATGATGTCTACTGGGGTTGGGACCCGCTGCCGAGCGGGGACACGCTCGCGGGATACGGTGTCGCGCTGACCACCTACAGCGACCCCGACAACTACGTGACGCACGATGTCACCTACTCGTTCACCCCGAGCGAGCTCGACGCCCTCGCCGGCTATCTGGTCGATGGGTCCTTCGGCCTCGGGTTCGATCCGGATTGCCACTTCACCAATTCGGGCGTGAAGCTGACGTTGCACACGCAGACCTCCGTGGTCCCGGTCCCCGGGGCCGTCATCCTGGCCGGTCTGGGCGCCGGTCTGGTCCGCTGGTTCCGCGGACGCAGAGTGCTCTGATCGAGCGACGACCCCATACGATGAATCGTCGTAAGGGGTTTGGCACCGAGAGTTTCCTGGGGCTGCGGGCAGACGACCCGCAGCCTTTCTATTTGGTCCTGCTCTCACATCAGGCTATGGACGCGGCCACGCAGACAGGGGCTGGGACAATCCGCTCCGGAATGCCGGCCACACCCCATGAAAGGGACCACCATCCTGCGCCCTACGCCACCGCCAGTGCCTTTTCGCTGGTGAACGGGCGGTAGGGCCACAGGGGGCAGCAGACGATCGGGCATTCCGTGACCCGGGTGCGCTGCCAGTGCATGCAGTCGAGGCACTTGGCGGCGATGGCCGCGTGCGGGTCGCGGCCGGACATGGCCTTGTCGTATTTTTTCTGATATGCGGCTTTGCCGGCGCCCGGGATCGAGGCCCGATACTGCCGTCGTCTTCGTTCGCATGCCTTCTTTGTCATGTTCCAATGCCATCCTCGACGCCATCCGCACGGCTTGTGCCGGCTATGACCATGCAACCACACTTGGTGAGGCGCTGCAAGACCCGGACATGGGATTGTCGCGCAGGCCTTGAACCCATGGGCCAAGGTACAAGCGACGCGCCGCGAATGCAACGGGCAACTGCGTCGAGAGCAGGGCAAACGTCGGGTGGCTCCCGCGCACCGTTCGCATGTCGGTGGGTGAAGCGAAGCGACCTCCCGCACCTGCGGTGGAAATTGTCTTTGTCGCCGGGCCGGGGGCAATGATGTGCGCCCGGTTCGTCGCGCGGGTTTGCCTGTGCTCCCGTCCGGTTGGCGTCTCGCCGGTCTCCCTTCGCGACGAGCGCGTCTTTTGCCCATGTCGTGGGAAATGCCGGTTGACTTTCCTGGGAACCGCTATGAGAATGCTGCCCGGTGGTTGAGCATAGAGTCCATCTTGCTGGACACACCATCGCGTTGCCGTCCGCGCGGCGGCAAGGCAGGGTAGGAGAGTAGAGTGGAGAAGCACAGGAAAGCGTCTCCGTCGCGAGAGGCGGGCACGTCGGTATTTCTGCCGAGGATTTCTTCCGCCGTGGCGGGGCTGGATGGGATCCTCACCAGCGAGTTCTCCAAGGGACGCATGACCCTCATGACGGCCGAGGAAACGAACGGGCAGAACGGCGGTCTGCACTACCGGTTCCTCGATCACATGGCGGATTGCGCGGTCTTCCTGGACCTGCGGATCTCCGGCCAGGTCACCACGCGGCGACTGCGGGTGGTCAAGTACCGCCGCTCGGTTCCGCCTCGAAGGAGTATCCCTATCTGGTGGCCGAGAGGGGCGATATGATCATGCCCGTTTCGACCGTGTCTCTCCCGCGCATGCCCCTGGGGAAGAAGATCACGACCGGCAACAGCCCACTCGATCTTGTCCTCGACGACGAGGCCGAGAGTATCATTGCGGCCCTGCGGAACCAGGAAGTGAACGCCATCGTCGGTGTGGATCACGTTGCCAGGGTGTGCCTCAGGGAGGTCGAGGGGGCCCTGCGGCAGGCCGAGCAATTTACTGATTGCGAAGGTTTCGTCTGTCGCGTACATGCCTGTGAAAAGCCGATCTGGATGCCCGGCGGGCCGACGGTGGCTTCGGGATCTACAGTATCCGGGAGCGTCTGACGCGGATCGGCGGGGAATTCACCATGAACTCCGTTGAAGGGAGGGGGGCGAGGGTGACATTGATCGCGCCCCTGGACCCCGAATACGAATAGGAGAGATCGGGCGGCCCTTTGCGAGGTGTCGCAAGGGGACCCCGAGCCCGGTAGGAACAAGGGTGTGGAGACGCAAAGGCGTGCGTCGAATCAGGCAAGGGATTGACAACATGAGCATTCGTATCCTTCTGGCGGACGATCACACGATCGTGCTGCAGGGACTCAGCCGGTTTCTCCAGGAGCAGGAGGGCATGGACGTTGTCGGCCAGGCGAAAGACGGACCGACCGCGGTCACACTGGCCCGGGAGCTCAAGCCGGACGTCGTAATCATGGACGTTAGCATGCCGGGCCTGAACGGTATTGAGGCCACCCGGCAGATCCGAGGGGAAAACCCCGACGTTAGGATCATCGGCTTGTCCATGCATGCGGCCAAACGGTACGTTCAGGAAATGTGCAAAGCGGGTGCCCGTGGGTACCTGCTGAAAGACTGCGATTTCGACGAGTTGACCGGGGCCATTCAGAGGGTCGCCGACGGCGGAGTGTACTTCGCCGCGGAGTTTCGAGACCTGGCGATCTGCTGAATGGCTCCCGACGTCGGAGCAGCCGCTTTGAGCGCGGCGGCACATTTTGTATGGTTTCATGGGGTGTGTGCCATGATGCCAGACGAACGTTCGACGCCATTGCGGCTGTCCCGAGTCGGCGGGAGACACGCCGGAGGCGACGGTTGCCGCGCTGTGAGGGAGCAATCTCCCCCTGCGGCGCCTCGGTCGCAGTTGTCCTATCGATCCTGGATCCTGCGGATCGGCCTGCTCACCGCACTCGTGTTCGTTGGCGTGGTCTGCGCGGGTTTGCTTGATGCCAACAGCGTCAAGACCCGCCTTCTCATGGGGGTTGCCGGTGCCTACCCGCGCAGTACCCAGGCCTATTCCTTCCTCAAGAGACACTACAGCACACCGGCCAAGTCGGCGGATACGGTAGTCGCCTGCGAGAAGTTGGCCATGCTCAAACCCCAGGACGTCGGAGCCCAGGTCCTGCTCGGAAACGCCTATGCAGACGTGGGACGATTCCAGGAGGCAATCACCTGTTACAGGAAGGCCATTGCGCTGGAAGCGGATTGTTTCGACGCCCATCTGGGCCTGGGACGGGCACACTTCGGCCGTGGTCGATACGGCGATGCGATCGACTCGTACGAGAGGGCCCTGCGCATTCGACCCGGATCGGCCGATGCTCACCTGTCGCTTGGGATTGCCCTGTCCAGTTCGGGACGATATGATGAGGCGATGCAGGCCTTTCGCCGGGCCAAGGAACTGGATCCCGAGATCACGGAGACCCAGGTCCTGACGGGACGGGCCTATCTGCAGGCCGGGCTGTACTCGCAGGCCATTGAGTGCCTCAAGGACGCCGTGCGGACGGATGAGCGGCACGCCCAGGCGTACTACAACCTCGGCCGGGCCTACCTGCGCGTCGGTGACAAGGGTCTGGCTATGGAGCAGCACGACATTCTGCAGAGCCTCAACCCCCGCCTGGCGGATCAACTGCTCTCGCTGATTCAGAATTGAATCCTATGTCCCGGACGGGTTGAGGGGCCCGCCCGGGATTTCGTGCCCCCGCGGCACCGACCTGATCCGTCCACCGCAGACACTTGCACGCGAAATCCCTCCATTCTGATATAATGAAGTCCGGTAGTCTCTGCAAACGAGGTCAGGTTGGCGGAGGATGGTTCATGAAGCTGTTTTGCAGCGGGTTCATCGGTGCCTGGATGGTCGCGGCGGTGTTCGTGGGTGGGTCGCCTGTCGAGGGACAGAACGGTTCGAACGGCGGTGGTGTCTTCTCCCTGCTCCCTTCCCTTCAGGTCGTCTCGGGCGTGGTTCACAATGAGGATACCTCCATCGTGATGTCGGAGAGGGTACGGGTGAGTGTCCGTGCGGATGCCCGGAATGTACGAGCCGTCGTCGTCAACGATGTCTTGGCGGCTCCGGATGTGAGGGACCGCACCTGGTGGGCGGAGGCCGTGCTTGCACCCGGCCTGAATGTGATTGTCGCCAAGGCCTTCGATGCGTATGGGGACGAGATCGCTTCCGGCTCGATCCGGGTCGTGTACGTACCGGCCGCGAACCGCCTGACGGGCGAACTGGAAGCCGATGCCGTGCTCTCGGGGGCGTGGCTGCTTGAGGGTCCTGTTGCGGTCCCGTCCGGCAGGGCGCTGACGATCGCGCCCGGCACGTTTGTGCTGATGACGCAGGGGACCTCGATCCTCGTCCGGGGACAGCTTCTGGCTCAAGGGGCACAGGCCGAACCGGTCCATTTCACGCATTATGGCGACGGGACCACCTGGAAACAGATCCGGTTCGTGGACGCCAACGACAGCCGGTTCGAGCACTGCATCATCGAATACGCCGATAGCGAAGGGGCGCACCAGGACTACTACGAGCCGGGACCGAGGGATTACCACGAGGCGGTCGTTGTCCTGGCCTGCCACCTCGACGTGAACGACTGCACCTTTCGGAGACTCCCGGGCGACGGCGGCAACGCTGAGGGCGATGCCATTGCCGTCATCTCCGACGATCCGGACCATCCCGGCGAAGCGTCCGCTCACATCTACGGCTGCCAGTTCCTCGCCATTGGGCAAGGGGTCCACACCCGCTATTCCTATGTCCTGGTCGAGGACTGCTACTTCACCGGCAAGCGTGGGGACAACGACGACGTCGATCTGTGGGGTGAGAGTACGCCGCCGCCGATGATCCGCCACAACACGTTCTGGTATCCCGAGCACGACGACGCGGTCAACCCGACCCGTTGCTCGGCGGTCATTGTGGGCAACCTCATTGTGGGGACCGATGACCATGGGATCGTCCTGCGGGACAAGTGTACGCCGATCCTGGTCAACAATGTGATCGTCGATTGTGCCAACGGCGGTGTTGCTATCGAGAACTCCTGCACCGCCTACCTCCTGAACAACACGATTGTTGGTTGTGGGCGCGGGTTGCGTCTGTTCGATCTGGGGCGCTGGGGGCCGCCGTACAGTCTGAATCCCGGCGGCGGGACCGCCACGGTTGTCAACTGCATCATCTGGGATTGTCCGCAGCCGATTGCCCTGGCGGATAGCTCCCACACCGGGATAGCCGACCGCGGCTCGCACGTAACGGTCCAGTACAGCGACATTCAGCGGGGCCGGCAGGAGATTTCCGTCTCCGGCTCTCACTCCACGGTCGTCTGGGGCGAAGGTAATCTCGACGCCGACCCGCTCTTCGTCGATGCGGACGGGCTTGATTTCCATCTGTTGCCGGGCTCGCCGGCCATCGACGGAGCTGACACCGAGGAGGCTCCCAAGACCGACCGCGACGGTGCCTCGCGTCCCGCAGGAACGGCCGCGGACATGGGCGCCTACGAATTCACGCCTTGATGGGTCATTCGTTCGTGCCGGAACCGGTCCTGGAAATCAGCGTGGCGTTGTTCCCGAGTGTTCACAACGGCTGCGTTTCATACGCACCCAGGTCCACCGTATCGCCGGCGATGCGGCCCTTGCCGTCGTGGTCGAGCGGGAGCGGCTCCAGGATATTCCCATCGCTATCGACGTCGGTGGCATCCGCCGGCAGGAGGTCCACGTTTCCGGCGTCGATACAGAGGGAATCCCACCGCAAACGCAGGTCATCGTCCGCCGTGCCGAGCCGCCCGTCGAGACCGGCGGGATCGACGAACCGCGGATCCACGCGGATGTTGTCTCCCTCAAACCATCCGTTCCGAATGTCACAGAAGTCGGCTGTGACGGAAGACGCTCCCCGGTTCATGACGTCCTGATCATCATTCCAGAGGATGCAGTTGGCCAGGTACATCTCACCTGCCCCGTACCCGGCCGACGATTCGCAGACGATGGCGCCCGCGTAGGGATTCTGGCGGCTGCCCGCGATTGTGCAGTTGGCCAGCGAGGCCTGGCCTCCGCCAAGGTGGTGGATCGCGCCGGCGGACAGGCTGCCATAATTTGCGTGCAGACAGCAGTTGACGGCAGATAGGTTGCTGTCCGAGAGGGCGACGGCACCGCCGCTGCCGCTTGCGGAGTTGCCGTTCAGGGTGCAGCCGGCCAGCGCCAGGTCGCTGCCGGTGGAAAAAAACGCGCCGCCGGCCCCTCGGCAAATGTTGGGACTGGCGCCGGCGGCGTTCTCACAGAACGTGCAATGTAAAAACTCGGGACTGCTCTCGGCCACATAAACGGCACCACCGTTACAGGCCGCCCAGTTCCCCACAAACACGCATCCCTGCAAGCGAGGACTACCTCCGGAGATATACATCCCAGCTCCCTGGGAATCCTCGGTCGGGTTGTCCTCGAACCGTCCGTCCGCGCACCCGCCTGCAATCCGCAGGCCGTCGAGAAGAGTGCTCGGACCCACATCGCTGGCGGTGAGCACGTGCCGGCTATTGTCCATCCGGGACGCTTCGACCCATAGTTCCAGTGGATCGGTCACCGGCAAATCGTCGCGGTTCAGGTCGCCGGTGAGGACCGTCCAATGGACTCGCGGGTCCCTCACGTCGGGGTCGGGCTCTCCCACCCCGGCGTGACCGCCAATGATCTTCACGCCATCCTTCAGTTCGAAAGTGGCCCCGCGATCTCCCGGGATCACTCCGGTCCCCTGATCCGGCGCGTACACGCCCTGGGCCATGCGAATCTCGCAGCCCATCGATGCTGCGGCCAGAGCATCCTGCAAGTTGTCAAACGCGTTCTCCCAGCTTGAGCCGTCGCCGGCGCCGTGGGCGGTCGCGTCCACATAGATTACCGCTTGAAGCGGTGCCGCGACCACGGTCAGGAGGGAAGACCCATTATAGGCAGTGTTGTTGCCTTCATTGGTCTCGTTCTCCACGTTCTGAGGGTCGATCATCCAGCCCACGTGGTAGGTTCCCGCCGGGATGCCGGTGGGAAGCGTACCCCGCAGTGTGACCAGGGCCGACCCATTCAGACAGGGGACTACGGTGACCCTCCCCAGACCATAATCCGATTCCGTAATCTGTGTATCGACCGACGCATAGAAATCCACATGGACCCCGGTGGGGGTGCGTTCACCCGTCGCCGCGAGCATCATCCGGGCGGTAAGCCGTTGCCCGGACTGGCCTGCGACGAAGACGGTCGGCTCGAAACCGCTGTACTGAATGCCTCCGTCAAGGAGATCGAGGGGGCCGGGTCAGTCGAAGGCCCGATATTGAGCCCCGCCGCCCCTGTCGGACAGCCCTTCCACGGGCCTGACGGCTGCCCTCGCGATGCCGGTGCAGGCCATGCACACCGCCAGCAGTACGACAATGGAAACTCGCCTCATGATCTCTCACCTATCCTCCACATGATCCACCGGACCGGCCCCTGGGGCTCCTGTCGCGGGGACACCCTACCCGGCGGTGCCAAGTGCGGCCGCACCTGCCCGGGGCCTTCCACACCGTCGTATTATACACGCCCGAGCCTGCGCCTGTCAAGCATACGCCGGCCGGCGCGATTTGTGAAGGGCCGTGCGAAAAAAATGCCTTGCCATCCGACGCACGCATACATAAAATATGGGTTTTATTATGTCGACCTGTTACGATCATCGGGAGATTAACCGTGAAAACGAAGCTACTGGATGCCGTTGAGAGCAAGAGCCTCAAGCCAGAGATACCGCATTTTGAAGTTGGCGATACGGTGGACGTGCACTGCCGGATCCAGGAAGGGGATAAGACCCGGACTCAGATCTTCACCGGCACGGTAATCGCCCGCAAGGGTCGCGGCGTCAATGAGAGTTTCACCGTCCGTCGGATGGTCGGCAATGAGGGTGTCGAGCGGCAGTTCCCGCTCCATTCGCCCAACGTGCTGAACATCGTGCCGACCCGCAGCGGCAAGGTCCGTCGGGCCAAGCTGTACTTCCTCCGCCAGCGGACGGGCAAGGCTGTCAAGCTCTCGCAGCGCCACAGCGAGCACACGACCAAGTAGTTGATGATTTGCGCTTTATGGTTTACGATTTGAGGTTGCGGGCGGCACCGGGAGATGCACCCCAATCATGAATCGTAGATGTTGAACCGTAAATCGCATGTGGTTC
>ENA-OSEO01002989-OSEO01002989.1-sediment-metagenome-genome-assembly--contig:-NODE-2989-length-21470-cov-6.358575_pt1 | contig 21470 bp, 19 predicted proteins | sample MGYA00237883_ERZ534232 | MGnify/ENA metagenome assembly ERZ534232
TCAACTGGCCCCACTCGTCGCTGAAAACTACAAAAGAGGCCATGGAACGGACAAATAGCGCCCTCAACCGGGAACCTTGAACCGGGAACCTGTGAACGCTTACCTGTATTTTAAAGCCCTGCTGCCGTTCCCAGGAGCTGTATTCGCTTTTTGCAGCCCTTGGGCAGAGACCCCCACGGGCAAACTTCTTCGGACCTTACAGAGAAGTTAAGGGCAAAGATTCTACGCTAAATACCGGCATGACGGGACAAGTCGGGTCTCTCACGCAGGAGGATAACCACATGAAGATCCTCGTATTGAACGGCGCCTATCGTCCCAATGGGACGACGACCCAGCTTGCCCGGTCATTCATGGAGGGCGCCGGCTCCAGCGGTGCGGAAGTGGACATGATTATGCTCCGCGATCGAACCATCGGATACTGCATCAACTGCCTGAAATGTTATGGCTTCACCGGCGAAGGGATATCTCCCTGCAGCCTCAAGGACGATATGGATGAAATTATACCCCGCATCGTCGAGGCGGACGGCATCCTTTTTGCTTCGCCGGTGCATAATGGGTTTGTGACCGGGCTTATGACCGTATTCTGGGAGCGTTTGTCATGGCGGGTGGCGCAGCCGGGCGAGCCGTTTCTGAATTTCATGAGCATCAAGACGCGCATAGACGACAAAGTGCGTGCCATTGGGTCCATCGCGAGCGCCGGGGGCATGCCTAAGCGCTTAAGAAAGACATGCGATGACGGAACGCCCTGGTTGAAAAGCAATGCGTCTTTGATGCTTCATGGACAGTGGATCGGGGATATGTATGCCGGTGCTGATCTCGAACACATGCCGCAGGACAGTCGAGACTGGCATCGGATTTTCTTCCTGCGGCGTTTGAGCACGAGGCAGCAACAGGAGGCATACACACTCGGCGTCCAAATGGCAAAAGCCATCCGGTCAGGCGCCTTGAAACCGGCGACCATAGACAAGATGGTTCACCCGGCGCTTAAGTGGATCTTGCAGCGCATTTTCATTTTCAGCCCGCCTTATCGGGTTGCCCGGTAACAACAACTCGATAAAACCAAGCAGCCGAATTGATCAGGTGCACAGAAGGGACGGATCACCGTCAGGGCATCGCCGAGGGTCAGCGGACGAAGGGAAAGAAAAGCGAAATGGAAAACTTGTCTGGGTTCTCACAAATCAGCATTTATGTGCTGCTGACACTGATGGGTCTGTACGCCCTGCTCCTGTGGGCCTTGCAGGCGATGATCCTGCGCGGCAAAAGCTTCAATAATCCGGACGGTTCCACCGATAGCTGGCATGAGCAGAAGACCCACTACGGCATTGCCTTTGCCGATGTTTTTGTGGCCTGTCCGGCCAACGTGATCGGCATCCTGCTCGTGTTTGTGTATCCGCGATGGGGATACTATCTCCTTGCGATGGTCAGTTTCTGGTGGGTCTGGGCTAATGTAATGACAACGGCCACCAGCCTTCGATTCTACAAGCCGAGCGCCAGCCCCCTGACGTGGTTCATGGGCTACCCCTTTGGAATCCTCATTGGACTGGCCTATATTGTGTGGACACTCGTTCACTTTGATGCGATTTACTTCTAACTCTGAATCAGGGCATTAGGCGTCAGCAACTTTGTCCTCAGTATACCTTTCCATGACCGCTATTGGAAAAACATCCCAGTTCTCTTCTTTCGCTGTTGTATCAAATATATCCAATAAATGCCGTTGTGCTTCAGTTGGCAAATTATCGAAAAATATTTCTACCGTTTTCATTTCCCCATTTATTTTATATCATGGCTTAGCCAAATGTATCAGGCAATCCAATAACGTCTTTAAGAGAACACTGAGCAGAACCCCGACCCCATTGATGAATCCGCTTTACAGCCAAAACCAGAAAAGGAGATCCCATGAAGGATGAAAGAAGCCCGGAATGCGCGAAGTGTCCGTTCAAAGACCGCATCTGTCAGGATGAGAATGGAAAAGGGCCTGAATCGTGTCCCACCATAAACTATCGGGAGGTCATTGCAAGGGCCGAAAAGGAATATGAAAGGCCTGACATTCACGAATTCGCGAGGATGGCGTCTATCCAGGAATCCGAGTGTTACAGCAACCGGCATATCCAGCCGTACGTGCTCCATCCTGTCAAGCCGAGGGTCCAGGAGATCTGTGAGTTTGCACAGAAGATGGGATATCGAAAACTGGGCATTGCATTTTGCACAGGCCTTCATCCCGAGGCAAAGGCCCTCACTCGCATACTGGAGGCCCAGGGGTTCGAGGTTGTCTCCGTTGTCTGCAAGGCCGGGGCTACGCCCAAAGAGGTGATCGGCATCCGCGAGGAGGAAAAGATCCGGATCGGCCAGTTCGAATCCATGTGCAGCCCGATTGTTCAGGCCGCCATCCTCAACGAGGAGAAGACCGACCTCAATATCCTGGTGGGTCTGTGCGTGGGCCACGATTCCCTCTTTTTCAAATACAGCAACGCCTTCTGCACCGTCCTTATCGCAAAAGACCGAGTTCTGTGCCACAACCCTGCGGGGGCCCTCTATACCTCCGGCACCTATTATGCCCGCATGCTCAGGAAGGGTTTTTGAGGAATTGCCAGTGCCAGATATCGGTCGGCCTCGCTGAACATGAGGCGCTTGTCCACCATCATCCGCAGAAAGGTCCGGATCCGGTCTTCGCCGAACTGAGGAAATCGGTCTGCGATTTCGGCCATGGACCTCTGGGTTTCGCAGAAGAGATAAATGGCCCGGGAGGACCCTTTCAGTCGATGGGTCATGGGCTCGTCGTCGGGCCGACGTTCCCATATGATGAGAAAATTTTTGCCGTCCCTGTAAGACAATATGGGCTCAAACCCGGGTCCCTGGTGGATGCGCTCATAGAAGGCCCGCCACTCAGCCAGCTTCTTCCGAACCGGCGCCCACATCCGGCGCTGCGCCTTCACCCCGCCATGATATCCCAGCATCATGAACCGGAATTTCTTGAGCGCTGCAGGCGGAAACAGATGACCGTAATCCGGATGATTGCCCTGTACGCGGATTCCGTATCGATGGGCGTCCCGCCACAAGGGGCTCCCGTATCCCAGCCAGAGGTCGATCCCCTTCAGGGGCCGGAACAAAAAGGCAAAAGGCAGGTTATGAAGGGTCTCGGCCACGTCTAGGGAATCGCTCGATGGAAATCCCAAGATAAGATTCCCTGTGACGTTCGGAAAGTCGGGGGATTCGCAGTGCTTCATGATCTCCAGATTGTCCATGGCCGTGGTCCCCTTGTTGATTTTCCTGAGGAGACGTGTGCTCAGGGCCTCCACCCCCACCTGGACCTCCTGCATCCCGGCACAGGCCATGGCCTCGAGCACTGACCGGGATGTCTTGGCCCGAATCTCCGCGAAGAGCCTAAGGTCCAGTCCCAGGCCCTCGATGCCCGAAAAACGCTCCTCCAGGTCCTTGGCAGGGAGAAGATTGTCCATGAAGGAAAAGGAAAGCACCTGGTGACGTTTGACAAGGGCGTCAATTTCCTGAATTGTCTTTTCAGGGGTCTTGGCGCGATATCCGCGCCACTGAAGGTTGAGGTTGCAGAAGGCGCACCCACTTCCTCCCCTGTTCCACCAGCACCCGCGGGAGATCTCCATGGGAAGCTTCGGAAGAAAGGCGTGTCGGGGGCCTGAAGCGTCCAGATCGCGGAAGTAATCGGAGTAATCGGGAACCGGGAGGTCGTTCAGATCGGCGACCTGATGGTCGGGATCCTCTGCCGGGGTTTCTTCCCTGCAGATCACCCCGGGGATGTCAGGCCGTCCGGCGCGATGGGGGGAGATCCGCATGGCCTCAATCAGCTGCACCAGGGGCATTTCCCCTTCCCCGCGAATTACATAGTCGATGTCGGGAACCGCGTGGATCAGGCTCTCGCCCAGGGCCCCGGCACAGGCAGACCCGCCTGCGACGATGCGCACCCCGGGGGCCCGGCGCTTGATCTCCCGAATGAAATAAAGCGAACTGGTCAACTGGGCCAGGCAGATGGAAAAACCCACCAGGAGATAGCGGTTCCAGTCCTGTGCATCTATGAAGCCATGGGAGGCAGACTGGATCTGACGGCAAAGGGTTTCAAAATCCGTTGACCTCAAGAGGGGATGGCGACGGCCCTTTCGCTTCCAGTATCGGGCGACGGCATCCATCCGGTCGGGATAGAGGAGCGCTGCATAAGGGGATTCCGCGATCCACGAGCGTTCAGACACGGTGTGATAGATCGGATAGCCGATTGCCTGGGCGATCTTGAGGTAGAGGTGAAAGGCATTTGCCTGAACACCGGGGAGATGTTTTGTCACAAAGGCCTTGAGAGTCCCCAGCTGGATCGAGGGCCGGTCAAAGAGGGGCCATGGCGCGGAGATCAGGGCGACCCGGCTGCCGGGGCCCGGCGTTGTCTCAGACCTGTCCATTATCCCGCGTCCCCGGATGTCTTTTCATGAAAGATGCTGACTGGACACATGCTCCTGGCTTGGAGATAGTGCTGGGCTGGCCGATTCAGACCCCGCCCCCCTGAGAGGGCCTCTGCGGCCGGGGCCCCCATCCCGGTCAACAAGAGCACATCGTCTTTGTGGATGACTGCCGGGCCATTGGCCACATCTATCCATTTCTCGGGGGCGCCCGGCTCCCCCCCGATGCGCACAGCCAGTTCGTTTTGACCGAAGTCCGGCCTTGTCAGGTTGATCAATTGACGAGACGGGGGCGATTCCTGACCTGCGCCCAGATCCCCCGTTTCCCCATGGACCCTGATCCAGCGGAGACCGTCTTTCTCTTCTACCCCGGCAACCCGCATGATCAGGCAGCCTGCCTGGTTGATCATGGCCTTAGGAAGCTCTACCCACAACCTGAATTGGGGAACGGCGCACGCAACTGCCTCCAGATGCCTGGCCAGTGCCGGGACGTGGTCCAAGGTTTTTTCTCCCACATCTCTCAGGATAAGCGGGGTCGCTTCGGGAGAGGCAGCGGCTTCGGCCGTAAGGGATGGCCCGGGTGTATCCGAACCGGGCATACGCGGGGCATCTGCCCTCAACGGACAGTGGAACCCCTCCACAGAGAATCTTTTTGAGGCCGCGTCTGCGTGGGTGCGAGGGCTGTCCCAGGGGACGAAAACCCTCCCGTCTTGAAAAATATCGGGCCGAGGACCGCATGTGTCCTGGTCGGTCGCCACATGCACGCGGCGACTGAATGCCTGTTCAAGGTCCTGAACCGAGGGCGCCTCAGGAAAGAACAGGATCATTTCCGGATCCAGGCGCGGAAAATCCCTCAAAAGCCCTTTCACCTCCTTCCACAAGACGCAGGAAAATCCCACGCCCTGCTCCACCGCCTTTCTCAGGATCTTTGGATGGGGGTTTGCGTGGACCGGATAAAAGAGGCGTTCGACGATATTCAGTGACAGAAGGTCGAAGAAGATCTCATTCAATGTCTCATCATCGAAGACATAGAGGGGGGAGGCCTGATCGGCCAGCTTCAGCAGTTCATCCCTGCGGGTGTGCCACCATTCGCTTTCCATAACAGTGAAATTCTACAGCCTGCGGGCCCCCAGGTCAATAAGGACCGGGGCGCCTGCGGGTTTTTCATTGACCGGCCAGGCATTTCAGTATAGTTTTTTGGGAGCCGGTCCACTCCCGGGCCCGGGCCAGAGGCCAGTGGAAAGATGTTCTCGGGCCATGGATCCCATGCCCAAACACTCCAGTCGGGGCCGCGATTATCGAGCCCATCTCAGAAACCGAGGTTTTGAAACGCCATGACGATCCTGTTTAGAAAGATCAAAGACCGCGTCCGATTGAAAAATCCGTTTAAAGACTTTTCAATGGATGAGATACCCTTTGAGATTCGATATGATCCCCTCACCGGCCAGTCCATCAGGGTCTTCGACCTCCCTTACCGCCCTGTGGCAAGGCCCGATTTTGAGGAACTGGTCCAGAAATCCAGGGGCATGAATTGCCCCTTTTGTCCGGAATCTCTGGAAACAGCCACGCCCCTTTATCCGGAGGAACTCGTGCCTGAAGGGAGGGTCCGTGTGGGAAAAGCCGTTCTGTTCCCCAATCTCTTGCCCCTGGACCGGTATACAGGGGTCTGCATCTTTGGGCCCGATCACTTTATCGGACCTGGCGATTTTACGCCGGACGTCATGCAAGACGGGTTCACCGCGGCCCGTTCTTTTATCCAGACCGTTGCAGGCTTTGATCCTGAGACGCACTTCTTCAATCTGAACTGGAACTACATGCCGCCTTCAGGCTCCAGCATGATCCACCCCCATCTCCAGGTCAACTGCGGCCAGATGGCCACCTATCAGCCGCGCATGCAGCAGACATGCAGTTACGACTATTTTCTGCAAAACAACAGGACCTTCTGGGACGATTACATGGATGCGGAGAAGGCGGCAGGCGAGCGGTTCCTGGCGGATATCGGCCCTGCCTTCTGGACCCTCAGTTTTGCCCCCCAGGGCGCCTTTCCGGATATTTGGTGCATTTTCCGGGGGTGCCGGTCCCTCATTGAATGGAAAGACGAGGAGCGGGACGCCTTTCTCACGGGACTCGCCGCTTCATTGCGCTATTTTGATCAGGAAGGGTTTTACAGCTTTAACGTGTCCCTGTTTTCAGGCCGGGAAACCCCGCACTATCGGGTGAATGCCCGGATCACCCCCCGCATGCTCCTCAGAGAGATCGGCAACAGCGACCAGACCTATTATCAGGTGCTGCATCGTGAACCCACCTGCGTCCGGCCGCCCGAGTCGCTTCGAGAAAAGGCCCTGGAGGTGTTCACGGAAGCCCTTTTCTGACCGTCGGGGATTTGCAGCGGGATTTCGGGCAACTGCTTCAGGCCGAAGGGTCCTGGATGCCAGCCAACCCGACACCCTCCACGTACTCTTGAAGATGTCCGATTTCTCTGGCCCCCATCTCCACAGTCAGTTTCACAAGATTGCCGTCATACCTCTGTTGCAGGACCTTGCCGCGGGTGTGGGCGTAATGGATGGCCTTCTGACGGTTCTGGGGAATTGAAAGCCGGTATTGGCGAGGGGCATTCAAACGATGGCGGACGGCATCCAGCAGACTTTCCATGTGATCGCCCTTCAATGCGGAAATGAACGCGGCCCTCGGATGGTTTTTCCGGACCCTTTCTACCACAGGGGTCTCTGCGCAGTCTGTCTTGTTGAATACCAGCAACTGGGGGATGTGATCAGCCCCGATCTCCTTCAAAACCCGGTCCACCTCTCCCATATGTCTTTCAAAATTGTCATTGGAGAGGTCAATAACGTTCAGGAGCAGGTCAGCGTCCTCGGCCTCCCTCAAGGTGGCCCGAAAAGATGCAATCAGATGGTGGGGCAGATTCGAGATGAATCCCACTGTATCGCTTACCACCACATCCCTGAGCATGGCGTGATCCAGGGATCGAGCCGTTGAATCGAGCGTCGCAAAGAGCCGGTCTTCCACGAGGGCGTGGGCCTTTGTAAGTCTGTTGAACAGGGTGGATTTGCCCGCGTTGGTGTATCCCACAAGGCTGATGTTCATGCAGTCCCGCTGTCGGCGCTTCCTCCTGGTGTCGATCCGCCGGATGATGGTGGAAAGACGCCTCTCAATGTCGGTGATCTCCCGCTGGAGCCGCTGCCGGTCCTTCTCGCTCTGCTTTTCCCCCATCCCCCTGAAGGCGACCCCGGCCCCGGCCCTGCTCCCGAAGCGCTCCCTGTCCAGGTGGGTCCACATGCTTTTGAGCCTCGGGAGCTCGTACTTCAACTCCGCCAGCCTGACCTGGAGTCGGGCCTCCTTTGTCTTTGCATGGTCGTGAAAGATCCTGAGGATCACCTCGGTGCGGTCAATGGCCTCCAATGCAAAGATCTTCTCGATGTTGCGGGCCTGAGACCCGGTGAGATCATTGTCGAAGATCAGGATGTCCACTTCCTGATCCGCCTCTTTCAGGCACTTCTCAATAAAGCCCTCTCCGCAATAGGTGCGCGGACTTTTAATTTCCCTTCTCTGTATGCGGCGTCCGACCGCTGTCATGCCGGCCGTATCCACCAGGAGGGCCAGCTCCTGCATGGAACTCTCCTTGGCTTCCATGGTCTGGTCCGGGAGGCAGATCCCCATGAGCAGGGCCTTAATTCGGTTGTCTTTCAACTCGGAGTTCTCTGACGTCATCACTCTTCTGAGAGCAGGTTGACATGACTTGTCATAAACCGGGGGCCGCCTTGGCGAGGGCTGATTTGGCCACGATCACCCGCTGGATATCCAGACTCCCCATGACCGCCTGGGCCATGATGGCCGTCTGGTAAAGGCGGGCAATGTCATATTCCGTGCTGAGGCCGTAGGCCCCGTGAACCTCCATGGCATCGGCTGTAATCGCCTTGATCTCGTTGGCCACAAACAACTTGAGCCCGGCCGCCTCCCTGGCGACATCTTTCCCCTGATCCACCAGGGCGCAGACATGAAAGAGATAGGCCTTCATGGCCTCGGTCCTTGTAAGCATGCCGGCCAGTTTCACCTGGGTCATCTGGAATTTGGCGCCAATGGGCTTTCCCCGGTGACAGCGCGTGGCCGCATAGGCGAGGGCGAGATCGCAAGCCCTTTCCGCCATCCCAACAAAAAGGGCGCAGAAGGCGATCTTGCCCACGGATTCGGTCTTGAGAAGGATCTCGAATCCCTGCCCCACCTGCCCGATGAGGTGCTCCTCAGGCGCCATATACTCCTCCAGATAGAGGTCGCCGTTGTCGAATCCCCTGACGTGGAGAAACGATTCCCGTTTGCCCGGCATGTACCCCGGTCTGCTGGATTCCACCAGGAAGGCGGAAACCGTGTCCTGGGTCCGGGCGAAAAGGATGAGATAATCGCATATGCCTGAATGGGTGATGAAGCGCTTTGCGCCGTTGATGGCCCATTTTCCGTCTGCCCTGCGAGCCGTTGTCTTGAGTTGCACCGGATCAGATCCCGTTTCGGTCTCGGTAAAGGCGAAACCCCCGATCTTATCCAGGGAGAGGAGCGGTCCCAGGCAGGCCGATTTCAAGGCATCGGATCCATAATGCAAGAGGGGATAGGCCAGCATGAAGTTTTCGAACAGGATCCAGGCAGGGACCGGTGTGGCGTAAGAGAGCTCCTTGAGCCCAATCACAAGAGCGGTAAAGGTCCCTCCCGCACCGCCCCATTCGGGAGGAAAAGGGGCCTTAAGGAGCTCCATGGCGAGGAATTTCTTCCGAACCCCTTCAGGAATGGCCCCTGTCTCATCAATCTCCCGACAGATGGGGAGGAGGTCGTTTTTCACGAATTTCCGAACCGACCGCCGGATCTCCTGTTCCTCAAACGAAAAGCTGATCTCCATGGCATATCTCGCAACGGCGACTGAATCACTCCAACGCGTGATTTGTGTTCAGGCATTGTCTGCCAAAAACGTCGTCAATTCATGGTTGAACGCCTCGGCCTGTTCAATATTGGAGAGATGAAATGCCGAGGGGAGGATCACGAGCCTGGATCCGGAAATGCGTTCGTGCATGGCCCGGGACGCCTCCACTGGGGTTCCGGGATCGTTCTCGCCCACCATGATAAGGGTGGGAACTCGTATCTCATGGAGTCGATCCAGGTAATTGAGGCGCCTTATGGCCTCGCTGCATCCAATATAGCCGTCCACAGGCGTATCCAGGATCTGCTGCCGGATCCGATCCACCACAGGGGGATTGGATCCCAAAAAGGCGGGCGTAAACCACCGTTCCAGCGTGGGCTGGACCAGGGGCGCCATGCCCTCGCGTCGGGCCAGATCAATCCGCTCCTGCCAAACCGGACCTGCCTCCGGAGGGACCACAGCGGCTGTATCGCATAAAGACAGGCTTTTCAGCCTTTCAGGGCGGCTGAGGGCCATGCACTGGCCGATCATGCCGCCCATGGAGATTCCGACCCAGTGGACCCTCTCGATATGGAGTGCATCCAGCAGGGCCACGGCGTCATCCGCCAGCTGGGCGAGGGTGTAAGGCGGGGCGGTCGCCTCGGCGCCTCCGTGTCCCCGGATGTCGTAGGCAAGCACACGAAAATGCCTGCTTAGTACGTCCATCTGGGGCTCCCACATGTTCAGGCTGGATGCCAGGGAATGACTCAGCATCACCACCTCCCTGCCTTTATCTCCCATCAGTTCGTAATTCATCTGGATTCCGTTGGTCTGTATTCTCATGAAATTTCCTCCGGGCTGTTTATTGTCTCATTTTGATACCATAGAAGCGCCCCGGGTTCAACGGGTATTGCCGAACCCATTTGCCAGGAGAAAGAAGAGAGTAAAAACCAGCCTTGAAAACAAACCTCCGAAAGGGTATAGTGCCGCGCATCTGATTCATTCAACAACAGCATGAGATTGTCTCGACCCATGGATCCGATGAAAAAGGACCTTGCCTCCCTCAAAGAAATCATCTCCAGTCTGTTCAGCGACGGGACCCTGCCGTTCAAGCCGGATGACGTGGATATCTGGAAGGTATGGGATGAAGTCGTGGGGGAGGCTATCTCTGAAAGCGCCCGCCCGTCGCGCATTAGGAAGGGGCGGTTGAAGGTGACTGTTTCTGATCCCATCTGGCTCCAGGAGCTGACGTTTTTGGAAGCGGCCATCAGGGAAAAGCTGAACAACCGGCTGGGTCGAAAGGCCATTGACCGGATTGAGTTCAGGGTGGGCCGGCAATAGTGAAATTCCCCTGGCCTATGAGCGGTGGAAGGACCTCTACCCCGGGCCTGCCCCCCCGCGTCGCCTCGATCAGGGCCAGTTTGGCCCCCGAATCCAGATCAGGATAATGCAGTTGGATCCGCTTCGGCTCCAGTTGCATCTGTCTCAGGCGGACCAGGATATCGGTCAGCCTGCCCGCCGGATAGATCAATGCAATCCTCCCTTTCTTCTTCAGAAGATGGACGCCGGCACGCAAAATATCGTTGATTGATGTCAAAAGTTCATGTCGTGCGATGGCCCTTCGGGCGTCCGGATTGATGCGGCCGCTTTTTATCTTTCGATAAGGCGGATTGCACACAAGCACGTCCGAACTGGACGCAGCCAGGGGGGGACAACGGATGTCTCCCCGGACAATATCCAGTCGATGATCCAGCCTGTTCAGCCTGGCATTGCGCATCGCCTGAAAGGCCAGTTCTTCCTGGATCTCCAGGCCTATTGCGCGGCCCACGGGCTTGGTGAGAAAGAGGATGATAGGGATGATGCCGCAGCCGGTCCCCAGATCGACCACCGTGTCCCCGGGCCGGATGGTCACGAATTCGGCCAGTAAAACGGCGTCAATGGAAAACCGGTAGCCGTCCGTAGACTGGATGAGCCGAATCCGACCTTCCAGAAACCGATCGATGGACTCGCCAGGCAGGAGCTGAGGATGGCTCACGGCGCCTCGATGATTTCGTAAGGATCCATCTTGTTCAAGACCAGGCCTGTCAGGACCTTGGGGTAGAAATAAGTTGACTTCCTCGGCATAACGAGACCGTTGCCGGCCACCTCCTTTACATGGGCCATTGGGGTGGGATTCAGGAAAAAGGCCATCTGATATTTTCCCGATACCACGCCTGAAAGGGCCTTTTGGGTGTCGCTTTCGTATTGAAATATCTCCTCGTCATCCAGGTCCTCTTTGCTGAACCCAAACCCCTTCTGAAAGATGAGGCGGGAAAGGACCAGAACGTCGAGGGCCTTGAGCGAGGCATGGAGATCGTCGCCCATTTCGTCTCTCATCCCGGGTTTGAGCGTGAGCATATGCCACTGATCGGCCCCGTGCCCATACCACCCGAACGCAGTGACGTCTGTTCCTGTCTCTCGCAACCGCCCCTTCAGGCGTGCCGATGTCCCGGGAATATCCTTGCAGGCCATAGGAAACGCCTCCACGTGAAACCACCGGCTTGTTTTTTCCAGGAAGGCCCCCGTCTCGAATCCGGGGACCCTTTTGACGAGCCTGTGAGAAGGAAGGATGGTGAGCCCCTTGTCATTCATGCTGGAAAGGTACATCATAACGAACTCATAGGAACGGTTGGAGGGCTTCTGGCCGTATCTGGCCCGCATGATGTCCCGGTAGTTGCGGGCCGTCTCATATCGATGGTGGCCGTCCGCGATGAAGATGGATTTGTCCGCCATGCCCTCGCACACCTTTCTTGAGAGGTCTCTTCGATTGAGGATCCAGAGTCGATGCCGGGCGCCGTCTTCGAGACGGAAATCCACCTCAGGAGGGCCGGTCAGTGTGTCGGTGCATGCATTGAGGATTGCGTTTTCCGGGTCTTCATACAGGCCGAAGATCTGGCTGAACTGGGCATTGCAGGCCCTGAACAACCTCAGGCGGTCGTCCTTGTGGGCCGAAAAGGTCCTCTCGTGAGGGCGTATCACGCCCGAGGCAGGGTCCTCGATGCGCACGAGGGCGATGATGCCCCACCGAATCCTATCCGGCTCGCCATTGCCGGGATTGTAGGTCATGGCGGTGATGTAAAGACACGGTTCTTTGGAGCGGATCAGGGTCCCGTTCGACTGCCACCGTTGAAAATAGTCTGCGGCACGGGTATAGACATTGTCCCAGTCCGAGTCGCCGGTGCGCTTTTTGCCCAATATCAATCGAATTACGTTGTGGGGGTCTGCCTCATAGTATCGGTTTTGTTCCTCCTCTGAAATAACATCATAGGGGGGCGCGACCAGATGGGAAAGGTCCTGTCTCTGATGAAAGTTGTAGGTCAAGCCTCTGAAAGGTGCAACAATAGCCATTAATGACTCCTTGTGAAAAACGCAATACCGCATATCTGGCATTGCGCTTGTTCCCATGAATGCGCAAAACCATATGTACTCGACTTTGCCTGTTTTCGGCTCTATAAGCCGTGTGTTGGAAGGTTCCAATCGAAACCCAACGGCAGTCTGTTGTTGCGGTTCCGACGATAAAGTGAGCGGTTAATTTCTCTCAGTAGGGCAAAGGTGTCAAGTAAATTTCAGTCAGGGAGGGTCGGCTCATGACATTGACAGACAACGACAAATCAGGGCCTGCTGAACGCCGCGAGGCAGACCTGGTCATTGACGGTGGAACCGCCATTACCATGGTCGGCGGTCAGGCGCCCATTCTGCGGGCGAGGATCGTGATATCGAAGGGCCGTATTGTAGAGATGGGAAACATGGACGACATCCCGATCCCGGCAGATGGCCGCTTCGAGGTGATCGATGCCGCAGATGCCGTCGTCCTGCCGGGGCTGATTAACGCGCATTCCCATGCGGCCATGACCCTTTTTCGGGGATTTGCAGACGATCTCCCCCTGAAGCAATGGCTCTTTGAAAAAATCTTCCCGGCAGAGGCGGCCGTTCTGAATCCTGAGACCGTGTACTGGGGGGCCCTCCTGGGGTGTCTGGAGATGATCGCCTCGGGCGCCACCGCCTTTGTGGACGGCTACTTTTTCCAGGATCAGACCATCCGGGCCGCCCATACGGCCGGGCTCAGGGGGCTCATCGCCCAGGGGGTCCTGGATTTTCCGGCGCCCGGCATACCGGATCCCAAGGAAAACCTGAATGCCGGCAGGCGGTTTATGGAAAAATGGAGCGGTTTTTCTGGTCTTATCAAACCGGGGATCTTCTGTCACAGTCCTCTCACCTGCTCCGAATCCACCCTCAGCAGGGCATGGGAGATGTCGAGGGAATATAAGACCCCGCTCCAGATCCATCTCTCTGAAACGGCAGAAGAAGTTGCTGAATTGATGAAAAAGACAGGTTGTCGGCCGGTCCATTTTCTCGACAGACTGGGCCTGCTGGGCCCATCGCTCATTGCAGCCCACTGCGTTCATGTGGATCGCGAGGAGATGGGCAGGCTCGCGGAAACAGGGGTTAAGGTTGTGCACGTTCCTGAAAGCAATATGAAGCTGGGGTCGGGCGTGGCCCCCATCTCCGCCATGTTGCAGGCCGGCATATCCGTTGGACTGGGCACAGACGGCTGCGCCTCAAACAACGACCTGGACCTGTTCTGCGAGATGGAAACCGCGGCCAAGTCCGCAAAGGTCTTTGATGTGGATCCCACCAGCCTGCCGGCAGAGACGGCCCTCGGCCTGGCCACCAGGGGGGGCGCGGCCGTTATGGGTCTCGAATCGGAGATTGGCGCCCTTGAAAAGGGCAAGAGGGCCGACATCATTATTGTGGACCTGAACGCGCCCCATCTCTGTCCCCTGTACGACCCTGTATCGGCCCTGGTCTATGCCGGCAATGGAAGCGACGTGAGGGACGTTATTGTAAACGGTCGAATCCTCATGCGAGACAGACGGTTTATGACCGTCGATGCAGATGAGGTCCTGGCCAAGGCAAGGGAAATCAGCAAGAGGATTGCGGGATTGAAAAATTGACGAACTCGTGTCCTTTTTTTATGATTGGCCCTTGGGCAGCAGGGCCGTAATGAGCCCCACGGCCTGGATGGGATCCTGTACATACGCGACCCCGGGGATCTTCTTCCATGTGTCCAGGCCGACGACCGGTTTTCCCGCCTTGAGGGCCAGGGCGATCTCCGAAAGGGTCCCGTATCCGCCGGATATGGCAACCAGGATGTCGGAAGAACGGACCACCAGGAGGTTCCGTCCATCCCCAAGGCCGGTGGGGATGGCGATTGTAATATACGGATTAACGGAGGTCCTCTCAAGACCCGGCAGGATTCCCACCGTCACCCCCCCGGCCTCGATGCAGCCCCGGGCCGCGGCCTCCATAACCCCGCCCAGACCGCCGCATACAAGGGTCCATTTTTTGTTCCCGATCTCATAACCGAGCTTTCTTGCCGTCTCATAAATGGAATCGGGGCAGGTCCCCGCGCCTATGACGCCGATATAAGGGTTCATTTCCACTTTACCTCCCCCATGTCTCAGAAAAACCATTGCCTTCAGAGGCCATTATTGCTATGTAGGGACCAAGGAACGTCAACGGGGGTCCTGTTGAACGGACGTCGCCGCTCTTCGGCAGGGTCTGAATCAGGGCCTCGGCGCAACCGTCTCATCTGCCGGGCCGGGTCCCCCCGACGCAATCCGTGCAAAAGGAGAGACATGTCTTTTTTCCCATACCATACCTGGTGATGCGCACGATTTCAAACCAAATCCCAATCGCTTGGACAATACTATCATAAATAAAGGATAACATAACCTATGGCTAAAAAAAGAAATATCGGCCTTATCGCGGCCGTGGTCTCGATTATTCTCATCCTGGGCCTTTTGGGCTGGTTCTTGACAACCATCTTTGAATCGGAGGACCCCCGGATCCAGTTGACCCCCCGTCCCGAGTTTATCACTGATAAACAGGAATTTGCCATTACGGTTGCAGACGAAAAAAGGGGGATCCGCCGAATCGAGGCCTCTGTGAAGCAGGGGGACAGGCCCCGGAAAATCTTTGAAAAGACATTCCCCTTTGAAGGCCTCTTCAACTGCGACGGGACCCACCGGTTTGTCACCCGTTTCGAGATCAATCCCTCCAGTCTGAATCTGGCCCAGGGCCAGGCCGAGCTCATCGTTTCGGTTTGGGATTATTCCCGGAGAAGCGGGGGAGATGGAAATCTGTCCGTAGTGGAACACAAAATGATCGTGGATACCATTCCACCCGCGGTCAGGCCGGTATGCACCCGCAATTACATCAATGTGGGCGGAAGCGGGCTGGCCGTTTATCAGACCACCTCTGATGCGATCAAGAGCGGGCTTTTCGTAAACGGTATCTTTTTTCCCGGCTTCCCTGCCGGTGAAGGATTTCAGGAGGGCATGCATGTCTGCTATTTCGCCATGCCTCTCGGCATTAAAGAAAAGCCGAACATGTATCTCTGGGCCGAAGACCGGGCAGGCAACTGCTCAAAGGGCATATTCCCCTGTCACATCCGACAGAAGCGGTTCCGTGAGGATAAGATCAATATCACAGATCGTTTCCTCAAGCAGATCCTCCCCTATTTTTCGGCCTACTTGAATGATGCAACCGGGACCGACATGGAAAAATTCCTCAAGATCAACCGGGACTTGAGGCAGGAAAACGCCAGGACCTTCTACAATCTCAGAACGCAGACCACTCCGCAGATGCTCTGGGAAGGGGTGTGGCTCAGGCTCAAAAATGCCGCCAACATGGCGGGGTTTGGCGATCGCCGATCCTATTATTATAAGGGCGAGAAGATCGATGAGCAGACCCATATGGGCGTGGATCTGGCCTCTTTGGCGGGCTCAGAGATCCAGGCGGCCAACAACGGCCGGGTCATCTTCGCCGACAATCTCGGCATCTATGGCCTCACCGTGGTCCTGGATCACGGTCAGGGGCTTGCCTCCACCTATTCCCATCTCAGCAGCATCGGGGTCCAGGCAGGACAGACGGTCAACAAGGCCGACGTCATCGGAACCACCGGACAGACCGGGCTCGCGGGGGGCGATCATCTCCATTATGGCGTCATGGTCAACGGCATCTTCGTGAATCCCATCGAGTGGTGGGACGAACACTGGATTCAGGATAATATCACGAGAAAACTGAAGATGCTGAGGCAGTGACCGGCGTCAAGCCCCTGCCTGTGCGCTCCTGACTGACTGGCGACTGGGATGACAGCCGCCCGCCTGAGAAACCGTTTTGCCGAAAGGAGCCTGTGGATCAACGTAGAGCCTGGGCGATTCTCTCCACCAAGAAATCCGGGATATCCTCTTCTTTGACATACATATCGCCGACCATCTCGCCCCTTACCGAGAGGATGGGAGGGCCCTGGCCCTGGCTGACATATGCTTCATCCAGGCACGCATGCTTACAGCCGTTGATGAGCAGAATAAGGTCCGCAGGGACCTGCTTGTCCGTGACGAATGCAGCAGGCATGCCCCTTTGTTGAACCGCGTCTTTGAGACGATCAACCACTCCGACCCTGTCAATTTCAGGGTTGCATCCCCCGCAAAACCGTAACCCAACTGAAATCATCGTCTTCATGAGATAAGAAAACAACCATCAACATATCTGGGGCCTTTTTTCCTGAATCTTCTTTTTTGTTTCGTCCCAGTAGGTCTTTTCGTCCGTGCCGATAATCTTCTCAAAATCCTTGTCTTCGCTTATGCCTGCCACGCTCTTGGCAAAATCCATTTTCTTGTCGATGCCGCTTCTCCTCGCAATCATGATCTTCTGAGCAGCAGGAGACCCTGCGCCGTGCATAGCCTCGGGAAGTCCGGCGCCCACAGACATGTTCTCTATCAGCCTCAGCATCTTAATAATGTCGGCGGTGGGAAACCCCTCTTTCCCCACAAAACATTCCTCAATGATCCCGCCTAACTGGGGGTTTTCGAGGTCTTTTTCAGAAGGCAGCGTAATGATCTTGCCGCCGGCGATATCCTGGGCCAGACGCATCCATTCATAGACCATCCGGGTGATGTTGAGCTTCACCACGTTCGCCAGGAGCGGATTGATGTGATAGGCCCCCGAGGGCGTCTTGTAACCTTCGTAGGAACAGGCCAGGCTGCACGACCAGCAGGTCTCGGCCATGGCGATCATGTCGGTCAGCTTGTCAATAATGTGGGAGGCCTTGCTGATCCCGTGGGCATCCGCAGTCCAGTAGGAACCCCCGATGACAATATCCGCCAGCCCCACCTTGCAGCCTCCGTAGTTGCTCCGGTGATACCCGGCGAATGTTTCCACCAGTTCCGTTGTGAAATCATATTCCCCGGCCATGAAAATACGTTCGTTGGGCACGAATACGTCCTCGAAAATAATGATCGCCTCTCCGCCCACAATGCCGTACTTGGGATTGCCTGCATCCAGGGGACTGTCCAGCCGGCGCGTGTCGTTTGTCTGCCGACTGAAGATGAAAGTGACCCCCTTCGTATTGGAGGGAACGGCAAAGGACAGGGCGAAATCCTTATCCTCCTCCCCCATGGTCCTTGTGGGCATGGTAAGGATCTCATGGCTGTTGATGGCCCCAGTGATATGCGCCTTCACCCCCGAGACAATGATGCCGTCTTTGAGCCTCTCCTTGATGTGGAGATAGGTGTCCTTGTTTTTCTGCTGACATGGCCTGAGGCTCCTGTCGCCCCTGGCGTCGGTCATGGCCCCTGACGGCATCCAGTCGTTTTGCTGCACCTGGATCAACCAGTTTTTGAACCTCTCGTGGTAATCGGTTCCGTATTTCTGATCCATGTCGTATGTAGCGACATAAACGCCGTTTAGGCCGTCCAGCCCGACACACCGCTGAAAGCAGGTGCCGGTCTTCTGGCCCAGCAGCCGCATCATGCGGACCTTCTTCACCAGATCGTCGACGCTCTGATGAATATGGGTGAATCGATTGATCTTCTCCCCCGTAAGATGCGATGTGGCCGTCATAATCTCTTCGTATTCGGGCCGGTGCGCCAGCTCATACGTCATGGCCGCGGTGTGAATGTGCGGCTGAAACATGGGCTCATCCACAATGCTTTTGATCTTCTGGCCAAAAAAATAGACCTCCGGGTTCAGCTCCCGGAGCGATTCAATATATTCCTTGCCGGTCATCATGCTCATTGTCCCACCTCCTCGTTATCCCCCGCCATGGCCTCCATTGCACCTCAGCACGCTTTGCATCCGCAGCGCCTTCGTCGCATGCCCATGTCAGCCGCACTATCTCCTCTTACCCAACCGGAGAGGGCAACAGGTCAGAAATGCCGCCTGATTAACGGCGGGTCATGCGTTTTCTCTGAGGCTCCTGCGGAGGAATTTTCCTGTCAGGGTCTTGGGAATTTCAGAGACAAATTCCACCTTTCGGGGGTACTTGTAGGCGGCCATCCGGGCCTTGCAAAATGAAATGATCTCATCTGCCGCGACTGTGCCCTCCATCCCTTCTTTCAAGGCCACAAAGGCCTTGACCGTCTCTCCCCTGTAAGGATCTGCCTCTCCCACCACCGCGGTCTCCTTGACTGCAGGGTGCTGGTAAATCACGTCTTCTACGTCCCTGGGCCAGACCTTGTAGCCGGATGCCACGATCATGTCTTTCTTCCGGTCCACCAGGTAGAACCATCCGTCTTCATCCATCTTGCCCACGTCGCCGGTATAGAGCCAGCCGTCCCGGATGGCATGGGCGGTCTCTTCGGGTTTTTGCCAGTATCCGGGTATGACGATAGGCCCGGAATCCACGATTTCTCCCACCTCCCCGGGAGGGAGTTCGCGGATCCCTTCCTCCAGATCCATGATCTTCATGACGCAGTTGGGCACAGGAACCCCCACCGACAGGGCCCCGCTTTCCGGGTCCACAGGGGCCCTCTTCCCCCAGGGCACAATGTGGGAAGGAGAGTTCGTCTCGGTCATGCCATAGACATTGTAAAGATACAAACCCGTCTTTTCCTCGAACTGCTTCACCGTGGCCTCTGACACCGGGGCCCCCCCGCTGTATGCCTTGATGAAACTGGAAAGGTCCCTTTTGCCCATATCCGGATGATTCAGGAGGGCGATGTATACCGTAATGGAGGCCACCGTCACGGTGACCTTCCACCTTTCGATCAGGCGGAGGGTCTCGGCCGGATCGAACCGGTAATAAAGGACCACAGGAATCCCGGCCAGGGCCGCAATAGCCAGGTGGGCCACCTCCCCGGTGACATGGAACAGGGGGGCCACGCCCAGCACCACGTCACGCTCGTCGATTCTCTGCATGGCCTGATAGACCCGGGCATTGAAGGCAATATTGCCGTGGGTGTTCATGGCCCCTTTGGGGGGACCTGTGGTCCCTGACGTATAGGTCAGATAGGCCACGTCTTCAGGAGCGATGCCGGGATCCTTGGGTTGCCTGCCGGCAACTGCCTGGATCATCTCGAGCATGTCCCTGGCCCCTGAGACAGGATTTTTCCGGGCCTTTTTGAGGATATCCGGAGGGTCGGCCTCAGGAGAGAGAAAATCAAGGGCAGATGTGGTGACAACAGCCTTGACAGAGGTCTCATCCAAAAACGAGAGGTCCAGGCCGGATGCGATTTCATCCAGGGTCAAAAAGATCTCGGCCCCTGAATCCTGGCAGAAGTAGGCCAGTTCCTTTTCCCTGTACATGGGGTTGAGGGGCACCACGATGGCCCCGATCTTCCATGCAGCAACCACGGCAATGGGGAACTGGGGCACATTCTGGAGATCCACGACGATGCGATCGCCTTTTTCAATGCCCATATCCTGAAAGGCCGCAGCCAGTTGGTCCGAGAGACGGTCCATCTCCCCATAGGGGATGACATGATCGAAATAGCAGACCGCGGGGGCCTCGGGCATCCGGGCCGCTGATCTCTTGAAATCGCCGATGGCCGTGTCCGGGCCGATGGGGAGTTCGTGCGGCACCCACTCGGGGTATTGCTTCAGCCACGGCCTGTCTTGGTAAACCGATCCCATAGAATCCTCCAGTTGCATTACCAGGCGGTCCAGCCGCCGTCAATGTAAATAGTCTGCCCGGTGATGAAGTCAGAAGCAGGGGCCGCCAGGAAGATGATGATCCCTTCCAATTCCGGAAGATGCCCCCATCGGCCCATAGGCGTTCGTTCGTTGATGAAATTGAATCGTTCCGGGTCTTCCCGAATCTGTTTCACCATCTCGGTCTCAAAATATGTGGGACCCACGGCGTTGACCCGAACCCCCTGTTTGGCCCACTCAAGGGCCATGACCTTGGTCATCTGGTCCACGCCTCCTTTGGCCGAGGCATAGGCCAGCTGGTTGGGAAGCCCGACCTTTCCCAGGATGGAACTCATGTTGATGACCTTGCCGTAGCCCCGCTCCAGCATCTGAGGCGCCACGGCCTGGGCCACCAGGAAATATCCTTTTAAATTGGTGGCAATCACCAGATCCCAGGCCTCCTCAGGATACTCCAGGACCGGCACCCTGTGATTCAATCCCGCATTGTTGACAAGGATATCCACCTTGCCGAAATGATCCAGGATGCGATTCACGCCATCGTGCACGCTCTGTTTGGACGTAACATCCAGGACAAACCCTGCCGAATCCCTTGCCAAATCCCGAACAGCAGCTGAGACCCGTTCCAGATCAACGGTATTCCTCCCGCACACGGCCACATCAGCTCCCGCCTTGGCCAGGGCCATGGCAGATACCTCGCCCAGACCGCGCGTGCTGCCGGTCACCATTGCCACCTTGCCGGTTAAATCAAAAATTTCAAGAGGCATTCCTTCTCCCCCATGCAAGATGCTAAGCGTTTTGTTTCCCAATACAAAGGGTGAAATCCAGCGCTACCCTTGTCAGCACTTTTACATGCATTGTCTACGACTGTCAAGACGTCGGCAGCGATCCTTGTTTTATAAATGAGCCGCATCGCACATTTGTGTGGGTGACCCCAAGATGTTGTGGTTGACCTCTTGAACTTTTATGGTCACGGGGTTATGGGTGATATGACAATGATGAACCTGGAGACCGCCGGAGAGACCCCCGGATATCTCGGAGGCGGTTTCCAGGTTCATCACCTTGATATCATTCTTGAAGCAGTCAGATAACATATGGAAGAAAAAGCTTTTTGTGGGTATGCACTTCGCTCAAGCACCCACTACATATAGTGGTTTCGGTCTTGGTCCAAGGGGTCCAAGTTTGAA
>ENA-OSEO01002990-OSEO01002990.1-sediment-metagenome-genome-assembly--contig:-NODE-2990-length-21465-cov-5.536563_pt1 | contig 21465 bp, 16 predicted proteins | sample MGYA00237883_ERZ534232 | MGnify/ENA metagenome assembly ERZ534232
TCCCGGCCGGGCAGGCTTGCCGGCGGCAAGTACTCCGCCCACACAAGTTTCTCGCGTCTTTCCTCCCTGCAGGGTCTGGGGAGGTAGCCCTGGTATTGGTCGTAGCACTTGGATCCGAGCACGAGAACGACAGGTTGTGTTCTCGACGGTCCAAGGATCACATCCTTGATCTGTTCAACATCGAGCACGCGCGGCCGTGAGTCTTCGTAGCTCAGGCCGTACCTATATTCTCCCGTACGGCCTGTAAGAAAGACGTTGTCGCGGTCATAGAACCAGCAGACGGCGCCGGCAAGACCGCCCTCCGCAATCAGGATGCCATCGCGGGAGAGGGCGGAGGCACGGGACCGAAGAAATGCGCCCGGTGCCTTTTCTGGGGACAATGCCGCGGCGGAGATGAAGTGCCAACTGAACATAAACAACACCGGCCCGGCACAACAGAACGCCAGTTTCGCGTGAACGCGCGCTTGGGCCATCGCGGCCCAGCATAGCACCACCCAGAGAACGAGGCCCGCAGAGGCTATTCCCCATTCCCACATTGCCACTCTGTCGCACATCTCCGGCACCGTAGACAAAGCCACGACCAACGCGAGGAAGAGGAACGCAGCCCCCAGCATGAGTACCCACATGCCGACGGCAAAACCTTTAGTATCGCCTGCACTCAGACACTTCAGCAAGCCGACGGCGATCAGGAACGCCAGGGGCGGAAAACAGGGGAGGATGTACGTGCCCAACTTGCCCCTCGAGGCGGAAAACAGGAGCAGTGGAAGCACGAACCAGCAGAGGGCCAGACGCATCATCGGCTGATTGCGGCTGGTGTGTCGCAATCCCTGGACGATGGGCCCGGCCAGGGGCGTCCAGGGCATCGCCCCGGCAAGAAGAATGGGAACGTAGTACCAGAAAGGCTCGGCATGCTGGCCCCCGTTGGGCGAGAGGAAGCGACTGACGTGTTCGACCCAAAAGAAGTAGTGCCAGAAATCCGGTTCTCGGCGATGTACCGCGATGGCCCAGGGGAGTGCAACAAGAAAGGCGATCACGAGCGGGATCCACGCGGTGCGAAGGCACATCTTGAGCCGGCCCTGCCAGTAGGCGAAGGGAACGATCACGATGACCGGCACCGCGAGGGCAAGGAGTCCTTTGGTGAGGAAGGCCAGGCCACAAGCCACTCCCGCGAGGACGAGCAGAATCAGTCTTGGGCGCGGCGTCTGCTGTTCATAGGCGAAGTGCAGCAGCAGGATGACGGCCGTTACAAACAGCGACAGCACACTGTCGAGAACGCAGAACACGCCGACAGCGAGGACTTCAAAGGACAAGAGGAACACCGCCGTAGCGAGCCACGGCGTCGCACCATCACCCGTGAATCTGCGGGTCCACACGAACAACAGCAGCGCCGTCAGGCCGGCGGCTACCGCGGAAGGAAAGCGGATGGCGAAGGCGTTTTCGCCAAACAACTTGATGGCGATGACGTTTAGCCAATAGCCCAGAGGCGGCTTTTCGAAATACCTCAGTCCGTTGAGATGCGGGACGATCCAGTCGCCCGAAGCCAACATCTCCCTGGGAATCTCGGCATATCTGGTCTCGTCGGGGATCACCAGGGGCCGCACACCCAGGGGAAAGACGTACAGGACCAGGAACAGCGCAACCAGCATCAACGGAAGTATCAATCGCATTCCCACCTCGTCGGAAGATATGTGTAGGGCACCTGATAATAATCGAAGACCCCCCAGGCACGATGGCCCGTGAGCCTCTCCAACAGATAGGTCATGTTTAGCCCGAGGCCGATGTAGCCGTAACGGTGCTGGCCATCGAAATAGCCATCGTCGCCGGAAACGTAGCCCCGTGTATAGTAGCCAACTTGCACCTCCAGGGCCTTGAGGGTGGGGGCGCCGGTTCTGAGCCAGCCATCCAGCTTGAAGGCAAGCAGGAACTTCTGGCCGGAATAGTCGGTAAGGATATCGAAACGCTCTCCGCTACGAGCAGCCGGAGAGGGGAACCACTCCCAGCGAAAATCGACCCTCTCCCGGATGGCGGGAAAGCGGTGGCGCAGATAGGCCATCCCCACCCCGAGGGTATTCATGGCCTCATCCTGCCAACTGTATCCTTCGCTCACACTGAAACCGTCTCCGATCTCGATCAGCGACATCGTCAGCCAACTGCTCGCCGCCCCCATCAGAATGGCGTCATTGTCCGAGTATCCCCAGTCCCTGTAGATCCGGTTGTAGGCGCTGGCCAGGGCATAGCAGGTGAACACGTGCCCGAGTTTATCGGCGCCCCCATAGGGAGTGTCGCTGTCGAACCAGCCCTCATTGGACGTGTTGAAGGAATGACTGCCGTAATCCCACCCGGCAAAGCCAATCGCTGCAATCGCCCCCACGGTAGCTGCGTTCAGAGCGATCACCTTCTTCTTCCGCGGCCAATCCCCGACGGACCACCACGGCGGTCTTGCGGAACCCTCCTCATCGGTGAACTCGAGCCTGGAATCCATGCCGGGCAGCAGAGTCATGGTGTCCATGGTGTCGGAGAGATCGTGTTCAGCAGCCAATAGAAAGGACCCGCGCCTTGTGCACGGCAGGGCCGCCGCTACAACCAGAAACATGACGTATGCTATTTGGCTCTTCACAGAACTCCCTGCCAGACTATGTCCGCATCGTATCCAGTTCTATGAAAGCGATGGTGTAACCGATCAGAAAACTCTTCATGATGTAGCGACCCAGAATCTTCATCGTGTCCGATCCCAAGTGAAAACGACGAAATCTCAGTGTCCGATTCTGCCGTGGGCAGTACGGCGGTGAATGGAGTCACGCGTCCGAGGGGCAGCGATACCAGGTAGACGAGAAATGTGGACGCGGCCGGATAGTCTGGATAAGGTGTACCGTAGGTGGTGGGAAAGAAGCTCGGACCGTCGCGGAGCATCTCCTGCGCGAACAACCCAAACCGGGCATCGAAGTTGATGAATTCCGGGGCCGGACAGCAAGTGAAGACAACTACTCCGAAGAGAAAGGTCAGCACGGAATCTCTCTTCGTGGACTGGGACCACCAGCCGACACTGGCGGCTGCCGCCGGTTTCACATCCACACGGTTATTCTCCAACAATGTCACAACGGCACCTGACAAGCCACCCATCCCTCACGTCCCGGAATCGTGGCAGCCTCGATTTGTGCGGTTCCTATGGGGCCGCAGTCCTGGAGCAGAGCGCCCAACGGGACGAACTGATGGCCCCGGGAAAGGGCCATTTGGACAAACTGCTCGAATAGGGACAGGCAAACGATGCCTTCGACCTCGGCGTGGATGGTGAGGACATTGAGCTTGCCCGGCCGGAGCAGGCTGAACAGATGCTCGTTGTAATTGTCGTCCGACACGCCTTCTTGCCCAATGACTTCGTCATAGGTGGGCAAGGTGACCGGGACCTGGGGCTGGGACAATTCGCGGCCGTATACAATCGGTCGAAAGATGCTGTCGCCTCTGCAGTCGCTGTTATAGCGAAAGACGAACCTGGCCTTCTCTCCCAGGACCCGGTCATTGCATTTCCAGCCGGGGACGGCCGAGCAGATCGGAGGATGGCCCAGGATTTCCGAGAGCATTTCGGCTCCCCAATCCAGCGACCGACAAATGGCAGCGGCGTCCATCCGGTCGATGCGCGATTGCCAGGCATGGTGATCCCAGGCGTGGAGCCCCACTTCATGGCCGGCCTGTGCGGCGTCGCGAATGACGCCGGCCAGTTTCCTCCCGATGAGCGGACCCGGCCAGAATGTCCCCCGAAGAAGGATGTCCCAGCCATAGAGGCGGGAGGCCTTTGTTCGGAACATCTTCCACAGAAACGCCGGTCGAAACAGTCGCCACAGATGACGACCCATATTGTCCGGACCTACGCTGAAGAAGAAGGTGGCTTGGATGCCGTGGCGCGCGAAGACTTCGCAGAGGTTCGGAACGCCGATCCGAGTTCCCCGAAGGGTGTCCACGTCGATTCGCAAACCTATTTTCATCGAACCTTCTGGCGCATAGGCCTCCCGGCGCCGGCAGAGGCGATGGAGACAATCGGCGTGCCTGGCCGAGGCAATCCGGCCGCCGCAGGGATGTTCAGCACTTCCGCTCGATCTTCGTCGATGACCACCTCACCCGTGCGGACTGCCTCTTGCAGGAAGAAGTCCAGCGTTTGCTCCACGGATCGATCCAGTCCCATAGTCGGCGTCCAGCCCAGGAGTCTTCTCGCATTCTTGATACTCGGGCGGCGGTGCTCCACGTCCTGGTAGCCGGACCCGTAATAGGAGCCGCTCTCGATCTCGCGGAAGCCGGCAAAAGGCGGGAACCCGGACCGCAAGGGATGTTCGTTGAACTTGCGCAGAAGCATCTCAGCAAGATCCCGGATGCTGGCCTCGTTGCTCGGATTGCCGATATTGATGATGCGTCCGTCGCAGACACCGTCTTCGTTCTGAATGATGCGGAACAGGCACTCCACGCCCTCGGAGATATCCGTGAAGCATCGCTTCTGAGAGCCGCCGTCGATGAGCAGGATCGGAGCGCCTTCGACCAGGTTGAGAATCAGTTGCGTGATGGCCCGAGAACTACCGATCCTGGCCGAGGTCAGGCTGTCGAGCCGCGGTCCGATCCAATTGAAGGGACGGAACAGGGTGAACTTGAGCCCTTCCTTCTGTCCATAGGCCCAGATGACGCGATCCAGCAGTTGCTTACAGCACGAGTAGATCCATCGCTGCATCCGGATCGGCCCGAGGATCAGCCTGGAGTTGTCCTCGTCGAACTCCTCGTCATTGCACATCCCATACACTTCGGACGTGGACGGGAAGACAATCCGTTTCTTGTACTTGACGCAGTATCGGACGACGCGCAGATTCTCCTCGAAGTCCAGTTCAAACACGCCCAGCGGGTTTCGCGTGTATTCGATCGGCGTGGCGATGGCCACCAGGGGCAGGACAATGTCGCACTTGCGGACGTGGTATTCGATCCACTCGCGATGGATTCGGATATCCCCCTCGTCGAAATGGAACCCGGGCCGCCCGATTAGGTGCTCGACGTAGTTCGACCGGAGGTCCATGCCGTGAACTTCGTACTCACCGTCGGCCAGGAGCCGTTCACTCAGGGCGCTGCCGATGAAACCGTTGGCGCCAAGGATCAGGACGCTCTTCTTCCGCGTCGCTCTGATACGGGCGCCCGCATGGGCCCCGAATCTCATGCCCTCCACGAGATTCAATTCCCGCGCAAGCTGCGCACCGGTCATGTATACCCCGTGGGCGGTTTGGCCGGATTCGATCCGCAGTGCTCCGCCGCCGCAGGCAATCACGAGCGGATCGGTCGATATGACTGTTCCAGGCGGCGTCTGGCCGGCATTGCATGGAATGACGGATGCAGCCCAGAACAGGCATTTCTTGTCCCCCAAGTGGCTGAACGCGCCGGGGTAGGGACGTGTCACTGCCCTGATCAGGTTGCGGATCTGCCGAGGCCCTTGCGTCCAGTCGATTTCGCCGTCGGCCGGCCGTCGGCCGCCGAAATACGTCGCCAGTCCAGCGTCCTGCGGTGTCCGAGGAGCGGTGCCGTTGACGATCTGAGGCAGAATCTCGTCGAGCAATTCCCGAGACGCCTGCGCCAGTTTCTCGTGCAAACCGCGAGCCGTATCGTCCTGTGAGATGGTAACCTGCTTCTGCGCAACGATGTCTCCGGCGTCCGGCGCGGCCGTCATGCAGTGCAAGGTCACGCCAGTCTCGGTCTCGCCGTTGACGAGGACCCAGTTGACCGGGCAGCGGCCGCGATACTTCGGCAGGAGCGATCCGTGCAGGTTGAGACAGCCGGCAGGCGGGATGTCGAGAATCGCGGGCTTGACCATGTGGCGGTAGTAAAAGGAGAAGAGGATGTCCGGTGCGATGTCCTTGATCCGCCGGACCCACAACGGATGATTGATATCCTCCGGCGCGAACGCGGGAATGCCGTGAACTGCCGCCAGTTCCGCCACCGAATGAAACCACAGATTCTCTTGTGGATCGTCCACGTGGGTGAAGACGGCCGCGATTTCGATTCCGTTCCTCAGCAGCGCCTCGATGCCCACGCAGCCGATGTCATGATAGGCCAAAACGACTGCCCTCATTGCAGGACCTCCGATTTCGACGGGACAGGCGCGCTGCCTTTCCTGGATTCACGCCGCCCGAGAACTTGATGAACAAGATACCGGGGTCTCGCTCGCACATCGTGGTAGACACGACCCAGGTACTCCCCGAGCAAGCCCATTCCGACGAACTGTGCGCCGGTGAACACGAAGAGGATGGCGAAAAGGGTGAAGACCCCTTGGGCCGCCCATTCGGGGCCGTGCACCAATCTCTGGATGAGCAGGAAAACACCCAGCCCCACACCGAGCATGGATATCACGCCGCCGAGTACGCTGAGCAGACGCAAGGGAAACGTCGTCATGCTCGTCAGCAGATCGAACTGGAGGTTGATCAGCTTCCACAGACTGTACTTCGAATCCCCGCGAGATCGTTCGGCGTGATGCACTTCGATCTCCGTCGCCCGCCGTGCGAAGCTATTGGCCAGAACCGGGATGAACGTGCTCCGCTCTTGACACTGTAGCATGGCGTCGACCACCGAGCGCCGATAGGCACGAAGCATGCAACCATAGTCCTGCATCATCACACCCGTGGCTTTGCGTGCGGCCGCATTGACGATACGAGAGGCAATACGCCGGAAGAACGGGTCCTGCCGCGGGGTCCGTATCGTTCCGACCGCGTCGAAGCCTTCAGCCACCTTGCGGACGAGTTGGGGAATCTCCTCGGGTGGATTCTGTAAGTCGGCGTCGAGAGTCACCACGATTTCGCCGCGGCATTCTGCGAGGCCCGCCATCACGGCGGCGTGCTGGCCGTAGTTGCGGTTCAGTATGACCCCCACGATCCTGCCGGCGTTTTGTTCCGCCGCCTCGGCGATGACCCGTGACGAAGCGTCCGAGCTGCCGTCGTCCACGAGGACGATCTCGAACGACTCTCCGGTATCCCCACACGCCTTCAGGCAACGCGAAATGAGTTCCTGAAGGTTCTGTTCCTCATTGAACACGGGGATGACCACGGACACCCGTGGACGCAGGCCCGTCATGAGCCACTGCTCAGCGTTCTCATCCCATTGGCTCCTCTCTCGCACGGTCGGACAAGACCGAGGCGAGATACAGGCAGGATCAAGTGGGCCTAATCTCCCTTGTCGGGGATGATCCAGGCTGCGAAGAGATCCTTCTGTTTTTCCCATGGATTCATCTTCTCCTTCAACGTTGGCTCCGCCGGCACCCCCTCGGGAAGGGCGGCGACCAACTCCTTCATAAAGCGGCTGCGTGAAATCAAGACCTTGGTTCTGCCGTCCGGACTCAGGAAATCCTTCACCTGATCCATGTCACGGAGGCAATGCATTGGCCCGGCGAGGTCGAAATAGAACAGTGTTTTGCCGGAGCACTGCCCAAAGAACGCGACGTTATCCGGCGTCAGTGTCCCGATTCGCTCCTTCAGTTCGAGGCTGAAGGGCTTGATCGTACGATTGCGATCCAGCATGTGCTCCTGCAGGGTGAAGAAACCGCCGACGAGGACGACGGACATCAGAACCAACGGCCCGAACTGCGTACCGACCCCCGCGAACCGACCCTGCAAGCCGGGCCACACCCGCTCCACAGCCAGAAGCAGGATGACCAGCAGGCCCAGGGCTGCCGTGGCGCATACCAGGTCCATGGGAGCGACGAAACCGATGCGATCTCTCAGTGCAGGCCAAATCGCCAGAGTGAAGACCTCACCGATGGCGATGGCCCCGAGCAGCCCCGTCTGGAGGCGGAATGCCGGCCGAGTCCGCGGATCGTCGCTCTGCGTCTCGAAGACCTGGGCAGTCAGGATCGCACAGAACGGCAGAATCGGGAGAATGTAGTACGACCTCCGTGAGCCCGAGAGCGTAAAGAACAGGAAGATGAGCGACACCGAAAGCACCAGCCACTTGCCCGGCCAATCAGACGTCCTGAACGTGGCGACCGCCCCCCACAGGGCCGCCAGAAACAGGACTGTCCACGGGAAGACCAACTCGGGCAAGTAGCCGAAGTACACGTAGAACGGCTCTTTGTGGTCAAAGGGCCGGAAGTATCGCACGATGTTCTCCTTGAACGCCATGTACAGCCCGCTCTCGCGATATCCCGTTCGCGTCATCTCGGCATAAGCCAGAGGGGCTAGGTAGATCCCCAATCCCACCAGCAAGGCCGCCGCATGGGAAACGGACAGGTAGGATCTCCAGCGATTCGCGTGCAGGAGGTCCGGCAATACGATCAAGACTGGCAACGCGATTGCGGCCAGCCCCTTGGTCTGCGCCCCAACGAAACAGACCAGATAGAAGACCAGATAGCTCAGGAAGCCAGGCTTGTCCCGTCGAGCCCAATACCACGCCACGGCCAGAATGATGGCCGCAAGGTTCTCCATATCCGCCTCGGCCGTCCTGGCCCAGAACAGGAATCCCCACATGCTCAGAAGGATCCACCCTGCGGCGCGCGCCTGCCGAGGCGGTCCGAGCCGGCGGGCCAGACTCACCGTCGCCCCCAGGGCGACCAGGCCGGCAATGGCGCTGGGCAGCCTCGCGAGCGCTTCATCCAACCGGCCGGTAATGGCCGTCCCGGGAAGGATGAGCCAGTAGCCCAGCAGGGGTTTGTCGAAGTAAGGCGCGCCGTTGATGCATGGGTGGAAATAGTCGCCCGTGAGTCGCATCTCCCTGACGATCTCCGCCCAGCGATCCTCTGAGCCCCACAGGCTGCGTGCGCCGAGGCAGCAGAACGTGCACAGCACCGCCGCCGACCAGAAAACGATCGTCGGCATACGGTCGCGAACGGGCTTGATGTCTGTCTGTTCCATAGAGATCAGTCCACAGACGTCCTGCCGGCGCCGACGCTGCCGGTTGGGCGACCGTGCCTTCTCGCATTTCCCGACAACACGTCCTTCATGGCCTCGACCACATCATCCACATCGTTGGATGTCATGACCGGGAACAGGGGCAGCGAACAAATCCGGTCCGAGTTCCATTCGGTGTTCGGCAACGTGCCCCGGCGCATGCCCAGGCTCTCCCGGTAGTACTTCTGGAGATGAACCGCGCGGAAATGAAGCCCGGTCCCTATGTTCCTCTGTTTCAGTCGCTTCATGAATTCATCCCGGCTGAGTCCGGCTTTGTCGACGTCCACCCGGACGATGAACAAGTGCCATGCGTGCTTCATCGGATGCGGAGGATCGTGCAGCGGAATGAGTTCCTCGATCTCCGAGAGCCGCTCCCGGTACTGCATCGCCAACTCGGTTCGTCTGGCATTCATCGTATCCACGCGGGCCAGTTGTCGAAGCCCCAGCACCGCCGACACGTCCGTCATATTGTACTTGTATCCCGGCTCCAGCACCTCTGCCTGCGGTGCGCGGCCCTGGGTCTGGCGGTCGTAGGCATCCTCCCCCAGCCCATGGAATTTCAATCGCCTCACACGTTCCAGGAGCCCCTCGTCATCCGAGCTGAACATGCCGCCCTCGCCCGTCGTGATGTTCTTGGTGGGGTGAAACGAGAAGATCGCGGTGCCGCGCTGGCCCACGTGCTGGTCTCTGTACTTCGTTCCCAGGGCGTGCGCCGCATCCTCGATGAGAGGAATCTTCCTGGCCGTCGCCAGTTGACGAATCGGCTCGAGATCGACCGGCGCCCCCGCGAAGTGCACGGGGATGATCGCCCGCGTCCTGTCGGTCAGGCACGCCTCCACGGACCGGTGAGAGACCATCAGGGTGTCCCGGTCCACATCGGCGAAGACCGGCGTGGCGCCCGCGAGAACGATCAGATTCACCGTGGACACCCATGTCATCGAGGGCGTAATCACTTCGTCGCCGGGCCCGATTCCAAGGGCCCTCAGAAGCACGTGCATGCCGGCCGTCGCCGAGGACAACGCCACGGCGCCGGGACTGCCCACGTATTCCCGAAACCGTTGCTCGAATTCCGCTGTCCTGGGGCCGGTGGTGATCCAACCGCTGCGCAGCACCTCCGCCACGGCGGCAATGTCGTCTTCCGTGATGGACGGCCGCGAAAGCGGCAGAAAGTCAGTCCGCATGTTCAACACCATTCGCGATATCATTCGGGTTCGACTGGCCCACAGGACGCTCCCAAAACCAAGCCACCCCATTCTCCCCTCTGGGGGGCTTCGACTCCCATGGCCGCACTTACCCCCACAAGCACTGCCTGCCTCACCGCGGGCTCAGGCTCCTGCCGGGAAGCATGGTTGCATGTCTGCTCTGCGCGAATACGATACCGGGAATGCCCGGTTCCAGAGAATGCCGGTTTGGATTGACATTTGTGAAAAATGGGCGGCAGCGGCAGCCATCCCGTGGCGTTACTGCGACTCCAACCCAGACCGGAATGTCTCATTTCTCCTCTTCGACGATCCGGCCCGTGTCCGTCAGTTTCAAAGCAACCGCCGTGCCGTCTTTGCCTTTACCTTCGACCTCGTAGAACGTCTTGGCGCCTTCCACCTCTCGGGATGCTTTCAGTCCTGTGGCAGAACCGAAGTACTTGTTGGCAGCCGCTTGTACTGCCGTCGGCAGTGAGGCGTAGGGGACGCTCTCTTCGGCCGTCAGGACCGTACCGTCGCTGGCTACATCGTACTCCACGTCCTTATCATCAACAGTTGCCTCGACATCATAGATCACCTTGCCATCCGTCTGTTCCTCTTCAATCCTCTTGATCTTGCCTCCAGCGGTCAGCTTCTCGATAACAGCACGGGCGGGTTCAGAGACTGCCGACAGCGGCCTCTGTTGGCCAGACACCCCTTTCTTCGCCCCCAGTTGCGGTAAGGCGCCGCAGCCCGACATGCCGCTGATCAGCACCGCAATCAGTGCACATTTAAGGACATGATGTCTCATTCTCCTGCTCCTTTCTGCCCGGTAGGGCATTCCTGCGCGAGCGAACCTGAAGAGAACCTGAACGAGCGTACCTCAGTTCCGATGAGTGAGAATGCTCTGTCCGGCCGGCAGTTGCCAACCATCCGCCGGAGTGTACCGCCCGAAGCTTAGAGGAGCCTTAAGAAGGGTCGTCAAATTCGGAACTTGTCGAGCCGCAAGAGGACCGCCGTTTGACTGCCCCCCCGCCAGGCAGATACAATTGCACATACGCTTGGGCGTTGGAAACGTCAAGAGCTTGGATCGGGATTCAAGAGCATTGTCCATGTCAACGATTGGGTGGATAAGAGGAAATGAGTGTGCTGATCATCGAAGATGGGGACAGACCTGCGTGCAACGTCGCCAGGGCGATGTACTCGAGGAGGCATCGACGTGAAACCACTGTCGATCAAACTGCAGTTGTCGCTGGTGGCATCGCTACTGACTCTGGCCATCATCGCGGTACTCTCAGTCGCCGCCTATGTCGAGTTTGAGGAGTCTCTGCTCGGCAACATCGATACGACCCTGCGGTACATGGGCGAGGGGATCTGGGCGGAACTTATCGAAGACGGAGTCTCTCAGGAGAATCAAGAAGCCGCGTTCCGGGCGCTCACCGGCCACGGCACTTCGGAATACGCCGGTCAATATCGCATCTGGATGGATGGGAGCCCCGACGACCTGTTCACGAGCGGTTCACCCGGTACTCCATTGGCTTGCGGGCTCCTTCACCCGCCCGCCGGAGAACGGCCGGACGTGAACAGCATCAGCCTGTTCGACATCTCCGATGGTTCAAGGCCGGACAGAAGAGGTGTTCTCCGCGCGATGTGGGTGCGACGAGCCTACCATGGAGGCATCGTGAATTTCCTCGTGGCTCGTTCCAGCAGCTACACTTACCACGAATTGGGCGAATTCCTCAGGCTCCTACTCATACTCGGGGGCAGTGCGACGCTCGCTGTTCTGTTCCTGGTGCCCAGGATCATCTCGTGGGGCTTGCGGTTGATCACGCACACAGGCGAGCAGTTGGAGCAGATCACACACCGCGACCTTGGGCAGGGGGGGCGAGTCATGGGTGACGTTGCCGTGGAACTGCAGCCTTTCAAATCGGCCTTGGAAGGAATGTTCTTGCGTCTTGACAAGGCGGTGCGACGGCAGGAGCAGTTCACGGCCGATGCGGCACACGAATTGCGCACGCCCCTGGCCATCATGAAAAGCTCTCTCCAGACTCTGCGAATGCAGCCGCGCATGGCTGCGGAGTACGAAGAGGGCGTGGATGACGTGCTCCAGGATGTCGATCGCATGGAGCAACTGGTGGGACAGCTCCTCACGTTGGCGAGGCTGGACGCCACAGACAAGATCTCTGATCCGGTCGGAGTCCGTTTGGATATCCTGTTGGAGTCTCTGGTGGAAGCCTTCGATAGTCGTGCGAGGGAACAAGGAGCGCGCGTGGTTTGCACCAGCCACGGAGCGGTCAGCGTCGAAGGCGATGAGATAGAGCTTCGACAGCTATTCACCGATTTGCTCGACAACGCGCTGCGATACGGTCCGCCGACAGGAGTCATTCGCATCACCCTGGAGGACGAGCCGGGGCCGTGGGTGACTACGCACGTACATGACGAAGGAGGCGCAATCCCGCCCGAAGCACTCCCCCACTTGTTCGATCGCTTCTATCGCGCGGATTCCTCGCGATCTCATGCCTCGGGCGGCGCCGGCCTCGGTTTGGCCATCGCCCGCGAGATTGTCCTGCGGCACGACGGGGATATTGCAATTACGTCGGATTCACAAGCCGGCACCACAGTCATCGTCCGTTTGCCTCGGAAGTAGGCCTTGTACCGTCTCTTCCTGCCTCCTCCGGCTGACAGGTCCAAGTCGTCCGATACGCCGCATTCCTTGTTCCGCGTACTCTTCCCAACCTCCTCACCGCATTTGAGAACAAACGCATCCAAATTCGGCTGGGTGATCTCCTTGGAAGAATGGCAGCCAACCAGCCACGTGTGGGATCAGGCACATGCCTGTGAGGAATTTGCCTATCCGGGCAGAATCTGCGGCTTTCTATGGGCGAATCACACCGGCAACTTCGCCTGGATCTGGTCCAGACCGTCGAGGCAGAGCTGCGACCAAGTCTCCATCTGATCGCGCACCCCACGCAGTTCGTCGGGCGTCATGAACTCCATCTGCGTGATTATCTGCTCCCGCCGGCTCACCTTCGGCGCGTCGAGCACCCAGCAGTGCACAACACCCAGGTGTACCTGGCCGACCTCGTTGGAATCATCGTTGAGCAGGGCGACCACGTGATCGACACGTCCGGCCTCGACACAGACCTCTTCGTTCACTTCGCGCTCGACCGCTTCGCAGTACGTTTTGTAGGGATCCACACTGAACAGCGTCCAATCCGTCGGGTTGATATGCCCGCCGATCCCCATCGAGCGGTTGCCGACCAGACGGGTCTCGCCGGCGCGCTTGCCGCGCACGTACGTCAGGTACTTGCCCTCGCAGGTCATCAAGACGTAGGGAATGAGCTGCTTGAAGGTCGGGTCCTTCTCCGCCTGCGGGCGGGCCATGAACCTTGGAGCCCCCGGGGCAAAGAGCCGATCCAAATACCGCCCCACATCGAACTGCAACCCGCGAAACGCCCCCAACTCGTCGAAGACCTTCCGCTCCACTACCAGGACCTGCTCTTCGCGCGCCATGCCTTCCTTCAGTCAATCCCAGGATTCGGAACCTGCATTCATGCCGACGGCCATCATAGCTTGTCGCCGGCAGATCGTAAAGGACAAGCCGGGGGCAACGAGGTCTGTTGCCCACCCTGCGGCTGCTAACCCATGTTCACCTGCTCAGTCTGTCAATTTGCGATTCTCCGGCACGCGATGCAGTGTTTTCCCGCCATCCGAAAGCTATGTCGGCTTTCTGCCGTGTGCCTCTTCGTGTTCCTCCCATCCCTTTTCCGAGCTGAGTCTCGCGAGTCGTCATACCTTGTAGCTTGCCACCGCTTGGTTTAGGTGATAGGGCGATCCCCGCACAGCCTGCGAGTAATCTCCGTGCCCTGTCGCCGGTTTGCGGCGCGACACCGGAGACCGTGTCGTCCCATGAAATGTCGCAAACGGTTCGCATAATCACCATTTGGCGAATTTCCAGCTTCAGAAAGCGATTGAGTAAGGAATTCCCCTGAGCGCGACGAAGGGGATACTTGGGGGGATTGCATTCTCCTGCAACCTGGGTACAATGAAGATGTGCATGATCGGCGCGTAGATCCTGTTGGGACATTCTCGCACGACCAGGCACAGGGGTTTCGTGTTCGGAGTAACCGGTCGTAAGTGGTATGGACAGAGAAGCAAAGAAACCCGACCCGGCCGTTGTGGCAGCCACCGCCGCTTTCACTCAGTACGGCGACGTCATCCGAGCCGCGATCCGTTTCCAGGCGGGAGACAAGCTCGATCACGAGGATCTGTACCAGGAGTTTTATCTTTCGCTGGTTCGCAGACCCCTGCCGGAGGATGTGCGGGACGTCCGGAGCTATCTGTACCGCGCGGTCCTCAACTATGTGACCAGCGCCCTTCGCCAGCAGAGGAATAATTCGCACCACCTCAGAAAATATGTCGCGGAAACCAAGATTTCCATCAACAGTGAGCCGGCGAGAGACGCCTTTATCGTAGAAGAAGGTGAGCAAAAGAACGCGTCGGTCGCTTGGTTGGCAGGCCAATTGCAGGAACGTCTGGCCCAGGCTTTTGTCCTGAAGTACCGAGACGACTGCAGCATTCTTGAGATTGCCGTCAGAATGGGTGTCAACAGGCGGACCGTCAGCCGGTATCTGTCGGAGAGCGTCCACAAGCTCCGCAGGAGGTTGGCGGCAGAGTGAGGGATTTGAATGGGGTCTTCTCGTGGTGGCGAGAACCTGTGCCGCAGGGCGAGGGAGTATTACTATGACCTCCTCTACGGCGATCGTGACGCGGTTCCCGAGGTGATCGTCCGTCATGTCGAGCAGTGTTCGACATGTCAACAACAGATCCAGTGTCTCCGAGCGGCGTTCTCCCAGGTCGAGGAACCGGTAGATCCGTCACTGCCCTCGCGAGACCAGAGGATTCTCGATACCTTGAGCCGGCAGTTCGAGTTCCTCGGCGTGTCCGTCACCTGTTCCCAGGTCAGACCCTTTCTGTCCGATCTGCTCATTCCTTCCCAGACGCTCAGGATTCCGACGCCGGTGACGGTTCACGTGGAGCACTGCCCCCAGTGTACGGAAGACCTGGCTTTGCTCCGCGAGCAGGGTCTCACGGCCGATCAGTTGAAGCGGTTGAGCCTGTTCTACGGCTTTGCCGCCGGTTCCGGGTCGGAACCGGACCACCCCCGCGCGACGACGCGGGCAGCCAGGTCGGAGAGGGCTATCCCATGCCATCTGGCGCGACCGGTCATTGCGGCCCTGGCGGCCTTCTCCTGCGACGGCGCGGACCCCAAGATCCTCCGTCACGTGATCGCCTGTCCGCAGTGCCGGACTCGAGTCTACCGTCGGAGGGCCCGGATCATGGATCGCCTGCATGCCGGGGCGGGCCGGCCGGGCGGCCTGGCCTGCAAGGACATCCAGCCCTCCGATCTCTTCGACGGCGTCATGCCTCCAGGCGAGACCGCGACGACCGACGGGATACACGAGCGCCGCGACGCGGTCTTTGCACACGTGCGGACCTGCCGGCAGTGCATGGAGAAAGTCCAATCCCTCCATCGAGCGATCTTTGCAATCAGCGAACGGACGGATTCCGGCATCGATACGATCTATCAGTCGGAATCCGCGACGCGGGCCTCCGACGAGGCATCGGAATCGGCGTGCTGCCGTTATCCCATCCGGGTACGGATCGTTCAGCACGAACGCGCTTCCGTGAGCCGACTTGCCGGTGCGGCCGGACGCAGGTGGGCCGGTACGGCGCGGCGGTACTCTGCCGGCCTGGCCATGGCGGCGGCCGTCACGGTCATTGCGATCGCAATATCTTTGACGAACACGTCTACCGCCACAGGGACTGTTGCCGATGAGATCCGCAAGGCCATCGACCGCGCCGCCAATGTGCACGTCCAGCAGTTCCAGTGGTCCCGCCCGCAGCCCAGTCGAGAGATGTGGATCGCACGACGTCGAGACGTGCTCGCTGCCAGAGATTCGCTCGGGCAGATCGAATATGTCGACTTCGACGAAGGCCGCCGGACGATCATCTACCCGGACGGCAGACCCAGCGAACACCTCAGGCTGTCGGAGGAGGAATACCGGGGCAGTAGAGAGATGCTGCTGCTGGCGAACATACTGGCCTATATGCCTTCCGACGCGGACCTGAGACCGGTGGAAGACGGCGTCGCGAATGCTGCCGTAGCCACCGTGACCACGTATGAACGTACTTGGGATGCCGCCACTGCCGGAGGCGCTTCGATACCCCATCGCCTGACGGTGACCATCAACCCCGCCACGCAGTTGCCCGAGAGAATGGTCCTATCCCAGTGGAATCAACAGGGCGAATGGGAATGTGTGACCACGACGGTGTTCGAATACCTCGAAGTCCCACAGATGGACAAGGCCCTTACGGAGCTGCTGGCGGCGAAGTGACCGCCTCGCGATTCGGTTGCCAGAGAGGATAGCAGTTCCATTCGGTGTCGCCCGTCCTGTCGACGAACAACTCATCCGCTTGCATCCGGTGCACGTGGCCGTCCACGAACGCCACATTCACGGTCCGGCCGGGGTGCCGGCCGCCGATGGCGTCTGCGGTCTGGCCGGTCCAGAGCGCTTTGCTCCGGTTGATCCCCATGCCGGGGATATAGGCGGTATGCTGCACCGCCCCCACCATCGGCAAGGGGCTGGTTGGAATCTGCACGGGCGGCTCATCCGTCGCGTGCCACCAACTGATCAGCGTGTACCCGCTGTCCACCAGCAGCAACGTCTCGGACGGGCGGGCAACCTGCGTGGACGACAGCGGCGCCCCGTAGAAACCATCCCGATAGGGTCTCGGATAGCTTGTCACCCGGCAGATGGAGAGATTCACGCCATAGTTGCCGCAGAGGACATCCGTCGCCAGTCTGGGGTCTTCCTGCCGCTTCGAGGGGCAGACGACCGCGTCCAGTCCTTCCCCCGTTTCATGGTTGACTTTCTCGGTACAGTCGATCCACCATTGACCCAGGGGCTCAAGCAGTCCCATGATGCCGGCAAAGGAGGGCGACGTGACCGTTACGTCGGCCGGCTCAAAGCCACGGGGAAACGTCATATTCTGGACTTCATAGCTGCAAAGACTCAGCGCCAGTTGCCGGATGCGGGCGCAGCACACTGTCGTTTGTGTCTGCCGGCGCGCGATCCGAAGGACTGGAACCGAAAGACCCATCAACAACGCGATCAGGAAGATCACGACCAGCAGTTCGACCAGCGTGAATCCACGAGGCTTCATGAACCTGAATTATAGGTTCCATGTCGCCTGAAGTCAACCGCAAAGCCCTGCCCGCCGGGGGGATCCTCACGACTGCCGTGGGGCGGCGAGCATCGCCCGCGCCCGGTAATCGCCGCAGACGCTGTCTGCCCAGGTGAAGATGGGGGTCCCCTTTCCCATGCCACGACCCGACCTGCCCTTGACCAGCCTCATGCAATGGCCCCATGTGGGCTTCTCAATGCATGTGTGGGCAGCGGAGAAGTACTCGCACATCTCGCATAATCGCTTCATGACGAATTAGCTTTCCTATAGTTCCCTCAAAAGCTGGCCCCAAGAACGGAGACAAACCCGCATCTCGAAGCGGCGTGCTCACGGAAGCCATCTATTATGCAGGCGTTCGGAAACGGCCGGATGTAGATGAAAAAACGTACGAAAGCACAAAAAAACCATGCTGCCCCTCAACTAGACCCAACGAATCGCCTTCCGGTGGGTCGAGGTCCGGTAATCCGTTGGCCCATGACACAGGCAGGCGCAGGACTAAAGCTCGCAGGCTGGAAAGCCGATAAGAGAAACATGCGGATCGGTTTCGCTGGCGGCTCGATGATCGGGCCGTGTTACCCGGTCGCAGCCGGCACAAGGAGGCCCGATACTGCCGGCCGCGCATCGCGCTGGATGGAGTTGGAGTCTACGGGGACGTACACGCAGAAGGCAGACACCACTACAACGCTGCACGATTTCGTGATCCAGGGAGCCGCCGAAATCGGAGAATGCAGCGGCGCGCAGTCGTTCCGCGCGACCCATCGCCAGGCCGGCCGGCCGGTGCTGTTGCACAAATTCCGACCGGCGGAATCCTTGACCCGCCTGCGCCCGCTCGTCGAGGAGGGAGGTCTGCCGGACTTCAGCCGGCCCTTTGTAACGCGGTTCACCCATCTGTTCGTCGTGGCGGGCAGTGCCTATCTGGTCGAACCGGTCCCTCTTTGCTCCCGATTGCGGGAGGTCTGGCGCTACGCCTTGCAGGAGCGACCGGGCCGGAGCTTGGCCGTGGTGACGGTCCTGATTCGGCAGATGCTCTCCATTACTCACGGGCTTGTCCATCGCAATCGACGCCATGGAGCCCTTGACCTGGACAACATCGTGCTGGCCTCCACAGGCTGTTTCGGCGTTCTGACCGCTCACCTGGAATGCGAGGAGGGCCTGCTTTGGCTTCGGAAGGACCCGGACCGTCCGGCCCGACCTGACTTCTATTGCCTGGTTGACATCCTGAACTCGCTTCTCGACATGGATGCGGAGATTGCCGCCATCCGAAAGACCCCGCTACAACTGCCCAAGGACGTCCACCGCCGGATCCGCAGCCTGTCGCATGTTCTGGAGCGCGACGAGTGGAGCCGGAGATCCCGGACCCGTCGCTGAACACCCGCTCTTGAGGCGGCAGGCCCATCCCATCGCACCGGTTCTCAGACCTCCCCGGCAATCCTGCCGTTAGCACGCCAAATTGCGGTGAGGCTCTTTAATATTGCCGGGTCGCACGGTACAATAGGGCTTCTGTAGTCGATCAGACAGAACTGACATCCTGCCGAAGGAGGCTATGAATGACCATGAGTCGATGGAAAATGGCCGTGCTCTTTGCCTTGGCGGCTCTGGTGGGGATGGGATCCCCGGCGGCCGGCGCGGACTGGCCTTGCTATCGTGGGCCGGACCACAACGGCATCAGCCAGGAAACCGGTTGGAACTCTGCCTGGGGCATTGCGGGACCCGCGGTGCTCTGGCGGAAATCCGTGGGGATCGGATTCTCCACGACCGCCGTTGCCGACGGACGCGTGTACACGATGGGCAACAGTGGCAAGTCAACGAGCATGGATACCGTCTACTGCTTCGATGCCCGAACTGGTGAAGAGCTCTGGAAACGCTCCTATCCCTGCCCGCTCGAACCCAAATGGTACGACGGCGGAACGCTTTCCACGCCGACCGTGGACGCCGGCAAGGTCTACACGCTCAGCAAGATGGGGGACTTCTTCTGTCTGGACGCCGGGACCGGTGAGGTGCTGTGGCGCAAGCAGTTGAACAAGCAACTGGGCTGTAAACTGCCGACGTGGCATTTCGCCAGCTCGCCTCTGATCGTGGATGACAAGGTGGTCCTGAACGTCGGCGCCGCCGGCTTGGCGTTGAACAAGGACACTGGCGATCTCGTCTGGCAGACCGGCAAGGACAAGTGCGGCTACGCGACTCCGGTGCCGTTCACCATGAATGGACAGCCGGGCCTGGCCATGTTTGCGGAGGTCTCTGTCGTGGCTGTCAGCCCGACCGACGGCAAACAACTGTGGCAGTACCCCTGGAAGACCCAGCACGAGGTCAATGCCGCCGATCCGATCATCATCGGGAACCGGGTATTCGTTGCCTCCGGGTACAACCGGGGCTGTGGACTGATCGAAATCGACGGCGGCCAGGCCCAGAAGGTCTGGGAGAACAAGGTCATGGCCATGCAGATCAACTCCCCCATTCTGCGGGACGGTTACATCTACGGATTCGACGAGGCCGTCTTCAAGTGCCTCAAGCTCCAGGACGGCAGCCAGCAATGGCAGGACAAGAGCCTCGGTAAAGGTTCTCTGATGATGAGCGCCGACGGCCGATTGATCCTCATGAGCGACGAAGGGGAGTTGGTGATCGCCCAGGCGGATTCGCAGAAGTTCGATGTTCTGGCTCGCGCGAAGGTTCTGCCGAAGGCCCGCTGCTGGACGAGTCCGGTCCTGGCGAACGGCCGGATCTACGTCCGCAACACGCCCGGCGATTTCGCCTGCCTGGATGTCAGCAGTGCCAAGTGAACCAGCAGAGCCTGTGTACGGAGAACACACGCAAGAACATGAAGACCTATGAACAGATCAACGACCGGATCGCGTCGGGCAAGGCCGTCGTGCTGACCGCCGACGAGATCATGGACTACGTGGACAAGAAGGGTCTGGAGGCTGCCGCCCGGGAGGTGGACGTGGTCACGACCGCCACCTTTGGGCCGATGTGCTCCTCCGGCTGCTTCATCAACTTCGGGCACTCCAAGCCCAAGATTCGCATGTCGGAGGCCTGGATCGAGGACGTCCTGGTCTATACCGGCATCGCGGCGGTGGATGTCTATCTCGGCGCGACGCAATTGCGCCACGGCGACCCGGCCAACATGTACTATCCCGGCGAGTTCCGCTACGGCGGCGGTCACGTGATCGAGGACCTCGTCGCCGGCAAGTCGCTCCAGCTTTTTGCCTTGTCCTACGGGACCGACGAGTACCCGCGTCGCGAGATCCGTACGTACTTCACCATCGACGACCTCAACCAGGCCATCATGGTCAATCCGCGCAACTGCTACCAGAACTACAACGTCGCGATCAACGACTCGGATCGGACGATCTACACGTACCTGGGGGTTCTCGACCCCCGGCGGGGCAACGCCTCCTATTGCTCGGCGGGCCAGTTGTCGCCGCTGCTGAACGACCCATTCTACGACACCATCGGCGTCGGCACGCGGGTCTGGCTGGCGGGCGCCCAGGGGCACGTCTACGCCGAGGGCACGCAGCATGCCGGCGTTTGCGAGAGGACCCCCGACGGCGTGCCCACGGAAGGGGCCGGGACGCTCGCCCTGACGGCGGACATGAAACAGATGCGGCCCGAGTTCGTCCGCGGCGTCAGCCTCCGCGGCTACGGCGTCTCGCTCGCTCTGGGCGTCGGCGTGCCCATTCCGATCCTTGATGAGCAGGTCCTCAAGCGGACGTGCGTTCGCGACCGGGACATCCTGGCGCCGGTGATCGACTACAGCTCCGACTACCCGCAGAAGACCGGGCGCGTGATCTGTCACGTCAGTTACGAGCAGTTGCGCCGCGGCGAAATCGAGATCGAGGGCAAACCGATCGCCGTCGGCTCGCTCTCGTCCTACCACAAAGCCCTGGAGATCGCGAACCTGTTGGCCGATGAGATCCGCCGGGGCGAGTTCCTGCTCGCGGCGCCCCTCCACCCGCTGCCCAAGGACACCGCGATGAAGTCTCTCGTGATTCGAAGGAAGCCTGTATGACCGCAACCCTGACGAAGAAGCTGGTGCTGTTCTTCCCGCGCTACGACTGCGAAAAGCCGATCATCTATCATTTGGTGAAAGACCACAATCTCATCGTGAACGTTTACCGCGCCAAGGTGACGCCGGAGGAGGAGGGATA
>ENA-OSEO01002991-OSEO01002991.1-sediment-metagenome-genome-assembly--contig:-NODE-2991-length-21465-cov-4.501449_pt1 | contig 21465 bp, 21 predicted proteins | sample MGYA00237883_ERZ534232 | MGnify/ENA metagenome assembly ERZ534232
GGGAGCGGGTGCCTTGGCCGGGGCCGGGGCCGCGCTCTTGGCCGGGGCCTTGCCCTCCATGACCGAAGAAGGCGCGCCCTGGTGGCCCAGGATGGCCAGGCCCAGGGAGGTGAGCATGAACACGATGGCCACCGCCGTGGTCAGCTTGCTCAGGAAGGTGGCCGCGCCGGCGCTGCCGAACACCGTCTGGGAGGAGCCGCCAAAGGCCGCGCCGATGGAGGCGCCCTTGCCGGTCTGCAACAGGACCACCAGGATCAGGCCCACGCAGGCCAATATATGTATTATCAGAACGACGTTGCTCATAAGGTTCCTTAACCTAATAATTACTTCAAGCGGCCTCAATAATACCTAAAAAACTCTCCGCCTGCAAAGAGGCACCGCCCACCAGGGCCCCGTCAATCTCTTTTTGGCGCATTAATCCGGCCGCGTTCTCCGGTTTGACACTCCCTCCATACAGGATTCGGCACTGGTTTGCAACCTGTTTGCCGAAACAAGCGCCCAACCATGCCCGGATGAAGGCATGGGCACGGTTGGCCTGTTCTTCCGTGGCGGTCTGGCCGGTGCCGATGGCCCAGACCGGCTCATAGGCGATGATCAGTTTTTCCGCCTGCGCAGGCTTAAGCCCGGCCAGGCCGCCGGCCAGTTGGCTCTCCAGGACCCCGTCGGTCTGATCCGCCTCGCGCTCGCCCAAGGTTTCGCCCACGCACAAAAGGGGAGTCAGGCCGGCCTTGAGCGCGGCCTGCACCCGCTTAGCCGCGGTCTTTTCCGTTTCGTTGAAATACAGGCGCCTTTCAGAGTGAGCGATGATGACTTGCTCCGCTTTGCAGGCCTTGAGCATGGGTCCGCTGACCTCGCCGGTATAGGCCCCCTCCGGCTCCCAAAAGACGTTCTGCGCGGCCACGGCTATTGGAGTTCCGGCAGCAGATCTCTTCGCTTCCACAAGGGAAGTGAAAGGAGGCGCGACCACGATATCCCGCCCATCCGCCGGTCCCACGATTGATGCCAGTTCTCGAACAAAGGACGACGTCTCATCACTAGTCTTGTACATCTTCCAATTACCCGCCAGCAGTGGGGTCCTGCGGCGGGAACCCACCTCGCCTTTGTTCATGCGGTCCCCTTGTCAGGAATAGCCTTGATGCCGGGCAGATCCGCGCCCTCGATGAACTCCAGAGACGCCCCGCCTCCCATCGACACGTGATCCATCATATGCGCGACCTGAAACTTGTTTACCGCGGCAACCGAGTCACCGCCGCCAACCACAGTCACACCGGGCGCCGTAGCCATAGCCTCCGCGACCGCGCGCGTTCCGGTGGCAAAGGGAACCAACTCGAAAATGCCCATGGGTCCGTTCCAGAAGACTGATCCCGCTCTGGCGATCACTCCGGTGAATATGCTCGTGGTCTCCGGCCCTATGTCGACTCCCATCCACCCATCAGGGATGTCATCGGCCCGAGTGACTCTCGTGCGGGCGCTCTCGTCGACCGATTGAGAAATGACGACATCACCAGGCAGAACCAGATCACACTTGGAGCGTGAGGCCTTGGCGAGCGCCTCCGCGGCAGCCTTCACACCCTCATCTTCCACACGGGAGCTGCCGACACGTCCTCCCCGAGCTTTCAGGAAAGTGAAAGCCATGGCCCCACCAATCAGCAGGCTGTCCGCCAAATCCAGAAAACGCTCGATCACCTTGATCTTGTCCGTGACCTTCGCGCCCCCCAGCAGCACGACGAAGGGGCGCGGTGGCGTCGCCAGGATCCCCTCAAGCGCGTCGATTTCCTTCTCCATTTGGAGACCCGCAACCGTGGGGAGCACCTCTGCCAGCCCGGCCGTCGTCACGTGCGCCCGGTGGGCAGCACTGAACGCGTCGTTCACGTACAGGTCGCCGAGCCGGGCCAACTCATTGACCAGCCCGCGATCATTTTTCTTCTCCCTGGGATCGAACCGGGAGTTCTCCAAGAGGACGACGTCTCCCGGCTTCATGGCGGCAACGGTCTCTTCCACCCCAGGGCCTGAGAGCTCGCTCACTTTTCGCACGGGTGTCTGAAGAAGTTGACCCAATCTCATGGCGACAGGATCGAGACGCAGCGCGTCATCCGGCCCTTCTTTCGGCCGTCCCAGGTGCGACATCAGAATGACCCGGCAATCGTGATCCCGAAGATACTCAATGGTTGGCAAAGCTGCGCGGATGCGAGTGTCGTCGACAACCTTGCCCTCCCTGAGCGGCACGTTGAAATCAACCCGCACCAGCACCCGCTTGCCGGTGACATCGACATCGCGAATTGTCTTCTTGCCCATTTTCAAGCCTCCATTGCGCTACAAGAGACGGGAGGACAGATCGACCATGCGGTTGGCAAACCCCCATTCGTTGTCGTACCAGGCAACGATCTTGGCCTGGCGCCCCTTGACCATGGTGAGCCCCGAGTCAAAGATCGAGGAGTGGGGGTCTCCGACGATGTCGGAGGACACCAGAGGCTCATCGGTATACCGCAGCACGCCGGCCATGGGGCCCTCGGCGGCCGCCCTCATGGCCGCGTTGATTTCATCCACTGTTGCCTCTTTCTCCAAGGTGACAACTAGATCGACCACCGACCCGTCGGGCACCGGAACGCGCAGCGCGAAACCGTCGAGCTTGCCCTTGAGTTCCGGAAGCACCAGTCCGATGGCGCGGGCCGCGCCGGTGGACGTGGGAATAATCGAGAGCGACGCTGCCCGGGCGCGGCGCAGGTCTTTGTGGGGCAGGTCGAGAATGCGCTGGTCGTTGGTGTAGGAGTGGACCGTGGTCATGTAGGCGCTCTCGATGCCGAAGGTCTGGTGGACCACCAGGGCCGGCGGGGCCAGGCAGTTGGTGGTGCAGGAGGCGTTGGAGACGATGTGGTGCTTGGCCGGGTCGTAGGCCTGGTGGTTGACGCCCATGACCACGGTCAGGTCCTCCTCCTTGGCCGGGGCGGTGATGATGACCTTCTTGGCCCCGGCGGACAGGTGGGCCTCCGCCTTGGCCCCGGTCCTGAAGAGGCCGGTGGACTCGACGACTATGTCCACCCCGACCTCGTCCCAGGGAATCGCCGCCGGGTCGCGCAGGGCGAAGCTCTTGACCGGCTCGCCGTTGACGATGAAGCTGTCCTCGGTGGTCTCCACCTGGGCGTTGATGCGGCCGTAGTTGGTGTCGTACTTGAGCAGGTGGGCGTTGGTCTTGACGTCGAACAGATCGTTCACGGCCACGATCTTGAGCGACTCGGGGTGGCGCTCGAGCACAGCCTTGAAGACCTGGCGCCCGATGCGCCCGAAGCCGTTGATTCCAAGCCGAACCATGTCTCGCCTCCCTTAGTTGTCGTCCAGCCGGTACTTGTGGGCCAGCATCAGGTCAAAGTCCCGCTTGAGGGCCTGGTGGAGCCGGGCGTTCTCCAGGGCGATGGCGCTCAGGTTGGCCACCGCCTCCAGGAACTTGACGTCCCCGGGGTCGAACTCCCGGACCTCGGCGGAATAGACCCGCAGCACGCCGATGGCCCGGTTCTCGACCGTGAGCGGGACCACCAGCACCGAGCGGATGCCCTCCTCCTTGGCCCGGTCGCGGTACTGGAAGGCCGGATCGCTCTGGGCGTCCTTGAGGTAGACGGCCTGGCCGGCCAGGGCCTGCCTGTCCAGGCCCGACTCCTGGACCAGGATCGGCCCCTTGCGGATGTAGCCCTTGGACAGCCCTTGGGAGGCGCCCAGGAGCAGCCTCTTGCCCGTCTGATCCAGGAGGCGCAGGGCCGAGGCCTTGGTCTTCATAGCCTGGCTCACCCGGCTGACGATCTGTTTGAGCACTTCGGCCGGCTCGAGTGAGGCGTTGATGACCCGAGCCAGCTCGTACAGGGCGTCGTAGTATTCCTTCCCTTCCACGTATCCTCCCGTCTAGTCCCGGCCCGATGCCGGTCTCCCGCCCTCCGGCGCGACCAAGGCTCAGGCATGATTGAACCGCCGGCCCCGGCAAGGGCCGGCCCCTCTCGGACAGTCTGGCTGGGACCCCGTCCCCGATCAATTAATTATACCACGTTCGTCCGGCCCGGATATACACGGCCGAGCAGGGCGTCTACGAGGACGACCTGGTCAAAATCCCCGACTGACCAAGTCCGGCGGCGATTTCTCCGGGCCGGGCTCCCGAGCCGATAGACTGACAGGGCGGAGAAGTTGGTGGTTAGAAAGCGTCTGTATATCAACTAGATAAGTTGATCCGATCCTCCCGGCGGCCAGCGGGCCTCAGCTTACCAGTCCTTGCCTGATAAGAATTTTTCCTTGACTCGGCCCAAGCTCTGCCGATACAAAAAGATACGCTCTAATCGTCTCGCCGGTCGCCTTCAAACCTTCACCGCTTACTTGTCGGCGACGTGGTAGCTCCTCCAGCCTGCGATGGGTCGATGCAGAGAAATGGCTGGCAGCCCTGGATTCTCCTCTCACCGGCGCTGAGCGTCGTCTTCCTCTGGCTGGTGGTGCCGGTCTGCTTCGTCGTGGTTTACAGTTTCTGGCTCAGGGCGGCCAGCGGGGCGGACATACCGGCCTTCCAGCTGGGCAACTACGCCAAGTTCTTCGTCGATTTCTTCTATCCCTCCATCCTGATCAGGACCATCCGCATCGCCCTGGAGACGGTCATCCTCTGCGTGGTCCTGGGCTACATTCCGGCCTATTTTTTCTACCAGACCCGGACCAGGCACCGGCCCCTGCTCCTGCTGCTGATCATGCTGCCCTTCTGGATCAGCTACATCATCCGGACCCTGAGCTGGATCAACATCCTGGGCGACAGCGGCCTGATCAACCACATCCTGGTCGCCTCTGGTCTGTTGAACGAGTCGCTGGGCATGCTCTACAACGAGGGCTCGGTCCTGATGGGCCTGATCCAGTACATGCTCCCCTTCATGATCCTCAACATCTACGTCAGCCTGGAGGGCATAGACAAGAGCCTCCTGGAGGCGGCCAGAAGCCTGGGCTGCACCGAGTGGCAGGCCTTCCGGGAGGTCACCCTGCCCCTGAGCCTGCCCGGGGTCAGCGCCGGCTGCCTGCTGGTCTTCGTCCTCAGCTCGGGAACCTACATCACGCCGATGATCCTGGGCGGTCCGGGCAACGACATGATCGCCAACCTAATCTTCAAGCGGGTCATCGGCACCCTGGACTGGCCCTTTGGCTCGGCCCTGAGCGTAATCCTGCTGGCCCTGCTGGTGGCCATCGTCTACACCTACAACCGCTATCTGGGCGTGAGCCAGATATTCAAGAGCTTTCGCTGACATGATTCGCCGCCTCGGCATCTCCGGCTGGTCCCTGATTCGCCTCTACACCATCCTGGTCTATATCTTCATGTTCGCGCCCATCGCCGTGGTCGTGATCCTCTCCTTCAACCCCCAGCAGTTCGGCTCCTTTCCCCTGAGCGGCTTCAGCCTGCGCTGGTACGCCAAGCTGGCCCAGAACCAGACCATCGTCCTGGCCTTCAAGAACTCGCTCCTCCTGGGCTCGCTGACGGCCCTGATCAGCACGACCGTGGGCATCCTGGCCGCTCTGGCCTTTGTCCGCTACGATTTTCCGGGCAAGAACACGCTCAACACCCTGCTCCTGGCCCCGATCATGATTCCCGAGGTCATCCTCGGGGTGGCCCTGCTCCTGTTCATCCGCTGGCTCCAGCAGCCCAAGAGCTTCATCATGCTGCTCATCGGCCACGTGGTCATCACCCTGCCCTACGTCCTGCTGGTGGTCCAGGCCCGCCTGGTGGGCATCCAGCGGGTCTACGAGGAGGCGGCCCTGAGCCTGGGGGCCAACGCCCTTCAGACCTTCAGGGAGGTGACCCTGCCTCTTCTGGCCCCGGCGATCATGGCCGGGGTGCTCTTCTCGTTCACCATCTCCTTCGATGACGTGACCGCGACTCTCTTCTGGGCCACGGCCCAGAGCCAGACCGTGCCGGTCAAGATCCTGGGCATGCTCCGGAACTCCATCAGCCCGGAGATCAACGCCCTGGGCACGGTCATGATCATCTTGACCCTGACCACGCCGCTGCTGGCCGGGTACCTGTCCCGCCGCTTCGCCAGGGGCGGCTAGGCCGGGCGGCCTGTCCGGGGCTGGGGGAAAACTGGCGTTTGGAGTGACTTGGCAACCATTTCAAGCCAACAAGGGGGTGAAGAGTGAGCGTTGACTGGATCAAGAGGGTCGAGGAGCTTCGGCAACGTCGCTCGAACGGGGATTTGGGCCGGCGCGACTTCTTAAGGCTGCTGGGCCTGGCCGGCGCGGCCGCGGGCCTGGTCGGCGGCCCCTTCGGCCGGGTGAGCCGGGTCTGGGCGGCCGGAAAGTCCATCCGCTTCGACGGCTGGGGCGGCACGGTCTCGGAGGCCTTCCACAAGTATGCCTTCGAGCCCTTCACCAAGGCCACCGGGGTCAAGGTCGTCGAGGGCGAGTTCGGGAACATGGACACCTACCTGACCCGGGTCAAGGCCTCCTTCCCGCCCGGCGGGGAGTTCAACCTGGCCCACCTGAGCGGCGTCTTCGACTACGCCCGCTACGTCAACCTGGGCTACCAGGTCGTTCTGGACGAGTCCAAGATCCCCAACCTCAAGAACGTCATGCCCGCCCTGATGGCGCCCTACCGGGCCATCACTGACGGCACCCTCTCGGCGGCGCCCTACGACTACGGCCAGACCGGCCTGGCCTACAACACCAAGCACGTGCCCAAGGACAAGGCCGACAAGCTGGGCGCCGGGCTTCTCTTCGACAAGGACCTGAGCGGCAAGCTGGGCAGCTTTGACGACTGGCGGACCAATATCTGGTACGCCGCCCTGCACACCGGACAGAATCCCAACGAGATCAAGGATCTGGAGGCAGTCTGGGCCGCGCTCAGGGAGCAGCGCAAGCTGATGAAGAAGTACTGGGGCTCGGGCGCGGAGCTGATGAGCCTCCTGGCCAACGAGGAGATCTACGCCACCACGGCCTGGTCGGGCCGGGTGGCCGCCCTGCAGGCCCAGGGCCATCCCATCGCCTTCCTCTCGCCCAACAACTGCTACTCCTGGCAGGAGTGCATCTTCGTCATGAAGGGCAGCGACCTGGAGGTGGCCGGCCAGCTCCTCAACTTCATGCTGACCAAGGAGTGCTCCATCGCCGTGGCCGAGGCCCAGAAGTATCCGCCCTGCCTGGACCCGACCAAGGTGGAGCTGACCGAGACGATCAAGAAGCTGCCCGCCTTTGACCCGACCGGAACCCTGAAGGGCTATCTCTTTGCCAAGCCCGACTACTGGAACGGCCACCAGGTCGAGTGGGCCGAGAAGTGGGACCGGATCAAGGCCGGTGCCTGAACCGTTGCCGGGCCGCTTGGGCTTGAGGCCCGGGCGGCCCGACCCCGAGGAGGTCGGAGCAGAGTGGCCCAGAACGAGTCAGTCCCGGCGGTTCAGCTCAGGGGCGTGTACAAGCGCTTCGACAAGATCGTGGCCGTGGAGAAGATGGACCTGGACATCGCCGACGGCTCCCTGGTCACCCTGCTGGGACCCTCGGGCTGCGGCAAGACGACCATCCTGAGGATGATCGCCGGCCTGGAGAGGCCCACCGAGGGCGACATCTTCATCAAGGGCCGGCGGGTCAACGACACGCCCATCCACAAGCGCAACCTGGGCATGATCTTTCAGAATTACGCCCTGTTTCCACACAAGACCATCTTCGACAACGTCGCCTTCGGCCTCAAGTACCGCAGCGTGCCCCGGAGCGAGATCAGGGACCGGGTCAGGCGGGCCCTGGACATGGTCCGCCTGCCCGGTGTGGAGAACCGGATGCCGGCCCAGCTCTCGGGCGGCCAGCAGCAGCGCATCGCCCTGGCCCGGGCCATCGTCATCCAGCCGGTGGTCCTGCTCATGGACGAGCCCCTCTCGGCCCTGGACGAGAACCTCCGCGAGGAGATGCGCCGGGAGATAGACAACCTCCAGCAGATGCTGGGCGTGACCACGGTCTTCGTGACCCACGATCAGCGGGAGGCCCTGTCCATGTCGGACAAGATCGTGGTCATGAAGGACGGCCTCAAGCAGCAGGAGGGCACGCCCGAGGAGGTTTACAACCACCCGGCCAACCACTTCGTGGCCGACTTCCTGGGCCACTCCAACTTCTTCCAGGGTCGGGTCGCCGGGCAGGGGGAGCGGGGCCTCCAGGTCAGGCTCGACCAGGGCTTTGACCTCCTGGTCGACCAGGCCGGGAACTTCTTGCCGGGCGACCCGGTCGAGGTGATAATCAGGGCCCAGCGGTTCGGCGTCAGGCCGGCCGACGGCCCGGCGCCCCTGGCGGGCAACAACGCCTTCCGGGGCCGGATCAAGGAACGGAGTTACATGGGCGGCGAGGTCAGGTACTTCGTCGAGCTCGAGGCCGGGGCCCTGGTCCACGTCATCACCATGATGAAGACCGCCCCCTTCAGGCGCGGCCAGGAGGTCCTCATCGAGGTCGAGCCGGCCCACTGCCGCCTGCTTCGCCGCCGGCCCGACCGGGGCTGAGGCCCGGCCCGCTATTTTCCGGGAGGATAAGGAATTGTCTCTGGAGCTAGCCCACCTGAGCCAGCGACTGGCCCAGCGCTTCCAAAAGCGCCTCTGGACCATCGACTCCCACACCGCCGGCGAGCAGACCAGGCTGATCGTCGGCGGCGTGGGGCCGCTGCCCGGCCGGACGATCAAGGAGAAGAGGGACTTCCTGATGGAGCGGCGGGACGACCTGCGCCGCCTCCTCTGCACCGAGCCCCGCAGCGGCAGCGACCTGATGGCCGCCCTGGTCACCGAGCCGGAGAGCCCCGGGGCCAGCTTCGGGTTGATCTTCATGGACGGCCGGCGCTATCCTTACGGCTGCGGCACGGCCACCATCGGCGCGGTGAAGACCCTCATCGAGGCCGGGGCCATCGAGGCCCGGGAGCCGGCCACCCGGGTGGTCGTGGACACGCCGGGCGGGCCCATGGAGACCACGGCCTTTCTGGAAGGCGGCCGGGTGGCCTCGGTCGCCCTGGACTTCGTGCCCTCCTTTGTCCAGGGCCAGGGAGAGAGCCTTGAGGTGCCTGGTCTGGGCCGGATCCAGGTGGACACGGTCTGCGTGGGCGGCTTCTTCGTCATGGTCTCCAGCGACCAGATCGGCCTGGACCTGACCCCGGCCAACGGCCCCCGGCTGGTCGAGCTGGGCATGAGGCTCATCGACCTGGCCAACGAGCAGCTCAGGGTCAGCCACCCCCTCCGGGAGGAGGTGAAGACCGTGGACGTGGTCCAGTTCTACGACACCTCGGGCCACGCCCGGGGCCGGGGCCTGGGCGCGGTGGTCTACGGCGAGTCCCACCTGGACCGCTCGCCCTGCGGCACCGGCACCGCGGCCAAACTGACCCTGCTCCACCGCCGCGGCCAGATCGGGCTGGGCCAGCCCTTTGTCAACGCCGGCGTCCTGGGCAGCACCTTTGAGGCCCGGCTCAAGGCCGAGACCGATCTTAGCGGCGTCCCGGCCGTGGTCGTCGAGGTCAGGGGCAGCGCCCAAATCACCGGCCTACACCAGTTCGTGGTCGAACCCGGCGACCCCTTTCCCCAGGGCTTCCTGATCTGAGAGGTCAAGTGAGCTCCATGCCCGACCTGATTCTCCTCAACGGCGACCTGCGCACCCAGGATCCGGCCCGGCCCAGGGCCCGGGCCCTGGCCGTCAGGTCCGGCCGCATCCTGGCCCTGGGCGACGACGACCGGATCAGGCCCCTGGCCAGCCCGGAGACCGAGGTCATCGACCTGGCCGGCCGGCTGGTCCTGCCCGGCCTGACCGACAGCCATTTCCACTACTACGACTGGGCCCTGAGCCGGCGCCAGCTCAACCTGGGCCAGGCCGCCTCCCTGGACGAACTCCTGGGCCTGGTCGCCCGGGCCGCGGCCGAGCGGCCGGCCGGCGCCTGGATCATCGGCCGGGGTCTGGACGAGTCGGACTGGCCCGAGCCCCGCCTGCCGGTCAAGGCCGAGCTGGACGCGGCCGCGCCGGACCATCCCGTCCTGCTCTTTCGGCGGGACATGCACCTGGCCCTGCTCAGCTCCCGGGCCCTGGCCCTGGCCGGGATCGACGACTCGACCCCGGACCCGCCCGAGGGGGTCATCGAGCGCGACCGGGCCGGCCGGGCCACCGGGCTGCTGCGCGAGCAGGCCATGAACCTGGCCGGCCGAGCCGTGCCCCAGCCCGGCGAGGAGGAGACCGCCGACGCCCTGGCCGAGGCCATGCCGGCCCTGCACGCCCTGGGCCTGACCGGCCTCCACGACGCCCGGCTCATGGGCGGGCTGGACGGGCCGCCGGCCCTGCGGGCCTGGCAGCGGCTCAGGGAGTCGGGCCGGCTCAAGCTACGCTGCTGGTCCTTCCTGCCCGGCGAGCGCCTGGACGAGGTCATCGCCCTGGGGCTCAGGACCGGCCTGGGCGACGATCTGCTCCGGCTGGGCCACCTCAAGTACTTCGCCGACGGCTCGATCGGCTCCAAGACCGCCTGGCTGATCGAGCCCTACCTGAACGGCGGCCTGGGCCTGCCCCTGACCCCGGTGGAGGACATCGCCCGGGCGGCCCGCCGGGCCGAGGAGGCCGGCCTGGCCGTGGCCGTGCACGCCATCGGCGATAGGGCCAACCGGGAGCTGGTCGGGGTCTTCGAGGAGCTGGCCCGGCGGCGGACGGCGGACGGCGTCCGGCCGGCCGCCCCCCACCGCCTCGAGCACGTCCAGATGATCCGGCCCGAGGACGTGGTCCGGCTGGGCCGCCTGGGGGTGGTCGCCTCGGTCCAGCCGCTCCACCTGAGCGACGACATCACCGTCCACGATCAGGGATTAGGGGACAGGGGCCGCTGGGTCTACCCCTTCAAGGGCCTGCTCGAGGCCGGCCTGACCCTGGCCTTCGGCTCGGACTGCCCTGTCTCGGACCCCAACCCGCTCTGGGGCGTCCACGCCGCGGTGACCCGGCAGCGCCGGGACGGCAGCCCGGCCCAGGGCTGGTACCCGGCCCAGCGGCTGAGCGTGGCCGAGGCGGTCCGGGCTTACACCCTGGGCCCGGCCCTGGCCTGCGGCCGGGAGGCCGACCTGGGCAGCCTCAGCCCGGGCAAGCTGGCCGACCTGATCGTCCTGGACCGGGACATCTACAGCATCGAGCCCGCGGACATCCACCGGGCCAGGGTGGACCTGACCGTTTTCGACGGCCGGGTGGTCTTCCGGCGCTGAACGGCCCCTCTAGCCGGCCACCTCCTTGAGCGTCTCGGCGAATATCTCCAGCCCGATCTGGATCTGCTCCCGGGTGGCGATGAGGGGCGGGCAGAAGCGGAGGGTGCTCTCGCCGCAGCTCAGGAGGAGCAGTCCCTTCTCGAAGCAGCGCCTCAGGAGCCGGTTGCGGGCCTCCTGATCCGGGGCCTGGCTCTCCCGATCCCGGACCAGCTCCACGGCCTGCATCAGGCCCAGGCCGCGCACGTCGCCGACAACCTCGAAGCGGCCGGCCAGCTCGTCCAGGCCGGCCCTCAGCTCCTGGCCCCTCTCCCGGGCGTTGTCGATCAGGCCGGACTCGAGGACCTCCAGGGTGGCCAGGGCCGCGGCGCAGGCCACCGGGTTGCCGCCGTAGGTCGAGCCGTGGGCGCCCCGGTTCCAGTCCATGACCTCGGCCCGGGCGACCAGGGCGCTCAGGGGCATACCCGAGGCGATGCCCTTGGCCAGGGGCATCAGGTCCGGCTCGACGCCGAAGTGCTGGCTGGCGAACATCCGGCCCGTCCGGCCCATGCCGGTCTGGACCTCGTCGACCAGGTAGAGGATGCCGTACTTCTCGGCCAGGGCCTTGAGACGGCGGTGCCAGTCCGGCGGCGGGACGATGTAGCCGCCCTCGCCCTGAAGGGGCTCGACGACGATGACGGCCACCTCCTCGGGGGGCAGGGTGGACCTGAAGAGGACCTCCTCGATGTAGCGGACGCAGGCCAGGTCGCAGTCGGGATAGGTCAGGTTGTAGGCGCAGCGGTAGCAGTGGCCGAAGGGAACGTGGGTCACGCCCGGCACCAGGGGGTTGAAGCCCTCCCTCTGGCCGACCTTGGAGGCGGTCAGGGTCAGGGCGCCCATGGTCCGGCCGTGGAAGGCGCCCAGGAAGGCGATGGCCCCGGGCCGGCCGGTGTGCCAGCGGGCCAGCTTGAAGCCGGCCTCGACCGCCTCGGCCCCGGAGTTGCCCAGAAAGACCCGCTTGGGGCTCTGGCCCGGGGCGATCTGGGCCAGCCTCTCGGCCACCCGGATCATCGGGGTGTGGTAGAAGTCGGCCCCGCAGGTGTGGATCAGCTGGCCGAGCTGCTCCTGGGCCGCGGCCACCACCTGGGGGTGGCAGTGGCCGGTGTTGCAGACGGCGATGCCCGAGGTGAAGTCCAGGAAGACGTTGCCGTCCGGGTCCTCGACGTAGAGGCCGTCGCCCTTGAGGACGACCAGGGGGTACTCCCGGGGCAGGGAGGGGGACATGACCCGGCCGTCGCGGGCGATCCACTCGGCCGCTTTGGGGCCGGGCGGCGGCGTCTTGATTTCAGGCTTGAGCATGTTCAATCCTCCTCGGCCGGCCCGGCCTGGGCCAGCGCTTGGACGAACTCCCCGGGCAGGGGCTCGAAGGCCGGCGGGATGCCCGGCACGTTCAGGAAATTTTGGGCTCGATAATCCTCGAACTCGTCCCTGACCCGGGCGGTGAAGGCGGCCTCGGCCAGGAGCTCGACCCCGGTCAGGGCCAGGGCCTTGGCCCAGAGGATCGCGGCCCGATCGCCGGGCTCGCCGCCGGCCGCGGCGGCGAACTCCTCGGTGTGGGCGACCAGGTCCCGGCCGCCGATGGAGCAATAGCCGTGGCTGCCCGGGGCCAGCCAGCTCACGTCGCCGAAGTCGGTCGAGCCGCCTGGGTAGGCGCGCCGCTCCAGGGCCCGCTGGGAGTCGATCGGGCTCTCCACCTCGGCCCCCAGGGCCCGCAGGTTGCGATGGAGGCTCAGGGTCAGGGCCAGGTTGGGGATGGAGTTGCGGTACTGGTCCAGGACCTCGATCTCCACCCCGGCCCCGCTCAGCGCGGCCGCGCTCCGGGCGCAGGCCTCCACCTTGGCGAAGAGCTCCTCCAGGAGCTGGCTGTAGAAGGCCTTCAGGGTGAAGTGGGCCTCGGCGAGCCTGGGGATCACGATGGGGCTGGGGCCGCCGCCGTCGGTGATGGTGTAGGCGAACAGGACGCCGGTCGGCCAGCCCCGCTTGAGCCCGTTGACCTGATCGATGAACATGAGCAGGGCCTCCAGGGCGTTGATCCCCTTCTCGGGCGCGGTGTAGTGGGCCGGCTTGCCCAGGTAGCGGACGACGAAGTCCTTGAGCGGGAAGCTGTAGCCCCAGACCGAATTTGGCCCCCCCCGGGGGTGGGTCATCAGGACCGCGTCCAGGCCGTCGAACAGCCCGGCCCGGGCCATGACCACCTTGCCGCCCTTGGAGAGGACGTCCACGGCCTCCTCGTCGGGCGTGCCATAGAGAATTACGCTCCCGCCCAGCTCGGCGGCCGCCTTCTTCAGGGCCAGGGCCGCGCCCAGGGAGGCGGCGGCGATGACGTTGTGCCCGCAGGCGTGGCCCAGCCCGGGCACGGCGTCGTACTCGGCCAGAAAGGCTATCCGGGGCCCTTTCTTGGGGCCGTTAAAGGTGGCCACAAAGGCCGTCTCCAGCCCGGCCGCGCCTCGCTGGACCTGGAAGCCCAGCTCCTCGGCCTGGGCGCAGAGGAGCTCGGCCGCCTCATACTCCCTGAGGCCCAGTTCGGGCCGGGCGTGGATAGCCCGGCTCACGGCCAGGATTCTGTCCCTCTCGGCCTCGACCTCGGCCTGGACCAGCCTCTGCAAATCAACCACGCCCGGCATCTCGACCTCGCTTCTACTTGACCGCCGGCCCGGCCAGCCTCCGGCCGGCCTCCCGGGGGTCCAGCCTGAGCCGCCGCTCGACGAGCTTGAAGGCCCTCGTTACGACGAAGGTCAGGAAAAGATAGAGGCAGGCGGCCAGAAAGAAAAGCTCCAGGGGCTTGTAGGTCTCGGCGATGATGTTGCGGGTCATGCCGGTGATCTCCAGCAGGGTGACCGTGCTGGCCAGGGAGGAGGCCTTCATCAGGATGATGAACTCGTTGCTGTAGGCCGGCAGGGCCAGGCGCGCGGCCTGGGGCCCGATGATCCGGCGCAGGAGCAGGAGGCGCGACATGCCCACGGACAGGCCGGCCTCGATCTGGCCGTGGGGCACGGCCTGGACGGCCCCCCGCAGGATCTCCCCGGTGTAGGCGGCGGTGTTGAGGGTGAAGGCGATGACCGAGCACCAGTAGGCCTGGCTGAGCACCGGCCAGAGGAAGCTCTCCCGGACCTCGCTGAACTGGGACAGGCCGTAGTAGACGATGAAGATCTGGACCAGCAGGGGCGTGCCCCTAAAGAAGAAGATGTAGGCGTAGGCCGGGCCCCGGAGCCAGATCCGTTTGGAGATGCGGGCCAGGGCCAGGGGCACGGCCAGGACCAGACCCAGGATCATGGCCAGGCCGACCAGCTTGAAGGTCACCGCCGCGCCCAGGAGCAGATCGGGCAGGCTTTCGATGATCAGCTCGAAGTCCATGCCTCAGATCCGCTTGACTCCCCGGCTGGCCCGCTTCTCCAGGAGGTGGAGGCCGGCCATGGTGATGATGGTCAGGCTCAGGTAGATCAGGGCCGCGGTCATGTAAAAGGTGAAGGGCTTCTTGGTGTAGTTGGTGGCCATGGTCGCGTTGCGCATCAGCTCGGCCAGGCCGATGACCGAGACCAGGGCCGTGATCTTCTGGAGGACCAGAAAGAGATTGCCCAGGCCGGGCAGGGCGAAGCGCCAGACCTGGGGCAGGATGATCCGGCGGAAGATGAGCGGGCCGTGCATGCCCAGGGCCCGGGCTGCCTCGGCCTGACCCCGGGGAATGGCCAGGATGGCCCCCCTGAAGACCTCGGTGGCGTAGGCGCCGAAGTTTATGCCCAGGGCGGCTACGCCGGCGGCGAAGGGGTTGACGTCGATGTAGCCCGAGTGGCCCAGCCAGGCGGCGGCGCTGTTGATGATGATCGTGCCGCCGAAGTAGATGAACAGGATCTGGACCAGCTCGGGCACGCCGCGGACCAGGGTGGTGAAGAAGTCGGCCAGGATCCTTAAGCCCCGGAAGCGGGACAGCTTGGCCCCGGCGCCCAGAAGGCCGAGGCAGAGGCCGACCAGGAGGGCGAAAACGGCCAGCTTGATGGTCAGCCAGGTCCCGGCGACCAGGGTGTGGCCGAAGCCGTGCAGGTCAAACAATCGTCGCTTCCTCGCTTGGCCCCCGCCGCCGGCTTCGGCCGGCGGCGGGGGCGGTCAATCGGCCGGGCTAGTAGGGGTAGATGTCAAAGGCAAAGTACTTGAGGCTGATCTTCTTGTGGGTGCCGTCCTTGACGATCTGGGCCAGGGCGGCGTCGAGCTTCTTGAGGAGGTCCGTGTCCTCCTTGCGGACGGCGATGCCGGCCCCCTCGCCCAGGTACTTGACGTCGTCAAAGGCCGGGCCGACGAACTCGAAGTCCTTGCCCTCGGGCTTCTCCATCCACTTGCTCATCAGGATCTTCTGGGCCAGGACCGCGTCCAGCCGGCCGGCCACCAGGTCCAGGTTGTGGTTGTCCACCGTGTCGTAGTACTTGACCTCGACGTACTGGCCGAACTTGTCCTCCAGGTACTTGGCGAAGGTGGTCGCCCGCTGGACGCCGACCTTCTTGCCCTTGAGCCCCTCCGGAGTGACGGCGAAGCCGGAGCCCTTCTTGGCGATGAACTGGGCTGGGGCGCGGTAGTAGAACTTGGTGAAGCTGACCGCCTTCTTGCGCTTCTCGGTGATGGACATGCTGGCCACGATGACGTCGTACTTCTTGGCCAGGAGGCCGGGGATGATCCCGTCCCAGTCCTGGGCGATCAGCTCGCAGTCGGCCCCCATGACCTGGCAGAGGGCCTTGGCGATGTCCACGTCAAAGCCGTCCAGCTTGCCGTCGGGGCGGACGAAGTTGAAGGGAGGATAGGCCCCCTCGGTGGCGATGCGGAGCTTGTCCGCGGCCAGGCCGACCCCGCAGGCGCACAGGACAACCAACCCGACGGCCAGGAACAGAGCGACTCGTTTCATGACACCCCTCCTTTGGAAATAAGGACTCAAACGCGACCTTCACATCTTGCCGTAGCTCTGGGAGAGGAACTGCCGGCAGCGCTCCGAAGCCGGGTTGTCGATGACCTGCCGGGCGTCCCCCCGCTCCTCTATCCGACCGTCGTGCAGGAAGATCACCTCCGAGGCGACCTCCCGGGCGAAGCCGATCTCGTGGGTGACGATGAGCATGGTCCGGCCCTCCTCGGCCAGGGTCTGCATCACCCGGAGGACCTCGCCGACCAGTTCGGGGTCCAGGGCCGAGGTGGGCTCGTCGAACATGAGAACCTGGGGCTCCATGGCCAGGGCCCGGGCAATGGCCGCCCGCTGCTGCTGGCCGCCGGAGAGATTGCAGGGGTACTGGTTGGCCTTCTCGGCGATGCCGACCTTTTCTAGTAGGGAGCGGGCCAGCCGGAGCGCCTCGGCCCTGGACGTCTTGAGGACGTGTCTGGGCGCCTCGATGACGTTCTCCAGGACGGTCATGTGGGCCCAGAGGTTGAAGTCCTGGAAGACCATGCCCAGGCGGCGCCTGATCCGATCGACCTGCTTCTGGTCGGCCGGCCGCCGCTGCCGGCCCTGGCCGCGCATGGCGATCAGCTCGCCGTTGACCAGGACCCGGCCGGCGTCGGGGGTCTCCAGGAGGTTGATGCAGCGCAGGAGGGTGCTCTTGCCCGAGCCGCTGCTGCCGATGATGGCGATGACGTCGCCCTGGCGCGCCTCGAAGGAGACGCCCTTGAGAACCTCCAGCGAGCCGAAGCGCTTGTGCAGATCCTCGACGACAAGGGTCGGGGTCTCTCTCGCCACGCCCACTCCGCCAGACAGGTGCCCGTCAGACAAGGCCGGACCAAATCCTTAGGTTCTAGTACTCAGCCAGGGAACGAAAAGGCGAATCGCCCGGACTCGCTGATGGCGGGGAACGCCCCAACAATCCCGTCCGGACGACCAGATCCGCGACTCTCCCCAACCGCCTGGCTCCCGGCCGGCCGAGAGCCTCAGAGCATCTTTGGACCCAGTGGGCGGGTGTTGTCAAGCATCTTTTGGCCCCGGACCGGCCCGGAGAGCTCGCCGCAGCGCCGGGAATCCGAGGCCATGGCCCGGCCCCTACTTGACCTTGGCCGCCATCTCGTCGACCTCGGCCGCGCCGTGGGCCAGGTACTTCTCCTCGTCGGGCAGGAGGAGGTGGAGGAGCCTCTGGAACTCGCCGGCGTGCTCCTTCTCCTCGTTGGCCACGTCCTGGAAGACGCTCTTGGCCAGCTTGTTGTCCGTGGCGTCGGCCAGGGCCTCGTAGAGGTGGATGGCCTCCTCCTCGGCGGCCAGGGCCAGCCGGATGGCTCGGGTCAGCTCCCGGTCCGAGATCTTACGGTCTGGAATAATCCCGCTGAACGGATTCATGAACTCAGGCATTGGCTGCCTCCTTTCGCTGTCAGCGGCCTCAAAGAGCGGCCGCAGATACAGGCCCAGCCGGGCCGATTGAGAGTCTACCCAAGAGCCGCCGTCCCGTCCAGCCCGACCGCCCGGGGTGACCGTGGAAAAGCCAATACTTGACCCCTCGATCACGTTAAGAGAAACTATATCTGAAGGCGCGATCCAAAGGTCGTCTCTTTTCGAGAGGCCGCGAGCGGGCCGCGCCGCAACCAGGGCCAATCACAAAGGAGGCCTAAATGGCGGCAGCAAAGGACGGCTGCGTCAAGCCCGCCGCGGGACCGATCCTGCCCGCGGCCGAGTCCAACCAGACAGCTTCGGGTCCAGCCCCGGCGGAGGGAGTCAAGATGACGGTTCGGGTCGGCAAGCCAGCGCCTGATTTCGAGGCCAGCGCCTTTATCGACGGCGGCTTCAAGAACGTCAAACTGTCGGACTACAGCGGCCAGTGGAGGCTGGTCTGCTTCTACCCCGGCGACTTCACCTTTGTCTGACCGACCGAACTGGCGGCGGTCGCCGCCAAACACGACGAATTCAAGGCTCTCGGCGTCCAGGTCCTGGCCATGAGCACCGACAGCCGCTTCGTCCACAAGATCTGGCAGGAGGAGGAGCTGTCCAAGATGGTCAAGGGCGGGGTGCCCTTCCCGCTGCTCTCCGACGGCGGAGGCCGGATCGGCAAGATCTACGGCGTCTATGACGAGGACGCCGGAGTGGACGTCCGGGGCCGCTTCCTGATCGATCCGGACGGCGTCATCCAGGCCATCGAGATCCTGTCTCCGCCGGTGGGCCGCAGCGTGGCCGAGACCCTTCGCCAGATCAAGGCCTTCCAGCACGTCCGCCAGACCGAGGAGGCCACGCCGGCCGGCTGGCAGCCGGGCAGGCCGACCCTCCAGCCGGGGCCGGACCTGGCCGGCAAGGTCTGGAAGGTCTGGAAGGTGGAGATGGCCTTCTAACGACCGCCGGCCGAGAGGCCCGCCATTCATGAACTCCCCGCGGCCAGGTCGCCTCGACCCCGGCCGCGGGGAGTTTTCGATTTGACCGGCCGGCGCGGAGGCTGTAGACTGAGCGGAAAATGATTCTCCGTTAGAAACGGGCGGCCGGGACGGCGGGGCTCGGGGCCGCCTCAACCCAGGTTTGGGGAACCAGTGCAGATGGCCGATCAACAAGCTCGCCTGGCGGCGATGGTCGAGCGGCTGAGGCAGGAGGGGCACCGCATCACGCCCCAGCGCCTGGCCGTGCTCAGGGTTCTGGCCGCCAGCCAGGGGCATCCCAGCGTGGAGCAGATCCACGAGCGGGTCAAGGCCGATTTCCCCACCACCAGCCTGGCCACCATCTACAAGACGGTCACCCTCCTGCGCCAGTTGGGGGAGGTTCTGGAGCTGGGTTTCGGCCACGACGCCAGCCGCTACGACGGTCAGAGGCCCTACCCGCATCCGCATCTCATCTGCTTGAACTGCGGCGAGATTCTGGACCCGGACCTGGCCGGCCTGGCCGACCTGCCCCAGGCCCTGGCCCAGCAGACCGGCTATCGGATCGTCAACCACCGGCTGGACTTCTTCGGCCTCTGCCCCCGCTGCCAGAAGCAGGACTAGTCTAGAGCGAGGTTCACCGCTGGCCGGGCGCAAGGAACTAGAGCAAAGAGAGAATTAAACTGAATAGAAAATAATTATCAACAAAGATGGCTTCGCCCCCGGCCCGAGTCGGCCCGGCGGGCGCGGCCGCAGAAGCGACGCCCCCCAGGGGCGAGAGGAGGTTGCAGATGGCCAGAAAAAGGAAAACTTTGACCACCGCTTTCGGCATCCCGGTCGCGGATGACCAGAACAGCCTGACCGCCGGGGGGCGGGGGCCCGTCCTGATGCAGGACATGCACCTGCTGGAGAAGCTGGCCCACTTCGACCGCGAGCGCATCCCCGAGCGGGTGGTCCACGCCAAGGGGGCCGGGGCGGGCGGCTACTTCGAGGTCACCGCCGACGTGACCAAGTACACCCGGGCCAAGTTCCTGTCCCAAGTGGGCAAGCGGACCGAGGTCTTCGCCCGCTTCTCTACCGTCGGCGGGGAGAAGGGCTCGGCCGACGCGGCCCGGGACCCGCGCGGCTTCGCGGTCAAGTTCTACACCGAGGAGGGCAACTACGACTTCGTCGGCAACAACACCCCGGTCTTCTTCATCCGGGACCCCTTGAAGTTTCCCGACTTCATCCACACCCAGAAGAGAAACCCGGCCACCAACTGCAAGGACCCGGACATGTTCTGGGACTTCCTGTCCCTGACCCCGGAGTCGATCCACCAGGTGACCATTCTCTTCTCCGACAGGGGCACGCCGGCGACCTACCGGAACATGAACGGCTACAGCAGCCACACCTTCAAGTGGTACAACGCCAAGGGCGGGTACTTCTGGGTGCAGTACCATTTCAAGACCGACCAGGGCATCAAGAACCTGACCCGCCAGGAGGCCGCCCGCCTCTCGGGCGAGGACCCCGATCACGCCACCCGGGACCTCTATGAGGCCATTGAGCGGGGCGACTACCCCTCCTGGACCCTGGAAATGCAGATCATGACCCCGGAGCAGGCCAGGGACTACCGCTACGACATCTTCGACATCACCAAGGTCTGGCCGCACAAGGACGTGCCGCCGATCAAGGTGGGCAAGCTGGTCCTGAACCGCAACCCTGAGAACTACTTCGCCGAAGTCGAGCAGGCCGCCTTCTGCCCGGGCAACCTGGTCCCGGGCGTCGCCGCCTCGCCGGACAAGATGCTCCAGGCCAGGCTTTTCTCCTACCACGACACCCACATCCACCGGCTGGGACCCAACTACCACCTCCTGCCGGTCAACGCGCCCAAGAACGCGCCCGAGAGCAGCTACCAGCGCGACGGGTTCATGCGCCTGGACGCCAACGGCGGCGGCGGGCCCAACTACTGGCCCAACAGCTTCGGCGGGCCGGGGCCCGACCCCAAGGCCGGCGAGCCGGCCTTCGAGCTCTCCGGCCAGGCGGGCCGACACCCCTTCAACTACCCCAACGACGACTTCGTCCAGCCGGGCAACCTCTACCGCGACGTCATGACCGACGAGGCCCGGGACCATCTCGTCGGCAACATCGTCGAGCACCTGGGCGGGGCCAGCAAGCGGATCAAACTCCGCCAGACGGCCCTGTTCTACAAGGCCGATCCCGATTACGGCCGCCGGGTCGCCGAGGGGCTGGGCCTGAAGGTCAAGGAGGTCGAGCGCCTGGCCAGGATGTCTCAGGAGGAAAGGGTCAAGGCCACGGCTCAGGAGCTCTAGAGCGACGAGGCGCGGAGCGCCGGAAGACTCCGGCGCTCCGCGCCTCATGATAAACGTCGCCGGGCCGGCGGCCAGGGAGTCACTTGTCCTTGTAGAACTCCGGGTAGAGTTTCTTGGCGCACTCGGGGCAGATGCTGTGACTGAACTCGGCCTCGGAGTGATCCTGGATGTAGGCCTCGATCTGCCGCCAGTAGCCCTGGTCGTCTCTTATCTTTTTACAGGACGAGCAGATGGGCAGAAGTCCGCTCAGTTTTCGGACCTGCCCCAGGGCTTCCCGAAGCTCGGCCAGGAGCCGCTCCCGCTCCTCCTCGGCCCGCTTTCGCTCGGTGACGTCCCGGCCCACGCCCTGGCACTCGATGATCCGGCCCTGCCGGTCGAAGAAAGCCCGGTTAGTCCACTGCACCCAGGCCGTCTCTCCGTCGGGCTTGATGACCCGGTGCTCAATGGTGACGTCCGGATTTTCCGGACTCAGGGCGGCCAAAAGCCTCTGGTCTCGGCCGAGGTCCTCTTCGCTAATCAGGGGCTTGAAGCTCTGGCCGATCAGGTCCTCGGGCCGCCGATCGAAGAAGCGGCAGTAAGCCTGGTTGACGAAGGTCAGCCTGGCCTCGGGGAGTTCGAAGCGGCAGATCAGTTCGGTCTGATCTTCGACC
>ENA-OSEO01002994-OSEO01002994.1-sediment-metagenome-genome-assembly--contig:-NODE-2994-length-21452-cov-4.851789_pt1 | contig 21452 bp, 22 predicted proteins | sample MGYA00237883_ERZ534232 | MGnify/ENA metagenome assembly ERZ534232
CCACATGGCCCTCAACGGCAAACCCCCAATCTCCAGACTCACCAACTGTGAACAATGTCTTTGACAACTACACCTAGTCCTGCCCGCGGCCCGGCTCAAAGAGGCGGCCCTCCTCCTCAGGGACGACCCCGAGTTCAGGTTCGACACCCTGATGTGCCTGAGCGGCGTCCACCAGACCGGGGAGCCCGAGTGACTGGAGGTGGTCTACCACCTCCATTCCCTGGCCCTGGGCCACCGGCTGACCCTCAAGCTCAGGCTGGAGCGGCCGGCTCCGAGCCTGGCCAGCGTCTCCGACATCTGGGCCGCGGCCGACTGGATGGAGCGGGAGGCCTTCGACATGTTCGGCCTCAGGTTCGACGGCCACCGCTATCTGGCCCGCCTCCTCCTGCCCGAGGACTGGGTCGGCCACCCCCTCCTCAAGGACTACCGGGAAGAGGCCGAATACCACGGAATCTCCACCACCCGGGAAGAGGCCGCGCCAGCGGTCTCGGCCGGCGAGGACTAGACCGGGGCGCCTGGGATGCCGCTCAAGACAGAGACCATGATCCTGAACATGGGCCCCCAGCACCCCAGCACTCACGGGGTCCTGCGCTTCATCCTGCGCACCGACGGCGAGATCATCTTCGCCTGCCGGCCGGACGTGGGCTTCCTGCACCGGGGCCTGGAAAAGATCGCCGAGCAGGTCGCCTACGCCCAGTTCACGCCCTACACCGACCGGATCGACTACCTGGCGGCCATGAACTGCAACCTGGGCTTTGCCATGACCGTGGAGAGACTGGCCGGCGTGGAGGTGCCGCCCCGGGCCGAGTACATCCGGGTCCTGGTGGCCGAACTGAACCGGATCATCAGCCACCTCATCTCGGTGGGTGCCTTCGCCCTGGACCTGGGCGCGGTCACGCCCTTCACCCACGCCCTCAGGGAGCGGGAGTGGGTCAGCGATCTCTTCGAGGAGCTCTGCGGGGCCAGGCTGACCTACAACTACGTCCGCGTCGGCGCGGGGTGGCCTTTGACCTGCCCGAGGGCTTCCTGGACCGGGTGGCCCGCTTCCTGGACTACTTCGAGCCCAGGCTGAGGCAGTTCAACCGCCTCATCTCCCGCAACAAGATTTTCAAGGAGCGCCTCTGGGGCCTGGCCGTGATCAGCCCGGAGCTGGCCGTGAACTACGCCCTGGTCGGCCCCAACCTGCGGGCCTCTGGCATTGACTGGGACCTGAGGCGGGACGAGCCCTACTCGGTCTACCCCGAGCTCAACTTCGAGGTCCCGGTCGGCCGCCCGGAGTGCGGGGTCGTGGGCGACTGCTACAACCGCTACTGGCTGCGCATCCGCGAGATGGAGCAGAGCGCCCGCCTGGTCCGCCAGTGTCTGGAGAAGATGCCCGAGGGCCCTTACTGGAACAAGTCCAAGAAGAAGCTCAAGCCGCCGGCGGGCGAGGTCTACGTCCGGACCGAGGCGCCCCGGGGCGAGCTCGGCTTTTATTTGATCAGCCGCGGCGAGGAGCGGCCCTACCGGCTCAAGATCAGGACCGGTTCGTTCTCGGCCATGAGCATCGTCGGCAAGATGGCCTCCGGTCTGATGGTCGCCGACATGGTCGCCCTGATCTCCAGCCTGGACGTCATCGCCCCGGAGATCGACCGCTGACGGGCCGGCCGGTCAGGGAGCAGAGGAAGGACTGATCTTGGAGAGCCTGGTCAATTTGCTGCTCAGGGACTCCGCCCTCTTCCAGGGCCTGGGCTACGGCCTGACGGCCGCCCTGGTCATGTTCGTCTGCGGCTTCATCGTGGTCAACTTCTTCGGGCTCATGGCCGGGGTCTACATCTTTCTGGAGCGCAAGGTGGCCGGCTGGACCAACTCCCGGCGCGGCCCCAACCGGGTGGGACCCTACGGCCTGATCCAGTTCGTGGCCGACGGGGTCAAGCTCCTCCTCAAGGAGGACGTCATCCCGGACCAGGCCGACCGCCCCTTCTTCAGGTTCGCCCCCTACCCGGTCCTCCTGGGTACGGTCCTGTCCTTCGTGGTCGCGCCCTTCGGCCCCAAGCTGATCATCGGCGACCTGAACCTGGGCCTCTTCTATCTCCTGGCCACCGGGTCCTTCACCGTCATCGGCCTGATCATGGCCGGCTGGGCCTCCCACAACAAGTGGTCCCTCCTGGGCGGGATGCGCTCGGCGGCCCAGATCGTCAGCTACGAGATCCCCAACGCCCTGGCCTTCCTCCTGGTCGTGCTCACGGCCGGGACCATGAGCGTCCAGGGCATCATCGGCGCCCAGGCCGGCGGGATCGGCCGCTGGTTCGTCTTCTCCAGCCCCTTCGCCTTCGCGGCCTTCTTCATCTACTTCATCTCGGCCGTGGCCGAGATCAACCGGATCCCCTTCGACATCCCCGAGGCCGAGTCCGAGCTGGTCTCGGGCTACAACGTCGAATACAGCGCCATGCGCTTCGCCATGTTCTTCGCCGCCGAGTTCGGCAACATCTACGTCGTCTCGGCCGCGGCGGTGACCTGCTTCCTGGGCGGCTGGCAGGTGCCCCTGACCGGCGGGCCGGAAGATCTGGCCGGCCTGGGCCGGGCCGTGGGCCAGTTCCTGGCCTGGCCGGTCCTCCAGGTCGCCCTCCTGATCGGGGCGTTAGCCTGCTTCTTCCTGACCTGGCGGGCCGGCCGCGGCTTCGCCCTGGACCTCAAGCGCAAGCTGCCCCGGTTCACCGACCGCCTGGTCCGGGTCAACTCCGAGCTGGGCCTGCTGGCCCTGCTCTTCGGCGGGACGGGCCTGATCCTGGCCCTGCACTGGCCCCTGAGGCCCTACCTGGCCGGGATCTACGCCTTCCTCTTCGTCTACCTGGTGCCCTTCCTGGTCTTCTTCATCAAGGCCATGGCCGTCTCCTTCGTCATCCTCTGGTGGCGCTGGACCCTGCCCCGGCTGCGGGTCGACCAGCTGATGGGGGTCGCCTGGAAGTATCTGATCCCCATCGGCTTCTTCTGCCTGCTCGGTCAGGCGGTCTGGCTGATTCTCTTCCGCTCCCCGGGGACGGCGGGCTGAGGACGGCGGCAGTGGGTTACTTGAGCAACATCTATGAGGCCGTGTCCACCGTGGCCGTGGGCATGTGGATCACCTTCAAGACCGCCGTGGCCGAGCGCAAGATCACCATCCAGTATCCCTCCTTCGACATCGAGGCCGGCCGGCTCAAGGACGGCGACCCGGCCGTGGCCAAATCCACGGGCTTCTTCGAGCTGGTCATGGGCAACAACCAGGACTACCGGGGCCCGCTCCGGCCCCGGGTGGCCGAGCGCTACCGGGGCCTCCTGGGCTACGACGAGGCCAAGTGCATCGGCTGCCTGCTCTGCGCCAGGACCTGCCCCATCGACGTCATCACCGTGGAGGGGGTCAAGCTGGAGGGCCGCCAGGGCAAGGCGCCGGTGGTCTTCCGGGTCAACTACGCCAAGTGCATGTTCTGCGGCCTCTACGTCGAGGCCTGCCCCACCCAGGCCGTCTTCTTCACCCATCACTTCGAGGCGGCCGCCTTCCGTTTCCCGGATCTGGTCAGAGACTTCATCGATCCGGAACTGGGCCGCCAGCGCCTGGCCCAGGCCGAGGAGGCCAAGAAGTCCAAGGCCAAGGAGGAAGGGGAGGGCCAGTCTTGAAGAACGTCATCTTCAACCTCTTCATCCTCCTGACCATCGTCCCCTCCTTGTGGGCGGCCTTCTCCAGGAGCATCGTCCGGGCCGCCTTCTGCCTCCTCTTCACCTTCTTCGGCGCGGCCGGGCTCTACGTCATGCTCGGGGCCGACTTCATCGGCCTGGTCCAGGTGGTCGTCTACATCGGGGGCATCCTGGTCCTGATAATCTTCGGCGTGATGATGACCCAGGGGGCCAAGCTGCCGCCCCTGGGGGTCAAGCTGCCCGGCCGGCTCCTGGCCGGAGTCCTGAGCGGGGTGGTCCTGATCGTCCTGTCCGCGGCCGTCCTGACCACCAAGTGGCCCCAGGCCGCGGCCCTGGAGCAGCCCCAGCCCACGGCCGAGAGCGTGGGCGACCTGCTCCTGGGCAAGTACCTGATCCCCTTTGAGCTGGCCTTGCTGTTGCTCCTGGCCGCCCTGGTGGGCGCGCTCCTGGTCGTCAGGCGCAGCGTCAGGGAGGACTGAGCGTGCCCTACACTCTCCAGAGCTTCCTGCTCGTCAGCGCCGTGCTCTTCTGTCTGGGCCTGTACACCATCCTGACCCGGAGCAACGCCATCGGCATCCTGATGGGCATCGAGCTGGTTCTCAACGCCGCTGGGGTCAACTTCGTCGCCTTCGCCCGCTTTCTGCCCCGGAGCCTGGCCGCCGAGCCGGTCAGCGGCCAGGTCTTCACCCTGTTCGTCATCACCGTGGCCGCGGCCGAGGTGGCCGTGGCCCTGGCCATCGTCCTGGGCATCTACAGCGGCAGCAAGACCATCGAGGTCACCGAGTTCAAGGAGCTTAAGGCCTGAGATCGGGCGGCCGATCTGAGGAGTGAATCGTTGGACCCGCGAGCGATCAAGGACTTTCTCTGGCTCATCCCGATCCTGCCCCTGGCCGGGGCCGCGATCAACGGCCTCCTGGGCCCCAAGCTGCCCGCCCGGGGTATTCACTCCATCGCCTGCGGCAGCGTCCTGCTGGCCTTCGTCGTCTCGGCCCTGGGCTTCCTGAGCCTGGTCTCCATCCCGGAGGAGGGCGAGCGGGTCCTGATCCTGAACGTCTACCAGTGGATCTCCACGGCCTGGACCTCGGGCGGCCTGAATCTTAGCGTCGCCTTCCGGTTCGACCCCCTCTCGGCGGTGCTCTGCCTGGTGGTCAGCGGGGTGGGCTTCCTGATCCACCTCTACTCCGTGGGCTACATGGCCGGCGACGAGAGCCAGGCCCGCTACTTCGCCTATCTCAACCTCTTCACCTTCGCCATGCTCCTCCTGGTCACCGGCGACAACCTCCTCTTCGTGTTCGTCGGCTGGGAGGGGGTCGGGCTGTGCTCCTACCTGCTCATCGGCTTCTGGTTCACCGACCTGGAGAAGGCCCGGGCGGGCATGAAGGCCTTCATCGTCAACCGGGTCGGCGACTTCGGCTTCCTGATCGGCCTGATGCTCCTCTTCTGGACCCTGGTTCAGACCGGCGGCGTCTCGGCGGCCGGGCTGGGCTACGACCACCTGCGCCAGTCCGTGCCTCTGCTCCTCAAGGCCGAGCCGATCCTGGGCCTGAATCCGCTCACCTGGGTGGCTCTCCTCTTCTTTGTCGGGGCCACGGGCAAGTCGGCCCAGATACCCCTCTACGTCTGGCTGCCCGACGCCATGGCCGGCCCGACGCCGGTCAGCGCCTTCATCCACGCCGCGACCATGGTCACGGCCGGCGTCTACATGATCGCCCGGCTCAACTTCATCTACGCCGCCGCGTCGGCGGCCCTGATCGTGGTCGCCCTGGTCGGAGCCCTGACCGCGGTCTTCGCCGCGATCATCGCCCTGGCCCAGGACGACATCAAGAAGGTCCTGGCCCGACCATCAGCCAATTAGGCTACATGTTCCTGGGCGTGGGCCTGGCCGCCTTCGGGGCCGGAATATTTCACCTGGTCACCCACGCCTTCTTCAAGGCTCTCCTCTTTTTAGGCGCGGGCAGCGTCATCCACGCCGTCCACCATAACGACGTCCGCCTCATGGGCGGGCTCAAGAAGTACATGCCGGCCACCTTCGTCACCTTTCTCCTGGCCTACCTGGCCATCTGCGGCGTGCCGCCCTTCGCCGGGTTCATGAGCAAGGACGAGATCATCCTGGCCGCCTTCACCGCCCACCTGCCCGTGCCCGGCCTGGCACCGCTCCTGGGCGTCCTGGCCCTCATCGGAGCCGGACTGACCGCCTTCTACATGACCCGGCTGGTGATCCTCACCTTTGCCGGCCAGTTCAGGGGCACGGCCGAGGAGAAGCACCACCTCCACGAGTCGCCCCTGGTCATGACCGTGCCGCTCATGGCCCTGGCCGTGCTCAGCGCCATCGGCGGGTTCATCGGCCTGCCCGGGCTGACCGGCCTGCCCAACCTGATCCACCACTTCCTGAGCCCGGTCTTCGCCTCGGGCCACGGGGCCGCCGCGGCCCACGGCCACGGCCCCGAGGGGCCGCTCATGGCCGTGTCCACGGCCGTGGCCCTGGGCGGGATCCTGCTGGGCTGGCTCTTCTACATGAAGAAGCCGGGCATTCCCGGGGCCATCGTCGCCCGCCTGGCCGGCTTGCACCGGGTGGTGCTCAACAAGTTTTACGTGGACGAGGCCTATGAGGCCCTCTTCGTCAGGCCCCTGGTCCGGCTGGCCAACCTGAGCGGCGTCTTCGACAACAAGGCCATCGACGGCCCGATCAACTTCTCGGCCCGGGCCACGACCCTGTTCTCCTTCCTGATCGGCTGGGAGGACCTCAAGATCGTGGACGGCCTAATCAATGGCCTGGCCGACCTGGTCAAGCGGTGGGGCGCGGCCCTGCAGGGTCTCCAGACGGGCCGGATTCAGGATTACCTTTACTCGGTGGTGCTGGGCCTCTTTGGGCTGTACCTGATCAACCTGCTGTTCTGAGATCGGCTTCCGAACCGCCGGCCTTAAGCCGGGCGGCTGGGGGGCGCAGGAAACGGGGACAAGAAATGATCCCGGACCAATTGCTGACGTGGATGATTTTCTTCCCGATGATCGGCTTCTGCTGCATTCTGGCCGTTCCCAGAAGAAATCCCACGCTGATGAAAGTCATCGCCCTCCTGGCCACGCTGCCGCCGCTGTGTTGGGCCGCCCAGCTCTACGTCTACTTCGACCGGGCCGCGACCGGCTTCCAGTTCGTGGAGAAGACGCCCTGGATCGCCGCCTTCGACATCCAGTACTTCCTGGGTCTGGACGGCTTCAGCGCGCCGATGGTCCTCCTGACCGTTCTCCTGGGCTTCATCTGCATCCTGGCCTCCTGGAACATCAACCAGCACGTCAAGGGCTACTTCACCCTCTTCCTCCTCCTGGAGACCTCGATGCTGGGCGTCTTCTGCGCCCTGGACTTCTTCCTCTTCTATGTCTTCTGGGAGCTGATGCTCCTGCCCATGTACTTCCTGATCGGCGTCTGGGGCGGGCCCAGGAAGGAATACGCGGCCATCAAGTTCTTCCTCTTCACTTTGGTCGGAAGCGTCCTGATGCTGGTGGTCATGCTGGTCTTCTACTTCGGCTCCGTTGACCCGGCCACCGGCCGCCACACCTTTAACCTGACCGTCCTGGCCAGCCAGGCCACTCACCAGTCCTTCCTGACCCTGGGCTCGATCAGGTGGTGGTGCTACCTGGGCTTGCTCATCGGCTTCGCCATCAAGATCCCGATCGTGCCCCTGCACACCTGGCTGCCCGACGCCCACGTCGAGGCGCCCACGGCCATCAGCGTCATCCTGGCCGGCATCCTGCTGAAGATGGGCTCCTACGGCCTGCTCCGGATCAGCTACCCCGTCCTGCCGGACATGGCCCGGCCCTCGCCCCGGTGGTGGTCGTCTTCGGTCTGATCAGCATCATTTACGGGGCCCTCTGCGCCATGGCCCAGAAGGATCTCAAGAAACTGATCGCCTACTCCAGCGTCAGCCACATGGGCTTCGTGGTCCTGGGCATGTCGGTCTTCACCAACACCACGGCCCTCAACGGCGCGGTCCTCCAGATGTTCAACCACGGCACGGTCACGGCCATGCTCTTTCTCCTGGTCGGCGTGGTCTACGACCGGGCCCATCACCGGGACATCGACCGCTTCGGCGGCCTGGCCAAGAACATGCCCATCTACGCCGGCTACACCGGCCTGGCCTTCTTCGCCGCCCTGGGCCTGCCCGGGCTGTCCAGCTTCATCAGCGAGGCCCTGGTCCTGATCGGCTCCTTCGGCCGCTACCGGGTCATGACCATCGCCGCCACCAGCGGCATCATCCTCACGGCCGGCTACATGCTCTGGACCATGGAGCGGGTCTTCCTGGGGCCGGCCAGCGAGGTCAACGCCAAGCTGCCCGAGATCAGCTTCCGCGAGGCCTTCGCCCTGACCCCCCTGGCCCTGATCGTGGTCCTCTTAGGCTTCTACCCCATGCCGGTCCTGAACCTGATCGGGGCCACGGTCAGGGAGGCGGTCGTCCACCTCCTCAAGTGAGCGGGGCGAGATTAGCATGATCCCCCACGAATTGATCCGCAGCAACGCCCAGGGCCTGGCCTTCCTCGGCCCGGAGATCGTCCTGACCGCGGCCCTCCTGGTCGTCTTCTGCCTGGGGCTTATCCTGCCCTACCGGCGCCGCCGCGGCCCGTACACACTCCTCGGCCTGGCCGGCCTGGCCGGCGCCCTGGCCGCGGTCTGGAGCCTGCCCCCGGCCACACCGGCCAGCCTCCAGGCCTCCGGGCTGTTCCTCTGGGACGAAGTCGCCGTCTTCTTCAAGTTCTTCCTGGTCGCCGTGGCCGCGGTGACCATCATCCTCTGCCACCTGAGCGACGAGATCGAGGCCTCCGGCTACAGCGAGGCCGTGGTCCTGGTCCTGTCCGTGACCGTGGGCATGATGCTCCTGACCGCCGCGGCCGACCTGCTCCTCCTCTACCTGGCCTTCGAGACCATGGGCGTGCTCAGCTACCTCCTGGTCGGGCTCAAGGCCCGCAACATCAAGGCCAGCGAGGCGGCCCTCAAGTACGTCCTCTACGGCGCGGTCACCTCAGGGGTGATGCTCTACGGCTTCTCCCTGCTCTACGGCCTGGCCGGCACGACCAGCCTGACCGGGATCGCCCGGGCCGTGGCCCAGGCCAGCCTGGAGCCCCAGAACAGGCTCCTCCTGGTCCTGGCCACGGTCTGCGTCCTGGCCGGCCTGCTTTTCAAGACCGCCTCCTTCCCCTTCCACTTCTGGTGCCCGGACGTCTACGAGGGCGCGCCCACGCCCATCACCGCCTTTCTCAGCGTCGGCCCCAAGTCGGCCGGCTTCGCCCTGTTCATCCGCCTCTTCTACCCCCTCTTCGCCGCCGGCGCGGGCCAGGAGACCTTCAAGGCCCTGAGCGGCCTGGAGTGGCCGACCATCCTGGCCCTGCTCTCGGCCGCGACCATGACCCTGGGCAACCTGGCGGCGATGAGGCAGAACAACCTCAAGCGGCTCCTGGCCTACTCCAGCATCGCTCACGCCGGCTACCTGCTCATGGGCCTGGCCGCCCTGAGCGGCCGGGGGCTCAAGTCGGTCCTCTTCTACCTGGTGGTCTACCTGTTCATGAACCTGGGGGCCTTCGCCGTTGTCGCGATGGTGGCCCGCGACGGAGGGAGCGAGGAGATCGGCGCCTACCGCGGGCTGGGCTCCCGGGCGCCCTTCGCCTGCGTGCTCATGAGCGTCTTCCTCTTCTCCCTGATCGGCCTGCCCCCCTTTGCCGGCTTCGTGGGCAAGATCTACCTCTTCTCGGCCATCATCGACCGGAGCATGTACTGGCTGGCCGTGGTCGCCGCCCTGAACACGGTCGTCTCCCTCTATTACTACCTGCGCATCGTCAAGGCCATGTTCCTGGAGCCGGCCGAAGGGGCCTTTGAGCCGAAGCTGAGCCTGGGCAGCCAGACCCTCCTGACCGCCCTGGCCGTGCCCACCCTGGGCTTAGGCGTCTACTGGCAGCCCCTGGCCGGAGCCGTGGCCCGGCTCTTCTGAGGCCCTCCCAGATAGACAGCGCCTCCCCGGTCGAACCGATTCGGCCGGGGTTCTTTCTTACGGCTACCCTCCGGTCGCGGCCGCGACCATGGCCTGGACGTTGGCCAATTTGGCGTTGGCCGGGATGTCGCAGCCGGAGTGGAGGATGAAGCCCTCCGGGCCCAGCTCCCGGATCAGCCGGGTCGAGTAGGCCTGGACCTCGTCCGGGTCGCCCAGGTAGAGCAGGCTGGCCGGCACGTCGCCCATGAGACAGAGGTGGTCGCCCAGGACCTCCTTGGCCTTGAAGATGTTGGTCTCGCCGTCCAGGGACATGATGCAGCGGCCCCGGGGCAGCTCCCGGAAGCGGGCCAGCTCCCTATCCCAGCAGGAGTCCAGGTGGAGGATGGCGATCAGGCCGGCCTCGACGACCTGGCAGACCAGCCGCCGGAAGTAGGGCCAGGCGAAGCGGTTCCAAATTTCGGGCGAGAGCATTGACGGCGCGGCCCGCCAGCCGCCCACCCAGACGGCCGGAAAGCCGCGCTCCCTGGCCCGCTCGATGGCCCGGCCGGCCAGATGGGGGGCCATCTCGTCCATGACCGCCTGGAGCTTGTCCGGTCTCTGGAACAGGTCCAGGGCGAAGCGGGGCAGGGAGCGGGCCCCGCAGAGCAGCTCCAGGGGCGTGGTCACGTCGCCGCCGCTCAGGACCGGCACGCCCAGGCCGGCCCACTCGGCCAGGACGTCCAGGGGCGGCTGGCTGCCCGGCAGGAGCCCGGGCGCGGCGTCGTCGAAGATCCTCTCCTTGAGAAAGGCCTTGAAAAAGGCCGGCCAGCCCCGGTCCAGGATCAGGTCATAGTCCTCCACGGTCATCAGCTCGGACTCGACCACCTGCCACATCTCGTCCTCGGCCAGGTCCACGCCCGGGACCCTGACCTTGGCCAGGAAGTCGTAGCAGAGGACGTAGGGCGAGAAGGTGCCGTAGTTGACGGCGTCGCCGTTGCCGATGAGCCGATAGGCCCGGATCATGGTCTGGGTGGCCCGGGCCGGGGAGGAGACGAAATCGGCCAGGGTCACGCCCGTCACCTGGGCGGCGAAGGCCGAGTACTCCAGGACCACCGGCACCCGGTCCGGACTCTCCAGGGCCACGGCCTGGAGGACTCTCCTCCGGCGCTCCTCCAGCCGGGCGGCGGCGTCCATGCCCCGGTTCAATCCGGTCCGGACGGGAGCCACGGCCCGCCGGCGGCCAGGTAGATCAGGTCGGCCGGGTCGCCGCTCTTGCGGGCCAGGCTCTCCAGGGCGGCCCGCTTCTTGTTGGCCGAGGCCCGCTTGAGCCGCTCCAGGTTGCCCTCGGGGACCTCCCGGAACTCCAGGCGGCCCTTTTCCCGGGCCAGGTCGAGCAGAGCCTGGCCGGTCCCTGTCCGGACGATGACCTGGTTCCAGGATCTGGCCTCGGCCCAGCCCTGGGGCAGGCGGGCCGAGCCCACCGAGATGTCGCTGAACTCGGCGGTCATGTCGAAGCAGTACTGGCAGGCCTCCCGGACGCAGGGCAGGACCTGATCGAGGGAGATCTCGACCGGGCCCCGGTCGGTTTTGACCTCCAGGCAGTGGTGCTTGCTGGGCGGGATGTCCAGGCCCAGGACGGCCCGGCCGGGAACGGCTTCGGCCAGCAGATCCTTGAGCCTGGCCCAGGAGAGGGCCCAGCCGCAGAAGAGGCCGATGACAAGTTTGAGCTTGTCTATCTCCGGGTCCTCGCCGGGGAAGGCCTTTTGCCGCCGCTTGGCCAGAGCCAGGGCCTGGCAGGGCGTGGCCACCAGGCCGATCTTTTGGGCCGGGCCCTTGGCGACCTGGTTGAAGACCTCCACCACCGGCGCGGCCACGAACTTGCTGCCGGCAAAGGATCTTACCTCGGCCGGGTGGCTCACGGCCGCGGCCCGGGGGAGCAGCCCGTCCCCGGCCTGGACCAGGACGGCCGTGTCGATGAGGCCCGCCTCCAGGACCAGGCTGATCAGGCCGGTCACGGTGCCGCCGTGCTGGGCCGCGGCCCGGACCTCATCCTCGGCCGCCCGGGTGACGTGGAAGCCCTTGAGCGCGCCCAGCTCCGGGGTCAGGTCGGCCGGGTCGAAGAGGCTCCGGCGGAGGCTCTCCAGGTCGGTCGGGGTCCGGGGGCAGAAGGCGAAGCAGCGGCCCTGGTCCCGGTCGCAGTCGTGCAGGAGCACGGTCCGGTCCCTGGTCGAGGCGAAATAGGGGCACAGGCCGACGCAGGCCCCGCAGCTCGTGCACAGGCCGGCCTCGATGACCCGCTCCCTCAAGTACTTCTGTCCAGCCAGCTTGTCTGGGCCGTTCATGGTCTCAGGACTCCTCTTCCGCCCGGACCGAGGCGGCGCCCCGGTCAAAGGCCTCCGTGTTGGCGGCCAGGCGCTTGGCCGGCAGGGCCTCGGCCAGGGCCGCCTGGAACTCGGCCCGGCCCAGGGGCAGTATCTTCAGGGCCTCCAGGGCGCCTAAGAGGGCGATGTTGGCCAGGATGGGCTCCCCTAAATCAAGGGCGATCTGGGTGGCCTCGACGGTCCAGAGCCGGGCGCTCAGGCTCCTGATCTTGGCCAGGACCAGGTCCAGGGCCGGGTACTCGGCCTCTCCGGCCAGCACGGCCAGGGGCAGGACCGGCCGGGTGTTGGCCAGGACCAGGACCTTTGGCTGGCCGAAGTGGCCCAGGACGCGCAGCCCCTCGACCGGCTCCAGGGCCAGGACCAGGTCGGCCTGGCCCTCGGGAATCAGCGGCGAGAACTGCTCCCGCTTAGAGAGGCGGAGGTGGCTCATGACCGAGCCGCCCCGCTGGGAGGCGCCGTAGGTCTCGCCGATGGTCACCTTGAAGCCCCGTTCGACCATGAGGCGGCCGATGATCTGGGAGGCCAGGACGTTGCCCTGTCCGCCCACGCCGGTGATGATCAGGTTGTAGGGGTCCTTGAGCCGGTCCATCTAGGCCGCCTCCGTGATGATCGCCCCGGCCGGGCAGATCTGGGCGCAGACCCCGCAGCCGGTGCAGAGGGCCTCGTCGATGCGGGCCTTGCCCGTGGCCGGGTCCCAGACCAGGCCCGGGCACTTGAAGACCCGAGTGCAGAGGCGGTTGCAGCCGCACTCCTGGCCCAGGCAGGCGGCCTGGTCGACCCGGACCTTGAACTCGGCCGGCCCCTGCCTGGCCCTGACCAGGGCGCACTCCCGCCTCAGGATCAGGACCCTGACGCCCTCCTCCTGGAGCAGGTCCTGGATGACTCGGACCGTGGCTTTGAGGTCGTAGGGGTCCTGGAGGCGGGTCTTAAGGCCCAGGGACTGGCAGAGGCCTTCGATGCTCACCTCCGGGCCATACTCGCCGGTGGCCGTCCGGTTGAGGCCGGGGTGGGGCTGGAACCCGGTCATGGCCGTGGCCGAGTTGTCCAGGACCAGGAGCAGGAAGCCGGCCCCCTGGTGCCGGGCGTTGATCAGGGCCGGGATGGCCGCGTGGAAGAAGGTCGAATCGCCGCAGACGGCGATGATCGGCTGCTCCAGGCCGAAGTCCTTGAGCTGGCCCATGCCCGAGGCCAGCCCGGCCCCGGAGCCCATGGCCATCATCGTGTCCATCTGGTAAAACCCGGCCGGCCCGAAGGCCAGGGAGTAACAGCCGATGTCGCCCAGGACGAAGCCGTCCCGGTCGTCCAGGGCCAGGGCCTGCTTGATGGCCCAGTAGGTCGCCCGGTGGGGGCAGCCGGGGCAGAAGCCCAGGTCGCGGGCCGGGGCGTACTCGGCGGCGGCCCGCCGGGCCGCCTCGGCGTAGGCCGGCGGCCGGGGCTGGTAGGACAGGCCCAGGAGCCGGCCCAGGGCCTCGATGACCAGGTCCGGGGTCAGCTCGCCCACCTGGGGCAGGTCGCCCGAGGCCTGGCCCAGGAAGGTCTTGACCCCGAGGCGGCGGCCCTGCTGGGCGCAGAGCTCCTTGACGTTGCCCTCCAGGAAGGCGTCGCCCTCCTCGACGAAGAGGATCCGCTCGGCCCGGGCCAGGTGCTCGAGCAGGAACTTCTCGGGCAGGGGCCAGGTGGCCCCCAATTTGACCAGGCCGACCCTCTCGGCCAGGCCCAGGGTGAGGAGAGCTTCCCGGCAGTACATCACCCCCGCCCCGGCGGAGACGACGAGCAGCTCCGGCTCCTCGGGGCCCTGGTAGGAGTTGAAGGACCAGGTCTCGAACTTCTGGCGGCAGCGCTCCAGCTTGGCCTTGAGGGCGGCGTGGAACCGGGCCGGGCCCGGGACGCTCAGGAAGCGGCGCTTGCGGTCGAAGCGGGCCCTGGGCCGGTCCTGGGCCAGGGGGCCCAGCCGGACGTTGCCCCGGGCGTGGGAGACCCGGGTGACGCTGTGGACCAGGCAGGGCAGCTCCACCTCCTCTGAAAGCTCCAGGGCGGCCCGGACCATGTCCTTGGCCTCCTGGAAGCTGGCCGGCTCCAGGAGGGGCAGGTCGGCCATCTTGGCCAAGGGCCGGGAGTCCTCCTCGTTGGTCGAGGAGATGCCGCCCGGATCGTCGCAGACGACCACGGCCAGGCCGGCCTTGCTCCCGGTCAGGTTCAGGTTGAGCAGGAAGTCCGAGGCCACGTTGAGGCCGTTCTGCTTCATGGCCGTCAGGCCCTTGAGCCCGGCCAGCGAGGCCGCCGCGGCCACCTCCAGGGCGACCTTCTCGTTGACCGACCACTCGACGTGGAGGCCCATCTCCGGGCCGACCCTGGCCAGGGCCTGGATGATGTCCGAGGAGGGGTTGCCCGGGTAGGCGGCGCAGACCCTAACCCCGGCCTCGATGGCCCCCCGGGCGATGGCCTCGTTGCCCATGAGCAGCACTTCGCGGCCGGGCGCGTCGGCGGTCAGCGGATTCATCAAATCCTCCTCAGGGATTCAGGCGGCCGCTCGGAGGAGACGCCGGGCGATGATGATCTTCTCGGCCTCCTTGGCCCCCTCGTAGATCTCCAGGATCTTGGCGTCGCGGTAATAACGCTGGACGTCGTACTCGTCGATGTAGCCGTAGCCGCCGTGCATCTGCAAGGCCTTGTCGCAGACCCAGACCGCCGTCTCCCCAGAGAAGTACTTGGCCATGGCGTTCAGGGACGGGTCAGGCCGGCCCTGGTCCACCTGCCAGGCCGCCTTGTAGGTGATCCCCCGGGCCAGCTCGACCCGGGTGGCCATCTCGGCCAGCTGGAACTGCAAACCCTGGTTGGCCGCCAGGGGCCGGCCGAAGACCTTCCGTTCCTGGACGTACCTCACCGCCTTGTCCAGGGCCCCCTGGGCCAGCCCCACCCCCTGGGCCGCGACCATGGTCCGGGTGGCGTCGAAGAAGTGCATCAGCTGGTAGAAGCCCCGGCCCTCCTGGCCGATCAGGTTGGAGGCCGGCACCCTGACGTCCTCGAAGGCGATCTCGCCCGTGTCGCTGGCCCGGATGCCCATCTTGCCCCTTATCTTGGTCGCGCTCACCCCGGGCCGGTCCGACTCGACCACGATCAGGCTCATCCGGCCGTGCCTGGACTCGGCCTCGGGGTTGGTCACGCACAGGACGACCATGAAGTCGCAGACCGTGCCGTTGGTGATGAACATCTTGTTGCCGTTGATGACGTACTCGTCGCCGTCCCTTAAAGCCCTGGTCCTGATGGCGGCCACGTCGGTCCCGGCGTCGGGCTCGGTGAAGGCCCCGGCCGAGACGGCCTCGCCCCTCACCAGGGGCGGCAGCCACTTCTTCTTCTGCTCCTCGCTGCCGTGGAGGACGATGTTCTCCGAGCCGAAGCCGGCCGTCATGATGACCGTGCCCAGGCCCAGGTCGACCCGGCTGAGCTGCTCGCATATGAGGGCCTGCTCCAGGAAGCCCAGGCCCGGGCCGTCGTAGGCCTCGGGGATGATCGAGCCGACCAGCCCGGCCTCACAGGCCTTGGTCACTAGCTCCCGGGGGTACTTCTCGGTCCGGTCGCACTCCTTGGCCAGCGGCGCCAGCTCGTTCTGGGCGAACTTCTGGGCCAGATCCTGAATCATTCGCTGCTCTTCGGTCAGATCGAAATCCATGCCAGACCTCCTTTGACGGCCCGCCACGGGACCGAGGCGCCTCAGCCCGCCAGTCCCGGAGAGCCGCCTTCAGGCTTTGACAAAGGCCCCCAGGACCTCCTCCACGATCGAGTAGGGGTCGCCCCGGCCGGCCAGAATGGCCTCGATGTAGTCGCGCTTCTTGCCCGTGCCCTTGAGGGCCTTGAAAACCAGCTTCTCCACCTCGTCCTTGAAGACCAGGCCCAGCTCCCGCTCGACCCGCCTGGCCCGGACCGCCTCGAGGGTCCGGCTCCGGCTGAGATAGGCCTGGTGGGCCTCGATGGCCTCGACCAGTTCGTCGACGCCCCGGACGTCCTCGGGCCGGGAGCCGGTGGCCACGGTGGGGATGACCGGCGGCGTCCAGCCGCCCTCCCCCCGGCCTCCGGCCAGGCCGATGGTCGCTTCCAGGGCCTTCTGGCAGGACGTGGCCCCGTCCAGGTCGGCCTTGTTGAGCACGATCAGGTCGGCCACCTCCATGATCCCGGCCTTCATGGCCTGGATGTCGTCGCCCATGCCCGGGGTCAGGATGAGCAGGCAGGTCTGGACCACGTCGATGATGTCGATCTCATCCTGGCCGGCGCCCAGGGTCTCGACCATGACCAGGTCATTGCCCATGGCCTCCATGATCCTGACCACGTCGCCGGTGGCCCGGGCCAGGCCGCCCAGATAGCCCCGCGAGCCCATGGAGCGGATGTAGACACCCGGGTCCAGGGAGTGGCTCTGGAACCTGAGCCGGTCGCCCAGCAGGGCCCCGCCGGAGAAGGGGCTGCTCGGATCCACGGCCACGACCCCGACCCGCTTGCCCTGCTGCCGAAAGCGGGCGATGAGGTGGTTGATCAGGGTCGACTTGCCGCTGCCCCCCGAGCCGGTCAGGCCCAGGATCACGGCCCGGCCGGAGTGGGGGTAGATGAGCTTCATCAGCTCGCCGCTCTGCTCGGACTGGTCCTCGATCAGTGTGATCAGCCGGGCCGCGGCCCGACGGTCCCCGGCCACGAGCCGCTCGACCATCTCCCTGGGGCTGGCCAGAGTTCTGCCGGACATGATCAGGCTTCTTGGCGGGCGTTCTGGCGGATGAAGCCGACGATGTCATCGGTCAGCGAGCCGCCCCTGAAGACCTCGTCCACGCCCATCCGCTTCATCAGCGGGATGTCCTCTGGCGGAAAGGAGCCGCCGACCAGGAGGAGAACGTCTTCCAGGCCGTTCCGCCTCATCTCCTCGACGATCTTGGGCGTGTAGACCAGGTGCTCGCCCGAGAGATAGCTCAGCCCGATCACGTCGGCGTCCTCGTCGATGGCCGCCTGGATGATCCCCTCGGGCGTCTGGTAGAGACCCAGGTAGACCACTTCCAGGCCGGCCTCCCTGAGGAGGGAGGCGACCACCTTGGCCCCCCGGTCGTGGCCGTCCAGGCCGACCTTGCTGACGATGACCTTGATCTTCTCTTTGCTCATCCCGCTTCGCTCCAGGTCCTTCAGTTGAACGGAGACTCGATGATGCCCATGGGGTCGTAGGAGTAGCCGAAGACCTGGCGGACCGTGCCCAGGATCTCGCCGGTGGTGGCCAGGGCCTTGGTCGCCTCGATCATGGCCGGAATGGTGTTCCGGCCCGCCTGGGCGTCCTCCCTAAGGCGCTGGATGGCCTGGTTGAGCTTGTTCTTGTCCCGGCTGGCCTTGAGCCGCCTGACCTCCTCGATCTGCTGCCGGGCCGACTGCTCCGGGATGCGCTGCACGCCCAGGGGGGTGGTCTTCTCCGGCTCGGAGGTGAAGATGTTGACCCCGACGATCAGCTTCTGGCCGTTGTCCGCCTCCCGCTGGCGCTTGACCGCCTCCATCTCGAACTGGCGGTCCAGCCACTCGGTCCGGATGGCCTCCTCCATGCCGCCCAGGTCCTCGACCTGCTTCATGACCTTGAGAGCCTCCTCCTCCATCTTGTCGGTCAGGCTCTCGACGTAGTAGGACCCGCCCAGGGGGTCGGCCACGTTGGTCACCCCGGTCTCGTAGGCGATTATCTGCTGGGTCCTGAGGGCCTGGAGGTGGCCCTTCTCGGTGGGCAGGCACATGGGCTCGTCGTAAGAGCAGCAGTGGAGCGACTGGACCCCGCCCAGGACCGCGGCCAGGGCCTCGTAAGCGATGCGGACCAGGTTGTTCAGGGGCTGCTGGGGGATCAGGGAGCAGCCGGCCGTGTGCACGGCGAAGCGGAACTGCATCGAGCGCGGATCCTTGGCCCCGTACTTCTCCTTGAGCAGCCGGGCCCACATCCGCCTGGCCGCCCGGATCTTGGCGATCTCCTCGAAGAAGTCGACGTGGCAGGAGACGTAGAAGGTGAACCGGGGGGCGAACTGGTCGATGTCCAGGCCGCGCCGGATCAGCTCGTCGATGTAGCAGCGGGCGATGCCCAGGCCGAAGGCCACCTCCTGGGGCGCGGTGATGCCCTGCTCCCTGAGGTCGTACATGTTGACCGTGGTGTAGTACCACTTGGGCATGTGCTGGGTGCAGAACTCCATGACGTCGGCGCCCAGCTTGATGGACAGGTCCAGGGGGCAGGCCGGCCTGAAGCCGCAGTAACGGAAGTGGATCGGGTCGTTCTGGATCGAGCCCCGAAGAACGCTCAGGTCGTAGCCCTTGGCCTGGGCCACGGCCACGTACTGGGCCATGGTCACCGACGCCGCCGTGGAGGCGGTGATGACCGACCAGCTGACCTTGTCCAGGGGGATGTCCCCGACCAGGGTCTCCATGTCCCTGAGCGAGGTGATGTTCACCCCGGTCAGGCCGACCTCACTCATGGCCCAGGGGTGATCGGCGTCCAGGCCCATCTCGTAGGTCACGTCGGCGATGGTGTTCAGGCCGGTTCCGCCCTGCTCGAAGCAGAAGGCGGCCCGCTCGTGGGTGTCGGCCGGAGAGCCGATCCCGACCACCTCCCGCCTGGTCCAGTAGCGGCCCCGGAACATGTTGGGGTGGATGCCCCGGGTGAAGGGGTACTGGCCGGCGTGGCCGATGTCGCGCCGGTAGTCCTCCCCGGCCCGGTCGGCCGGGGTGTAGATCTCCTTGACCTCGTAGCCGGACCAGGTCCGGGCGCTCTCGGGCTTGTCGTAATAAGCCTTCAAGTAGTCGTCCCAGTTGACCTGGCCGCATGCGTCCCCCGCCGCCTTGACGGCTCGACCCTGGCTCATGACAACCCTCCTGATCGCCCCTTCATATCACAAAAGGACAGCCGCCCCCAAGGCCGAGGGCCGGGCCGCGGCCCCCGCTTCTTTTGCGCTTGACCTCGGAGCGGCCATCTGTTACTAACCAGTCAGTAGAATTTATTGACTGGTTGTCAATTACAGGATTCTCGGGCCGGGGTCAAGGTGTTTTTTCGGGTCGCCCCGCCCCGCCGCCCCCTGAGCCGCCCGGAGCCCGCGCCCAAGCCGGGGCCGGGCCGCGGGAGGGTGAGGATGGACCAGCCGGACGACTTCAAGAGCCTGGACAAGAGCCAGCGGAAGCGGAGAATAGTCGACGCGGCCATCAAGGTCTTCCACCAGAAGGGCTACCGGGCGGCCACCCTGGACGACGTGGCCAATGAGCTGGGCCTGACCAAGGCGGCCATCTACCACTACGTCTCGTCCAAGGAAAACCTGCTCTCGATCATCTACATGCAGGCCCTGGAGAACTACTTCGCCAACGCCCACAAGATCAGCGAGCTGGACCTGCCCCCGCCGGAGAAGATGCGCTTCTTCATCCGCAACCACATCAGGCACGTCGCCGTGGAGAACCTGGCCATGCTGGCCGTCTTCCTGACCGAGGAGAACCAGCTCCCCGAGGAGGACTACCGCAAGATCCGCCAGGAGAAGAGGAAGTACAACCAGGTGGTCGAGGCCATCATCGAGGCCGGCGTGGCCCAGGGCTGCTTCAAGCCGACCGACGCCGGCCTGCAGGCCAACGCCATCCTGGCCTTGTGCAACTCCCTGCACAGATGGTACAAACCTGGTCAGAGTCCCTACGACCCGGACCAGATCACCGACCATTTCATCGCCCTGCTTGAGGGCGGCTACCTCAAGGGGTCCGGCCGGGCGGCCGAGTCCGGGGCGGAGGGCCAGCGGCCGGATTCGAAGGCCAGGGGCAAGCTCGTCCGCAAGCTCAGGCGCCAGACCGAGGCCCTGGCCAGGACGGTCGAGGAACTGGAGAGCCCGGGCTAGGTCCGGGGACGGGGGCGGCCGGGGAGGGAGGTCTTCATCCCCCGGGGCCAGCCTCGGCCCGGTCAAGGAGCAATTCGATGACCGAGATAAAGATCCTCGGCCGGGGCGGCCAGGGCGCGGTCACCGCGGCCCAGATCCTGGCCAGCGCGGCCTTCCTGGAGGGGACCTGGTCCCAGACCTTCCCCCACTTCGGGGCCGAGCGGCGCGGCGCGCCGGTGGTCGCCTTCGTCAGGCTGGACAAGGAGCCCATCTCCCTCAGAAGCAAGATCTACGCGCCCGACGTGGTCATCGTCATGGACTACAACCTCTTCAAGATGTCCGACCCCCTGGCCGACCTGAAGCCGGGCGGGATGACCCTGCTCAACTACCCGGACCAGGGCCCGGCCCTGCCCCCGGAGATACTGGACCGGGCCGGGCGTCTCTTCACCGTCGACGCCTCCGGCATCGCCCAGCAGATCTACGGCCGGACGACCATCCCCATCACCAATGTCATCGTCCTGGGCGCCTACTGCGCCGCCCGGCAAGACCTGGCCCTGGATTCGATCCTCCAGGCCCTGCCGGACTTCTTTCCCGAGAAGAAACTGGCCAGCAACCGCCAAGCCGCCCGGAGGGGCTTCGAGAGCCTGCGAGGAATCTGATGGCCCGCTCAAAAGCCTTGGGACCCGACCCCCAGGAGTCTTATTCCTACCTCGAGCTGCCCATCGGGGCCACGGCCGTGGGCCTGCCGGCCCAGGGGCGCAGAACCGGGCTGTGGCGCTACCTCAGGCCCAGGCTCCAGGCCAAGATCCCGCCCTGCCAGGAGGCCTGCCCCCTGGGCAACTGGATCCAGCGCTTCGTCGCCGCGGCCGCGGCCGGCGACCTGGCCGAGGCCTGGCGGGCCCTCAGGCTGGAGAACCCCTTCCCCGGCGTCTGCGGCCGGGTCTGCTACCACCCCTGCCAGGAAGCCTGCAACCGCCGGGAGCTGGACCAGGCCACCTCCATCCGGGCCATCGAGCGGCGCCTGGCCGATCACCACTTCGACCAGCCCTTCCGGCCGCCCCTGGTCCGAGAGAAGCGGAGCGCCCGGGTGGCCGTGGTCGGGGCCGGGCCGGCCGGCCTGGCCGGGGCCTACTTCCTGGCCCTCTTAGGCTACCAGTCCACCGTCTTCGAGGCCGGCCGCGAGCCCGGGGGCATACCCCAGGCGGCCATCCCGGCCTACCGCCTGCCCCGGCGGGTCCTCAACAAGGAGATCGAGGACATCCTGGCCCTGGGCGTCGAACTCAGAACCGGCTGCCGGATCGGCCGGGACCTGGCCTTCGCCGACCTGCTGGCCGACTACGAGGCCGTCCTCCTGGCCAGCGGCGCCCACCTGAGCCCGGCCCTGGGCCTGCCCGGCGAGGACAGCCCCGGGGTCTGCCAGGGCCTGGACTTCCTCCAGGGCCGCCACTTCAACGAGCCGGTCGAGCTGGGCCAGAGGATCCTGGTCATCGGCGGCGGCAACGCGGCCATTGACGTCAGCCGGACCCTGATCCGCCTGGGCCGCTCGCCGGCCATCCTCTACCGGCGGACCAGGAGCGAGATGCCCGCCCACCCCGCCGAGATCGAAGACGCCCTGGCCGAAGGGGTGG